>OMAL01001272.1_pt1 | contig 10946 bp, 9 predicted proteins | sample 1644711 | NCBI WGS metagenome assembly OMAL01 (sample SAMEA103958122, study PRJEB25191) | human gut metagenome | biome: human-associated habitat [ENVO:00009003]; feature: intestine environment [ENVO:2100002]; material: feces | place: Germany | collected 2013/2015 | reverse complement strand
AAACGCTCTGAAGCGAGGCCACATTCCTCTAAGTATGGTTGCAAAAATCCATACTGTCGCAATCAAGGCAGGTACATTATTTGCGAGCGTATTGATATACGCTAACGTAATGATATCTGACTCACTGCCCGTGGGTTTGGAACAAACAAGGTAGAGCATTATCAATGCACTGGATAGCAGACTTATAACCCCCGGAAGAACTGCTTTTTGTAGCGCATACAAGATATGGCATACCAACACTGAAAAGAAACGGACACAAACTCCAATTACCAAGATATGGATCATGGTCACCAAGGTATCTTCTGATATATCGCCCGACGAAAGTCCTAGAATTTTATACCAATTCAGCCGCCCCACAACAATTTGCTGCAATGCAATTAAAACTAAAACGATTCCTGCAACCGAAAAATAAGCAGCAGAGACCAACTCTATAACTCTTTCTTTATCTCCCTTCTGTAACGGCTCTACGATTTTATTTCGCAGACCTCCTCCGATTCCAAAATCCAAAAGCATGATCCAGTTCAGCAACTGAATCAACGTAAACCACATTCCAAGAACCGCCTGTGATTCGAAATATCGCATGTATGCCGGCATCATCAGAAGCGACACCAGCATTGCCCCACCCTTTACCAAATAATTTCCGGCCACATTGAGTAATAACGTTCGATTATCTTTATCCCCTAAATAACGCGTCAGCACCTTTTTCATTTGAATCATTTTCTATTTTCTCGCTTTTTCACAGTATTCTCGCTTGGTAAAGCAAATCGTGTTTTCCTCCACCTTGCCCGATATTACGGTTCCGGCTCCAATTACTGCACCATCAGATATTTCTGCTCCTGCCAAAATCTTGCACCCACAACCAAGCCATACATCCTCTCCAATTTTCGTCGGATGTACCGATAAGGGCTGTTCACGCATATTTTTACCCATGTGCATTCCATGGTTGCAATCAATGATATAACACTGCGCTGCAATCATGGTGTTTTTGCCAATGACTATATCCTGTGCGGCGCATATAATCGTTCCATCCCCGATTGAAACATTGTCCTCCAACGTCACTTTTCCAGGTCCAAAAATATGAACGTTTGGATACAGTGTCACGTTGCGCCCAAATTTAATGTTGGGATTATTTAGATAAACTTTTCCCAAAATATGAACAAATCCATCCGGGTGGTATAGCACTGATAATTGAGTGTACTTGAGTATTCTCCAGCACTTTTCAATCAACCGCCTCATAAACCAAATTGTCTTCACATTTTATCCTTCCTCTCTTGCAAATAATCCACTCGGATCTGAAAACTTCTCAACTGATTTGCGTATCCAGTCCTCGCTTTTATCCCACCACTTTTCTCTTTCCATCTCAGAAATCGTTTCATCCGAAAAACGATAGCGCAAAATTTTTGCAGGACACCCAGCCACTACCGCATACGGTGGAACATCTTTTGTAACGACCGATCCGGCTGCAATCACAGCGCCGTCACCGATATTCAACGCTTTACTTCCACACACAAGTGTTGCTCCCGTACCGATCCATACATCGTTTCCAATTTTGCAGAGGTATTTATGGTCTTCATCGGTATAAAAGAACTCTTGCGTATATAGCTGTTTTTTTGTAAAAGAATTTCTGATAGCGGAATAGGTGTAGGGAGATGTGCTCAAATAATTCATTGGGTGATTTCCTGCGGCTAACGTCACATGCGCCGCTATTGAACAGAATTTACCGATCTCTACTTGCGGCAATTCGCAGTAATCTCCCATGTATGAGAAACTGCTTACCCCCCCTCCTTGAATATTACAATGAGATCCAATTTTTACATTTTTTGCAATTTTGGCCCCTCGAACTTTTGAATCTCGGCCAATTTCAATGCTGCTGCTTAAGTTGAAGCGTAGCCATTGTGCCAAATTTGCAGTTTCCCTTAGCAGAGACTTTGCACCTTCGCGAATAGACATCTTTCAGTCCCTCATCTTTTACCGTTTCCAAAACACATTGTGCTTTACAACACCGCTTGTTGTTATCAAGCAGTGTTTTTCCTGATAAGTTCTTGTTACCGTACTATTTGCTGCAACAATACATCCATCTGGCACTGTACACCCTTTCAGGATCGTTGTCCTGCAGCCCACCCAGACATCATCGCCAATCATAATTGGTCTCGAAACCGGCTTTTCCATTGCTCCTTCTCGAATCGGGTGAAAATCCGAGTCCATCACCAGATCGTCCCAGCTCAACATCACGTTTTCGCCCAAAGCAATATGCTCCATGCAAATCACCTGCGAATTAACATTTATGCTGGAGTTTTTTCCGATTTGAAGCGTTGCGCCCTCAGCACAGCTCAACTTCACACCGGCTGCGATCCGAACGTTCTCTCCAAAGCAGACTGTCCCACTCACATGCCAGATACCTCTTTGATATTTAGGATCGCAAATTCCAGTACCATCAAAGCCTATCCGTACATTTGCTGTCTTATAGGACTCAATTTTTACCCCCCCCGTAAATTTTTCAACATAACATTCTTGCCGACCAATACAGGGAGGCGAAATCCCTTGATTCCAAAATAGTGAAAATTAAAGCGCAGCGTTTTTAATATCGATGCATCTAGCAGAGTGCTCATTCCGTTCATCCTCACAACTATCGTCTTGTAGCAATGCCGCTGACATATATAGCAACATAAACACGCCCAGCATAATTTCAGTGCCAAAATTAAGACCAATAAATGCTAAAACAATAATTCGTGCACGCCGGGAGCATCGTCTACAAACCCTGTAGAAACCAACCGCATAAAGCAATACTCCTATTGTCCCAAGGCAGTAGTATGTTCTTATCCATCCCGGAAGATAACCAGCTTCCACATCCTGCATACCGTGTCCGAATAAAAATTGCAAAACATTCGTACCTTCAGACATTGCTGCTTGAATATCAATAAAGTGCGACTGTGATGAAAGCCCCTGGCCGTTTACAAATGTATGTCCAATAAAAGAATCCACATATCCGCTTTTATACAAAAGAAAGGCACATAGCGGCAGCAATAACAACATTACAATTATTATTTTTTTAGGTAATCGGTATAGAAAATCCTGCGGGTAAATCAGCATCCACGCCAGTAGCAAAATAATAAGACCAAATGCACCTGTAGAAGAATGCGATATGACGATGCCAAACACATAAATCAAACAAAGTACGTTCTTTCGTTTATCTCTATATACAACAAACAGTTCAACCAATAGCGCCATCAATAGAAAAATGGCAAATGTAGAAGGTTCTGAGAACCACGCTCGCGGACGAACGGTCCAGTTATACGCAATCCAACTGTCTTGCTGCTCCTTTAACCCTGTACGCAATACAGGCAAAAAAGGAAGATATGGACTCAGTGAAATATGGGCATAGGTACCGAGAAAGAACTGCAAAAATCCATAGACCGTGCTGGATACACCAATAAATCTAACTGTCTTTACAAAATATTCTTTTTGTAAGTTCTTCTTCAATATTGCTATTCCAAATATATAAAGCGCCAGTTTCCATGCCGTTCCCGCTGCATCTATAAAATCAAGTTGGTCTGATGCAAAAAGGAGAAGAAGTATAGGTTGTACAACCAAATATATGATCAATGGTACAAACGCCTTATCATAGACCAATCTATATTCCCTTTTAATTATTTCTGCCATCACAAAAAACAGCAAAAGATAATCCGAAAAAGTCAAGAACGGTAGTATTTCAAATCCATATAGTATTAGCATCGGGAATAGCGGAAGTATTATACTATACCACTTCTCAATCGACTTTTTCGTCATTTCAGTTCTCCGTCTTTTCTTTTTGTTTACGCATTTTTTGCACGCATTATTTCTTCCGTTATTTTTTTAGCTGAATACTCCGGTGTACTCATCTCAAATTCCTTCATCAGTTCTACTGAATCTACTTTTTTCCCTATAGTATTATTCAGGAATTGGAGCAGCCCGCTAATTTCCGCGTCACGATTTTCTGCGTACATTTTCACAACGTGCCCGGATGCATATTTATGCAAATAATATGCATTCGGGTCATCCAGATGACCCGAATAATGAACCACTGGTTTTCCGTAAGACATACATTCAAATATCTTTGCAGAAATCTGATCGCTGGTTTTCAACGATACAATCACATCGGCCGTTGCCATAATACTCTCCAGCGTAGCAGCATCCACATATCCATGGACCCGGACATTCAGCTTTTCCTTATTTGCCATTGCGGCAATGCGATCTGCCTCTGCTCCTCGTGTATACAGATGTAACACTCTCTTCGGCGAATTTTCGATTTTCTTGAAGATTTCCAAAAGCTGATTGGGATTATAGTGCGGCCCTCCAATAGAACCCGCATATACCCAGTGCTCGCCATCCTCGCCGAAATCATACCGTGGAATCTTATCGATATCCTTCACTTTGAAGCGTGGCATATCAGACTCTCTCAACTTACTGCGATACGAATCATATCTCGGCAATTCATAATCCTCTTTTCGTGAATGCATATAAAAATACGCATCACAGTTTTCGAGGATTTTTTTCTCCCAGATAAAGGCATCGGCAAACGTCTTACTGATATGCTGCTCAACAAAAGTCTTACGCAGCGTATCCACACAGAACACAACATACGGAACATCCGGATATTGGGCTTTGAATTTGCATGCTGCAATGTTGGAATCCAAGGGATTTAATATAGCAACTACACCATCGTAGCAGTTTTTCTCCTGAAGTTCGCACATCTTTTTATAGATTCTGCGAGGAAAAGAAAATGAGTAAAACGGCTGCCATGGTAAAAGGATGGTTCCTTTGACTTTTGACAGTACATTTGCTAATATATGTGCCATCTTACCCTTTTGGGTATTGCGATAGGTATCCGCATAATAAAAAAGGCGCAATCTTTCATCGATCTTCACATAATAGACCGCATTGCCCTCCCACCGGTCAGGCATCCCATCAAAGTCACCATACGCCAATACATCAACGGAATCGCCCTGCTGTGTCCAGACCCGAATCAATTCTTGTGCACACATTGCATTTGCGTATGGACGGGGGAAGTATTTATCCGTTAGAACTAGAAGTTTCATTTTATCTCCCAATTGTTTTCCTCGTGAAATCTGATTTTAAAAGTAATTCTCCTGATAATTCAGTTACATCTTCTTCCCACAAAAAAACTGTTTGATGTAATATATTGATCTATCAAAGGCAGGCCGCATATCGCCTTTAAAGAACAGTGCAAAATCTTTTGTTTTTCCAAAGTCATCTACCCATTCCAGCAATTTCACTCTTTTCTTTAGTACATTGCGAAAATCTGCAAATTCTGTCATAGCATAGCTATCACCGTGTGGATTACTGCCAATATCGACCTTTTCACCAATACAATCTAGGAACCAAGCATACGGATAATAATATTCTTGCTGAATTCCCATATATACGTCACCAGAATTTCGGTAGTTTATTTCATTAAGAAGAACTTCATCTCCAACCACAAACAATTCAATATCGTACAAACCGTAAAAACCGCTTTTCTCCAGCTTCTCGATGATTGCTCTGCATTTATCCACGATAGTCTGATTCGTTATTATTTGGGAAAAAGAATTCGTTCCGCCTTCGGGTGGCCATGATCGAATTGTCTTTGTTGGAATAAGGCAAATATATGGAGACTGTTTTAAAGTACAACCAAAGACATCTATTTCGTAATCGATTTTCAGATATTCTTGAACTAGTGCTCTGCAATAGCCAAATGTTTTATATGAGTACAAGCATTTTCCCAGTTGATCTAGTGTTCGGCAAACTCTAATATCTTTTTTGTTCCCTTCTGAGCTAATTACAGGTTTAACTATGCACGGTATCACAATATCTTGTGGAATATCTATTTCATCTTTCAATGAACAAACCCACGTTTTTGCCATTTTTATTCCATTTTTCTTTGCAAATTCGCATTGTTCGTTTTTCTGCATCAACTTTGCAATCAGACCTTGTTGTTGTCCGATAGAGGGAATGTGATATCCTTCAAATTCATTTAATCTATTGTCCAGACCATGTGCCGCAACATCTGAATATGGTATCACAACATAATTTTGACGATTTGCGTAGCTTTGCTTTATATAATCTAAAGCTACATCGATATTTCGAAAAACAATACAAGAATAAATATATTTTGATTTTCTCAAAAAGCTATCTTTGCATTCATCTACAACTACCGCATGGACTTTCACACCGTTTATACCTAGTATTCGAGCTAATCCTAAGCCATTATGGTGATTTCCTCCAATAATAATTGCCTCGTGCTCCATCTTTACTTACCTCATGAATTTTTATGTTTCAAAAAATAAATTTTCTTTAGGATTCTATCAACTATGTTTATCTTTCTGGTTTTCAAATAATCTTTATAGCTGGCCTCAACAAATTCACTTCTATTAGTTTTAATGAAATAATCAGTCTCATCAAAGAGTTGCTGACTCATAATATTCGGATGATAGCAAAAGGTCACTGTCTTAAACGGCAACTTTCTTACCCGACCAGACTGCTGCGGTATAAAGTAAAATCCATTTTCAAAGTACACATCATTTGCAATGGTATCGCTGATGATTCGGATGTTAGATTCTTCCTTCAGTGCTTTCAACGTATTTTCGTCAAAAGTATGCGCCGGTGCGAAGAATATTTCAGGTTCAATTCCGTGCTCTCGAAGAATCCGAATACCTGCACAGATTTTCTCTTTTTGGCGTTCCAGCGGCACACCAGCAAATTCGCTGCGGTCATTGACCGGATTCAAACCGCCCTCTCTGGTTTCAAACACATGGGTATAGCCATGGAGTGCAATGATCCAGCCCTTTTCCTTCCAACGTTGGACCTTTTTCCAGAACTGTTCGTCCTTCGGATAGACTCCAACCATATCCGAATCCTGATTGTCTGGAATCACACCCACAATCGGTTTAATATGATATTTGTCCAGCAGATCTTCCATCCGCTGCCACTTTTCAACGTCCATATATTCAGACGCATCGTCCAATCGCATAATATATTGGCTCATCGTCTCACCTTTTCGTGCTGTTCCAAATAAAATTGCTGTAACCAATCTGCAATAGTGCAAATATCGTACTGCTGTATGCTATTGTTTTTTGTCTGCGTTCTTTCACCCACAGACACCTTTTTCAGCTCATCCAGCCACTCACCCTTGGACTGAATCGAAAGCACCTTTGTGTTCTCCGTAAGGATTGCTTCTCCGGGCACATTTTCCGATACTAGGCAGGTCAATCCATTCGCTTGTGCTTCGATGGCAACGATTCCAAGCCCTTCCCACAAGGATGGAAACGCAAATACATCCATGGCTTGGTAGTAATCCTCCGTATTGGTTTTACTGCCGACCATGATAACTACATCACTTATCCCAAGCTGCGTGCATTGCTGCTGCACCGTTTCAAACAGCTCGCCATCACCTACCAAAAGCAACTTGCTATTGGGGTTCTCTTTGTGGTACTCTGCGAATAGTTCCACTAAGAATTGATGGTTTTTTGGAACTGTGATCCTCCCGATGTGCCCCAGAACAAAGGTATCCTTGGCAATTCCGAGTTCCTGACGCATCTGCTGCCGCTTTTCCTCACAAAAAGCAAACCGCTTCAGATCAACGCCATTGGGAATCATCCGATAATTCGACTGTTTCGTAGCCTTTTCTCCATACAGCCATTTGCCTGCTTTGTCGGAACAAGCAAACAAATAATCCGCTGTATGCCGAATTGGCAGTTGCAACATATCCTTCACGATGGCCGAAATGCCGCTTCCATTTGAGGTACTATGGCTGTGTGCAATCGTTACTAAGCCATTCTTTTTTGCAATTTCCAGATAAATCGACGCAGTGCTTCGAACATGACTGTGAATCACATGGTACTCCGGATGCTCCTTAAAGAAAGAATCCCACCACTTGCAGTATGCGAAATGGTTTTTCCCGGTGTACTTAGGACAGCGATAAATTTTGCCGCCCATCTGCGTTATTTCATCCTCAAAAACGCCCTTATGTTCGATGTGTTTCACAAAATCGAACTGGACTTTTTCCTTGTCAATCGCTCGATATAAGTTCATGACAAAGGATTCTGCTCCACCAGCTTCCAGCCCTCCAAGAACCTGTAACACTCGTATCGGTGTGGTATCCATGCTCAACCTCTCATGATTTCCTGAATTTCTTCCAAATACGCTTTCACCACGATCTTTCGGTCAAATTCCCGTTCCATTTTTGCACGGCCGGCCAGACCCATGGCTTTCCGTTGCTCTGGCGTCATCTGCATAAACCGTTCCAGCGCATGGACTAGGGCTTCCTCGTCCTGAATGGGAATCAGGAATCCGGTCACTCCATCTTCCACCGTCTCTCGGCAGCCTGCACGGTCTGTGGCGATGATAGGCCGGGCGCTGGCCGCACCCTCCAGAAGCACGTTACTCATTCCCTCCGGATAGTAGGACGGATGCACGATGCAGCTTGCCTGTTTCAGGAATGGGATCATATCTTTCTGCTGGCCATGATAGACCACATCGCCAGCTTCCTGTGCCTGCTTCAAGATCTCTTCGTAGGCAGGATCGTCACAGCCGCCGCAGATATGGAACACCGTGTTGGGGTACTCCGCATGGATACGTTTGGCAGCAGCGAGATACAGGTCGATTCCCTTTTCCTTTAAAATACGGGACGTAAATTGGAAATGCACCGTCTCCCCTTCCGGATACGGGAACGCTGGATGGCTCTCCAGATCCACGCCCGATCCCGGCAGCAACCGAATCTTTGCATTCCTCGGCATCATCTTGTGCGTTTCAAAGAAGTGCTGATTTTCGCTGTTCTGGAAAAAGATACAGCTTGCACCGGCCACGCCCATTTTGTAAAGCCGGGTCGTCAGTGCCTGCAAAGGGCCGGGATTTTCCACTGGAGTACCAAGACCGGTTACATTCGGAAGATACGGAATCTTTAACTGCTGGCACGCCATACCACCGTACACATTCGGCTTGATATTATATGTAAGAACAACATCAGGCTTTTCAGCTTTCAGAATTTTCTTGTAGGTATGCATCAACTGCAGATCCGAGATCGGATTGGTGCCATGACGGCCAGTTTCAACGCCTATCAGCTTAGCACCCATTGCTTTTAATTTATCCTGATGCTTTAATAGCTGACCGACAATTACCACTTCAAAATCTTCATCAATCAACTTCTCGATAACGGCGCCACGCAAATTAAATGCATAGGTCGTATCGTTGATTAACATGACTGCCTTTTTCATTTGCTGCTCTCCTCGCACTTTTCCTGCCCCATCGCCGTAGTCGCACCTTCTGCCACGCCTTCAGTGCTCTCCGGCATGAACAGGATTTTGACGGTTGCCAGCATGATTTTCAAATCCTCGATCAGGCTGGGATGTGCAATGTACATCAAATCCATTTGCAGCTTATCGTAGGGGGTGGTATTATATTTGCCATATACCTGTGCATAACCAGTCAGACCAGCCTTTGCCTGCAGGCGCAGCGCAAACTCCGGCATCTCCTCGCAGTACTGTGCGGCAATCTCCGGGCGCTCCGGACGTGGGCCCACAACAGACAAATCACCCTTCAGGATGTTCAGCAACTGAGGCAGCTCGTCCAGGCGGCAGGCACGGATGACCTTGCCCACCGGCGTGATGCGGTCGTCGTTCTGCATCGTCACAATGCCCTTGCCGCCCTTGTCGGCATCCACCTTCATGCTGCGGAATTTATGAATTTCAAACACCTTACGATCCAATGTCATGCGCTTTTGCTTGAACATGACCGGGCCGCCGTCATACGCTTTGATGGCGATGGCTGTGACCAGCATGAACGGGCTGGCGATGATCAGCGCCACACCGGACAGCAGAATGTCCATGGTGCGCTTTAAGGTAAGATAGAACAGCGACGGAGCTGCACGCTGGCAAAGCAACACCGGCAGATTATCCATGCGGAAGCTGCGCGCCTCACTGATGATCAGGTCACCGATATTCGGGCGCACATAGGCCATCACATCGTGGTCAATGCAGTACTTCAGAATATCATTGCGCTGGCTTGAAGCAAGGCCGCAGAGCATAACCGCCTCAGCATTTTTTTCCTCGATCTCGTGGTAAATGTCCGGTGTCGGGCGGGTTGCGATAGCCTCTCCCACAACCTTGAAACGGTTATCATATTTACGGGTGATTTTGGCACCGCTCTTGTACGCCTCCCCATTATCATAGACAATGAGTGTACGCTTGGGCGGGATGATTTTGTCCGTCATCTGGTAAGCGATATACGACCACAGTGCGCTCAAGCCACCGCACGCTGCAAGGCAGAGCAGCAGCGGGATCACGTTGGGCACTTCATTGCGCACAAGCATCCAGGTGACCATATACATAAAGAAATGTGTCATGAGCAGCGCGATCACATTGGAGTAGATCAGCTCTGTTATGCGGCTGGTCATAAGTTCAAAAGCGCCGTACAAATGTGCAAAAACCGCATTTAAAGCAAAGAACAGTCCGATGACCATATAGTCACCATACCCTTCAAAGCTCAAATACAGATGCTTTTCATAATAGCTGAACCAGCATACTGCAAACGCCGCCGTATTGGCTGCCAGCAGCAAAATATCCAGCAAAATCAAGTCCGCATTCTGGCGCTGGCTCTTATTGACCACCGTGCTGCGGTATATTCTATCTGCAGAATTTCTCATTTTCTGTCATTCCATTTCTTTTTTTGCAGTACGCTGTATTTTTTCTTTGCGGTACTGTCGGCTGAAGTTTAGCGCTCCCAAGAAATTGGCATAGCTATACATATTGAAGTATAGCATATTTGCAGGTATCTTGCAACTAAATCCAGTTCTTTCCTGCCGGAACCTGCCGGAAAGCGTGCTGTGCCCATATTTTTTATTTTGCCAATGTTCTGTGCAGCATCATGCGCAGATTCTGCATGAGCGTGTCGGCGCTGCGCCTTTTCTCCGCGGT
>OMAL01001271.1_pt1 | contig 10963 bp, 10 predicted proteins | sample 1644711 | NCBI WGS metagenome assembly OMAL01 (sample SAMEA103958122, study PRJEB25191) | human gut metagenome | biome: human-associated habitat [ENVO:00009003]; feature: intestine environment [ENVO:2100002]; material: feces | place: Germany | collected 2013/2015 | reverse complement strand
CCTCCGAACATGGCCGCCTGACCCGCCGGACGCCGGATCGCGCCATCGGCCTTGCGGAGCTGGCGGAGGAGCTGCGGAGCGAGCCGCTGCCCCTGGTGATCGTGGGGGACGGCGCCGTCCTCTGTGAGAAGGCGCTGACAGAGTCGGGACTGCCCTGCCGCCTGGCACCGCCCCAACTGGTGATGCAGAACGCCATGTCCGTGGCCCTGTGCGCCGAGGACCTGGCCCGGGCGGGAAAGCTGGTCTCCGCCCAGGAATTGCTCCCGGTCTATCTCCGCCCTCCCCAGGCCCAGCGTCTGCGGCAGCCGCCCCAGATCTGAGGGAACGGTTTAGATCGTAGGGAACGGTTTACATCAAGGATATCAGAGAAAAGGAGTTTATAAGTATGAGCGGCAAAGTGCATGTGATGGACCACCCCCTGGTGGCCCACAAGCTGACCATCCTGCGGGACAAGGACACCAGCGTCAAGGATTTCCGGGAGATCGTCTCCGAGATCGGGATGCTGATCACCTATGAGGCCACCCGGGATCTGCCCCTGACCACCAAGGAGGTGGAGACCCCCATCTGCAGGACCATCGCCCCCACCCTGAAAGGCAAGAAGTTCGCTGTGGTGCCCATCCTCCGGGCGGGCCTGGGGCTGGTGGACGGTGTGCTGCGGATGGTGCCCTCCGCCCGGGTGGGCCACATCGGCATGTTCCGGGATGAGGAGACGCTGGAGCCCCATGTCTACTTCTGCAAGATGCCCAAGGACATTGCGGAGCGGGACATCATGATCGTGGATCCCATGCTGGCCACCGGCGGCAGCGCCGAGGCCGCCATCACCGAGATGAAGAAGCGCGGATGCCACAACATCAAGCTCATGGTGCTGGTAGCTGCCCCTGAAGGCATTGAGCACCTGCAGAAGGTTCATCCCGATGTGGACATCTATGTGGGTGCGGTGGACGATCACCTGAACGAGCATGGCTACATCGTTCCCGGCCTGGGCGATGCCGGCGACCGCATCTTCGGCACCAAGTAACATGACGCGTTTTCCCCTGTCCCGGTACAGACCGGGACAGGGGATTTTTGCTTTTTCCTGCCCTTTTTGATATTCGCAAAAATAATGATTGACATTTGTCTTTATTTTTTATATATTGTATCTGCCAAATTTCAACGAGAGATATCAGGCCTATCCGCAAGGCCTCCCTTTGAACAGAGAAAAGAGGTAAGTCAAAAATATTTTACGAACGGGGGAGGATAAATGTCCAAAGAGTTGATTCGCCTGCGGGACCTCTGCATGGCGTTTGACGACGAGCTGGTTCTCGATCACATCAATCTGTATATCAACGATTCCGAATTCCTCACACTTCTGGGCCCCAGCGGCTGTGGCAAGACCACAACGCTGAGGATTATTGGCGGTTTCACGACACCCACGTCGGGAGACGTCACCTTTGACGGTGTGAGGATTAATGATGTCCCGCCGCATAAGCGGCAGATCAACACGGTGTTCCAGAAATATGCGCTGTTCCCGCATTTGGACGTGTTTGAAAACATCGCCTTTGGCTTGCGGATCGCCAAAGTGCCTGCCGAGGAAATTGAGGAACGCGTGACGGAAATGCTGGGCGTGGTGAGTCTGAAGGGCTTCGAGCACCGGAAGATCACCCAGCTGTCCGGCGGCCAGCAGCAGCGGGTGGCCATCGCCCGGGCGCTGGTGAACCGCCCCAAGGTCCTGCTGCTGGACGAGCCCCTGGGCGCTCTGGACCTGCGCCTGCGCAAGGATATGCAGAACGAGCTGAAGCGTATCCAGCAGCAGATGGGCATCACCTTCATCTATGTGACCCACGATCAGGAGGAAGCCCTGACCATGTCCGACACCGTGGTGGTCATGGACAAGGGCCGCATCCAGCAGATCGGCACCCCTGAGGACATCTATAACGAGCCGAAAAACGCCTTTGTGGCGGACTTTATCGGCGAGAGCAACATCTTAAACGGCACCATGGTCCGCGACAACGTGGTGAAAATGTACGGCAAGGAGTTCCCCTGTGTGGACGGCGGGTTCGCCCCCAACGAGCCGGTGGACGTGGTCATCCGCCCCGAGGACATCGATATTGTCCCCGTGGAGCAGGGGCAGCTGGTGGGCACCGTCACCAACGTCACCTTCAAGGGGATGCAGTACGACATCATTGTGGACTTCCGGGGCTTCAAGTGGCTGATCCAGACCACGGACCACTCCCCGGTTGGGGCCCGCATCGGCGTGAAGATCGACCCCGACGGCTTCCACATCATGAAAAAGAGCGAATATTCCGGTCAGTTCGGCGACTACAGCTCCTATTCCGAGGAGTATGAGGAGCTGGCGGACGCCTCCCTGGAGACGGATGAGGAGGAGATTGGGGATGAAGAATAAGCTCTCCCGGTTCGCCGTGCCCTATGAGGTGTGGATGGCCATTTTCGTGGTGGCCCCCATCCTCATCATGGTGATCTATGCCTTCTCCTCCTCGGAGGGGGGCTTTACCCTGGACAACTTTGTCCAGATGGGCGGCTATACCCAGGTGTTTCTGCGGTCCTTCAAGCTGGCCATCATCGCCACGCTGATCTGTCTGGTCATCGGGTACCCGGTATCGTATCTCATGAGCCGGGAGGGTCCGGCATTCCAGCGGACGGCCATGGTGCTGATCATGCTTCCCATGTGGATGAACTTCCTGCTGCGGACCTATTCCTGGATGACCATCCTGGAAAACCACGGCCTGCTGAACCAGCTGTTTGAAAAAATCGGGCTTATCAGCCTGTATAACCACCTTTTCGGCACGGAGCTGGAGTATTTCTCCATGATGAATACCCAGGGGGCCGTGGTGCTGGGCATGGTGTATAACTATCTGCCGTTTATGATCCTGCCCATCTACTCTGTCATCATCAAGCTGGACGGCTCCCTGCTGGAGGCCGCCCGGGACCTGGGGGCCAATTCCATGACGGTGTTCCGCCGGGTGATCCTGCCCCTGAGCCTGCCGGGGGTCATCTCCGGCATCACCATGGTGTTTGTGCCGTCGGTGTCCACCTTCGCCATCAGCCGGATGCTGGGCGGCGGCACAGAGCTTCTGCTGGGCGACCTCATCGAGCGGCAGTTCCTGGGCGGGGCCTATAACCCCCAGCTGGGCGCGGCCATCTCCCTGGTGATGATGATCATCGTGCTGGTGTGTATGCTGGTGATGAATCGCTTCGGTGAGGGCGAGGAACAGGCGGTGATGCTATGACCGGCCGCAAGCAGAACAGCGTCGGCGATCGGGTGCTGATGGCGCTGGTGTTCCTGTTTCTCTATGCACCCATTATCATTCTCATCGTTTTCTCCTTCAACGCGGGCACCAGCTCCAGCGTGTGGAAGGGCTTTTCCCTGAAATGGTACGAGTCCCTGCTGTCTAACCGCCTGATCATGAACAGCGTATACACCACCCTGATGGTGTCGCTGCTGTCCACCATTGTGGCGGCCATTGCGGGCACGTTTGCCGCCATTGGCCTGTACGCCATGAGCCGCCGCCGCCGGGCGGTGGTGAACTCCGTCAACAACATCCCCATGATGAACGCGGATATCGTCACCGGCGTCAGCCTGTGCCTGCTGTTCGTGGTGTTCTTCAACGGCTGGGGCGCCTTTGCCGGGTGGGTGAACTCCTGGCAGTCGGCGGTGGTGCTGCCGGAGCGGCTGACCATGGGCTTCGGCACCCTGCTGATCGCCCATGTCTGCTTCAACATTCCGTATGTCATCCTGTCCGTGGGGCCAAAGCTGCGGCAGATGGACCGGAACCTCATCGACGCGGCCCAGGACCTGGGCTGCACCTGGATGCAGGCCTTCTGGCGGGTGGTGATCCCGGAGATCAAGCCCGGCATCGTGTCCGGCGCGCTGACGGCCTTCACCATGTCCGTGGATGACTTCATCATCAGCTACTTTACCGCCGGAACCAGCGCCTCCACCCTGGCCATGACCATCTACGGCATGACCAAAAAGCGCGTCAGTCCGGAGATCAACGCCATTTCCACCCTGCTGTTTGTGACGGTGCTGGTGCTGCTGGCCATCATCAACCTGCGTGACAGCCACGCCGCCCGGCGGGAGCATCACGCGGCGGTGTCCGCCGCCTCCGGCGGACCGGTGAAGCCCCACCGGCGGCCCAACAAGCTGCTGCGCCGGGTGGCGGCCGGAGCCATGGCCTGCGCCTTAGTGGCGGTGCTGGTGGTCACCGGACACTCCGTCCAGTCGGAGCGGGTGGTGAACGTGTGCTCCTGGGGCGAGTACATCGACGAGGAGCTGATTACCCAGTTTGAGGAGGAAACCGGCATCCGCGTGAACTATCAGACGGCGGAGAGCAACGAGGCCCTGTACTCCCTCATCAAGATGGGCGGCGCGGACTTCGACGTCATCGTCCCCTCGGACTATATGATCGCCCGCCTGATTCAGGAGGATATGCTGGCAGAGCTGGACTACAGCCACATCCCCAACTTTGACCTGATTGACGACACCTATAAAAACCTCAGCTACGACCCGGAGAACAAGTACACCGTGCCGTACGCCTGGGGCACCCTGGGCATTATCTACAACACCACCATGGTGTCCGGGCCTATTACCAGCTGGGACGCCATGTTCGATCCCCAGTATGCGGGACAGGTGCTGATGATCAACAACTCCCGGGACGCTCTGGCCGCGGCTCTGCTGGACCTGGGCTACAGCATCAATACCACGGACTCCGGCCAGCTGGAGGAGGCCTTCAACCTGCTGAAAACCGCCAAGGACAGCGGCGTGTATCAGGCCTTCGTCATGGACGAGGTGTTCCAGAAGATGGAGGGCGGCAACGCCGCCATCGCCATGTACTACGCCGGCGACTACCTGACCATGCTGGAAAACAACGAGGACCTGGCCTTCGTCATCCCGGAGGAGGGCAGCAACTGGTTCGTGGACGCCATGTGCGTCCTGAAGGACACCCAGCACATGTCCGAGGCGGAGGAGTGGATCAACTTCATCGCCTCCACGGACTCCAACCTGGCCAACATGGACTATATCTGGTACGCGTCCCCCAACCGGGAAGCCCTGGAGCAGTACCCGGCCTACTATGCGGAGGTCAACGAGGAGGAGCTGGACCCGGAGATCTACGAAATTATGGCCCCCCCGGCGGAGACGCTGGACCGCTGCGAGATCTATGAAAACCTGCCCAAGGACACCCTGCGGCTGTATGACCGGCTGTGGACCCGGCTGGGCGTATAAAGGAGGAACGGATATGATCGAAATCGGCAAATCCTATACCATTGAGCAGGTGGTCACCCCGGAGATGACCGCCCGGGCCATCGGCTCCGGCGGCCTGGAGGTGTTCGGCACCCCGTTTATGATGGCCATGATGGAGCACGCCGCCATGGACTGCGTGCAGCCGGACCTGCCGGAGGGCAAGGGCACCGTGGGCGTGGATATTCAGTCCAGCCACCTGGCCCCCACCCCTGTGGGCATGACCGTCCGGGCCACGGCCACCGTCACCGGCGTGTCCGAAAACGGCAAGCTCATCACCTTCCGGGTGGAGGCCAGCGACGGCTGGGGCCCCATCGGCGAGGGGACCCACACCCGGGCCATCATCGCCAACGACCGCTTCCTGCAGAAGTGCAACAGCAAGCTGACGGAGCGGAAATAACCCCCGCAGCTTCCAAAGAGGGAGGAGAGCGCCGCTCTCCTCCCTCTTTTTGCAATGCCCGCAAAAAAAGTTGTCCCGCCCCTTCAAAAGCTCTTGCAATCAGAGGACGGGAACCGTATAATATAAGTTCAGTGTGAAAACACGGGATTACGACCGAATAAGGAGTGTGAGACAATGACCGAGGAAGTGAAGGCCCCTCTGACGGAGGAGAGTGCCGAAAGCAAAAACTTTATTCTGAACTTTATCGACGAGGACATCGCAGAGGGTGGCCGGTTCCAGGGACTGACCGTCCACACCCGTTTCCCGCCGGAGCCCAACGGCTATCTGCACATCGGCCACTGCAAGGCCCTTTGCATCGACTTCGGCACCGCCGAGCGTTACGGCGGCCTGTGCAACCTGCGCATGGACGACACCAACCCCGCCAAGGAGGACACCGAGTATGTGGATGCCATCCAGCAGGATATCCACTGGCTGGGCTTCGACTGGGGCGACCGGTTCTTCTACGGGTCCGACTATTTTGAGAAGGACTATGAATACGCCGTGGAGCTCATCAAAAAGGGCCTGGCGTATGTGTGCGAGTTGACGCCGGAGGAGTTCAAGGCCAACCGCGGCGACATCGGCATCCCCGCCACCTCCCCCTACCGGGACCGGCCCATTGAGGAGAATCTGCGGCTGTTTGAAAAGATGAAGAACGGCCAGGTGGAGGAGGGCAAGATGACCCTGCGGGCCAAGATCGACCTGGCCAGCGGCAATCTGAACCTCCGGGACCCCATCATTTACCGCATCCGCTTCATCAACCACCACCGCCAGGGCACCAAGTGGTGCATCTATCCCATGTACGACTTTGCCCACCCCATCCAGGACGCTCTGGAGGGCATCACCCACAGTCTCTGCTCCCTGGAGTTTGAGTCCCACCGTCCTCTGTATGACTGGGTGGTCAGCAATGTGTCCATCCCCTATCACAAGCCCCGCCAGATCGAATTTGCCCGGCTGGGCATTGACCACACCGTCATGAGCAAGCGCAAGCTCCGCAAGCTGGTGGAGGAGCACTATGTCTCCGGCTGGGACGATCCCCGTATGCCCACCCTGTGCGGCCTGCGCCGCCGGGGCTACACCGCCGCCTCCATCCGCAATTTCTGCGAGCGCATCGGCGTGGCCAAGTCCCCCAACACCGTGGAATACGGCTTCCTGGAGCACTGCCTGCGGGAGGACCTGAACGTGTCCGCCCAGCGGACCATGGCGGTGCTGCACCCGGTGAAGCTCACCGTTACCAACTATCCCCAGGGGCAGAGCGAAACCTTCACCGTGGAGAACAACCCCACCGACCCCAGCCAGGGCACCCATGAGATCACCTTCTCGCGCCATCTGTGGATCGAGGCGGAGGACTTTATGGAGGTCCCGGTGCCCAAGTACAAGCGACTGACCCCCAACGGTCCGGAGTGCCGCCTGAAGGGCGCGTACCTGGTGAAGTGCACCGGCTGCGTCAAGGATGAAAACGGCCAGATCGTGGAGATCCTGTGCACATATGACCCCGACAGCCGGGGCGGCGATCCCGCCGACGGCCGCAAGGTCAAGGGCGCCACGCTGCACTGGGCGGACGCGGAGAGCTGCGTGGACGCCGAGGTGCGCCTGTATGACAATCTGTTCTCCGATCCCCAGCCCGACGGCCCGGACAAGGACTTCCTGAACTGCCTGAATCCCGACTCCCTGATGGTGCTGGAGGGCTGCAAGGTGGAGCGGGCCATGGTGGACGTGGCCCGAGACTTCGACCGGGTGGAAAACCGCACCGGCATCAACGCCCCCACCTTCCAGTTCATGCGCACGGGCTATTTCTGCATGGATAACCGGGACTGCACGGCGGACCACCTGGTGTTCAACCGCAGCGTGTCCCTGAAGGACAGCTTCAAAAAGTAACCTGTAAAGTAAAAGTTGCGCTGCCCAAAAGGCGGCGCAACTTTGTTTTGCTGGACAAGAGGCGGGGTAGCCTGTATAATAGGGAAAAACGGGAGGACCACGCCATGCCTCTGTACGATGCCGTTCGCACGCCCCGGCCCCGGAAACGGGACCCCAGGCTGCTTGCCTGCATAGCCATCGCACTGACCCTGGTGTTGCTGGCATTTTTTCCCATTCTATGGGCCGCCCATTTACAGCGGCAGTACCGCCATTTTATAAGCGGGCTGGGAGAAAGCGTCCTATATGCCAAGGCGCAGGGAAGTCTGTACGTCCGGCAGAACGGGCGGCAATTCCGGGCCCGGGAGCCCGCCTCCCGGCTGTATCTGGAGGTGAATGCCGCCGGCATGGGCAAGCGCCAGAGCAGCGCCCCCGATTCTGCGCCGGACGCGGAGCTGGAGTTCGGAGACGGGTGCATCCTGCGCTTCTGGGGCCTGGACGTGTGGGATGGATACAACCGCCAATGGGTCCCCGGCGTGTTCGTCTGGTACCGGGGAGCCAACGGAAAAATCTATATGTATGACACCGACCGGATGCAATGGCAAACGCTGGTGCGGTGCTTGCCCGAAGAATAGGAGGAACGATATGGGTCTTTATGATGCGGTGCGTCGGGAGGAGAAACCCCGGCGGCGGCACCCCATGTGGGTGGTGGCGCTGGCCTTTGCGGCGGCGCTGGTGACGGCGCTGGGCCTGACCATCAGCAAGCCCCAGCGGGATCATGACCGGTTCATCCGCTGCATGAGCGACATCTCCAGCAGCACCACCTACGCCTTCAGCGGAAAATTCACCTCCCTCCGGGCCCGGGTGGACGGCCAGGACCTGCGCATCACCCAGGAAAACGGCTATGCCCTGTACGGGAAGCTCTTCAACATGAACGCCACCTTCAGCCGGGACGTCCCCAAGGAGGACAGCCTCCGCCTGGACTACGGCGACGGGGCGGTGCTGGAGCTGTGGCCCTATCACCTGCCGGACAGTTCCGACCGCAGCGAGGGCATATTCGTCCGGTTCGTAAATCCGGAGGGAAAAACCTACACCTACTACACCGACCGGGACACCTTCGCCCGGGTCACCCAATGCCTGTCGCCGGAAAATAACCCGGCATGGGCGGAATAACCGATTTTCGCAGGACGGCTTCCCGTCCTGCGATTTTTCTTGAAAAAAACCGGGATTTATGATATCATAAGCTGATTATATATGCACACAAGCGGGACGGGAGCCGCAGGCTGCGGAAGCGTCCCCTCCCGTAGGTCCCATGGAGGAGGAACACCGTTGAAATCCAGAGTTTTTGAGATCATTGCCGCCGAGCAGGCCCGGCAGAACAGCACCGTGGAGCTGATCGCCAGCGAAAACTTCGTGAGCGAAAATGTCATGAAGGCCGTAGGCTCCTGCCTGACCAACAAATATTCCGAGGGCTATCCCGCCCAGCGTCCCTCCGGCAACCGGGGCCGGTTCTACGGCGGCTGCCAGTATTTGGATGAGCTGGAGGAATACTGCTGCCGCCAGTGGCAGGCCGTCTTTCAGACGGACTATCACGTCAATGTCCAGCCCCATAGCGGCTCCTCCGCCAACCTGGCCGCCTATATGAGCGTGCTGAAGCCCGGCGACACCATTCTGGCCATGAGCCTCAACAACGGCGGTCATCTGACCCACGGCTCCCCGGTAAATTTCAGCGGCAAGCTGTTTCACATGGAGTTCTACGGGGTGGACGAAAACGGCTTCATCGACTATGAGGACGTTCGCCGGAAGGCCCGGGAGTGCCGCCCCCAGCTGATTCTGGCCGGGGCCTCGGCCTACAGCCGCATCATCGACTTCCCGGCCTTTGCCGACGCCGCCCGGGAGGTGGGGGCGTATTTCATGGTGGACATGGCCCACATCGCAGGGCTCGTGGCCGCCGGGTACCATCCCTCCCCCTTCGGCCTGGCGGACATCATCACAACCACTACCCACAAGACCCTGCGGGGCACCCGGGGCGGACTGATCTTCTGTAGGCCCGAGCTTGCCAAGCGGGTGGACAGCGCCGTGTTCCCCGGCGGACAGGGCGGTGCGCTGCAGCACGTCATCGCCGGAAAGGCCGTCACAGCGGAGGAGGCCTCCACGGAAGAGTTCCGGGAATACATCCACGCCGTTGTCCGCAACTGCAAAGTCATGTGCGATGAATTTATCTCCATGGGCTACAAGGTGGTCACCGGCGGCACGGACAATCACCTGTTCCTGCTGGACCTGACGGACACCGGGCTCACCGGGAAAGCGGTGCAGGACGAGCTGGACCGCCACGGCATCACCCTGAACAAGAACTGCGTCCCCAACGAGACCCGCTCCCCCCAGCAGACCTCCGGCGTCCGCATCGGGACGGCAGCCATGACCACCAAGGGCTACACGGAGCAGGATTTCATCGCCGTGGCCCGCCAAATTGACCGCATCATCCGGGATATGCAGGATATGCGGAAGGAGTGACAGAAACGTGTATTTAAAAGCACTGGAAATTCAGGGCTTCAAATCCTTTCCCGACAAAACGGTGCTGAATTTCGGCGCGGACATCACCGCCATCGTGGGTCCCAACGGCTCCGGCAAGTCCAACATCTCCGACGCCATCCGCTGGGTCATGGGCGAGCAGAACAGCCGCCAGCTCCGCGGCGCCAAGATGGAGGACGTGATCTTCGGCGGTACGGAGAAGCGGAACCAGATGGGTTTTGCCCAGGTGACGCTGGTCATCGACAACACCGAGCATATCTTCCCTACCCGGGAGGAGGCAGAGGTGGCCGTGACACGGCGGTATTACCGCAGCGGTGAGTCGGAGTACTATATCAATAAGCAGTCCGTGCGGCTGAAGGACGTGAACGAGCTGTTCATGGACACCGGTATGGGCCGGGAGGGCTATTCCATCATCGGACAGGGCAAGATCGACGAGATACTGTCTGTGAAAAGCGGCGAGCGCCGGGAGATCTTCGAGGAGGCCGCCGGTATCAGCAAATACCGGCACCGCAAGGAGGAGTCCGAGCGCAAGCTGGAGCGCACCGAGGAAAACCTGGTGCGTATCAACGACAAGATCGCCGAGCTGGAATTGCAGGTGGAGCCGCTGCGGGCGCAGGCGGAGACGGCGAAGAAGTATCTGGTGCTGCGGGATGAGCTGCGGGTGCTGGAGATCTCCGTGTGGCTGGAGCAGCTGCAAAATCTGCGGACCGCCAAGCTGAAGCTGGAGAGCGATACGGCTCAGGCCAAAGAGGCCTGTGACAGGCCCAGGCGGCGCTGGACGAGGCCTACGCCCAGGGAGAGCGTTTTACCGAGGAGATGCGGCAGAACGACGTGGCGGCTGACGCGCTGCGCGGTCAGGTGACCGAGGCGGAGTCCGCCGCCGGCGAGGAGTCTGCGGTCATCGC
>OMAL01001270.1_pt1 | contig 10973 bp, 9 predicted proteins | sample 1644711 | NCBI WGS metagenome assembly OMAL01 (sample SAMEA103958122, study PRJEB25191) | human gut metagenome | biome: human-associated habitat [ENVO:00009003]; feature: intestine environment [ENVO:2100002]; material: feces | place: Germany | collected 2013/2015 | reverse complement strand
CAGCGCCAGCATATTGGCCAGGCGCATCATAAACCGCCGCATGATCAGGGTAAAGTGATCCTCCGGGCACTTGCGGCGTATCTCCTCCTGAATTTCGGTAAAGGGGATGATGAACACCGCCAGCCGGCCGCACCAGGGGGTCAGCTCCTCCGCCAGCTTCAGCACCTTCTCCCGGGCCAGCTCGCCGGTATAGGGCGGGGAGGCGAAGTGGATCATCTCCAGCTGTACGCCCCGCTTGGCGATCATATAGCTGGCCACCGGGCTGTCGATACCGCCGGACAGCAGGCTCACCGCGTGGCCGCCCATGCCCAGGGGCAGGCCGCCCGCGGCGCTCTCAGCGGGGCCGTGGACGTAGGCCGCGTCCTCCCGTACCTCGATGTACACCGTCAGCTCCGGGTGGTGTACGTCCACCGTCAGGTGGGGGAAGGCGTCATGGAGCGCGCCGCCCACCCACTGGCTCAGCTGGATGCTGCCCATGGGGAAGGACTTGTCCGCCCGCTTGCTCTCCACCTTGAAGCTGCGGGCCGCCGTCAGGGCATCGCCCAGATAGGCCTTGGCGGTTTCCAGAATGGCCTCCTTCTCCTTGGTGCAGGGCAGGGCCCGGGCCACGGCGATGATGCCGAAAACCTGCTTGCAGGCGGCATAGGCCCCGGCCAGGTCGCAGGTCTCCTCCGCAGGCTCCACATAGATGGTGCTCTGCTTGGAGTACACCCGGAACTTGCCGAACCGGCCGGTGCGGCGGCGGATATTGCCCATTAGCTTCATTTCAAAGCTGCGGCGGTTCAGGCCCTTCAGGACCACCTCGCCCAGCTTGCACAGGATCATCTCGTGCATGGGGTTTCTCCTTAGTATATAGAGTTATGGGGACGGCTCCGGCGGCGCAGTCCGCCCGGGCCGGTTATCCTTCCGTTTTTTATTATAGCGTGTTTCCCTGGTTATTTCAACAGATTGCTGCTGCGGTACTGAATGGCCTCGGCCAGATGGGCGGCCTGGATATCCGGGCTGGCGTCCAGGTCGGCGATGGTCCGGGCCATGCGGAGAATGCGGTCGTGGCTGCGGCCGGTGAGGCCCAGCCGGTCGAAGGCCCCCTTCATCAGCCGCTCCCCGGCGGCGTCCAGCAGGCAGTACTGCCCGATCATGGCCGGGGTCATATAGGCGTTGCAGCTGACGCCGGTGCCGGAAAAGCGCTGCTTCTGAAGCTCCCGGGCGGCGTTGACCCGGGCGCGGACCTGGGCCGAGGTCTCCGGCTTTTCCTTGCGGCGCATGGCCTCGTACTCCACCGAAGGCACCTCGATGTGCATGTCGATGCGGTCCAGCAGGGGGCCGGAGATCTTCTCCACATACTTGGCCACCTCCCGGTCCGAGCAGGTACACCGCCCGGAGGGGTGCCCTCGCCAGCCGCACCGACAGGGGTTCATGGCGCACACCAGCTGGAACCGGGCGGGCAGGTGCAGCGTCCCGCCGGAGCGGGCCACTGTCACCGTGCCGTCCTCCAGGGGCTGGCGCATGGCCTCCAGCACGTCCCGGTGGAACTCCGGCAGCTCGTCCAGAAACAGCACGCCGTTGTGCGCCAATGATATCTCGCCCGGGCGCGGAATAGTGCCGCCGCCCGAAAGTCCTGCGGGCGAAACGGTATGGTGCGGCGAGCGAAACGGACGTTGGGTCATCAGAGATACGCCCTCGGGCAACGCGCCCGCGACGGAATAGAGCTTCGTCGTTTCAAGGCTCTCCTCAAATGTCATGTCCGGCAAAATAGACGGCAGGCGCTTTGCGAGCATACTTTTGCCCGAGCCGGGCGGGCCGACCATGATTATATTGTGACCGCCTGCGGCGGCTATTTCGAGCGCGCGTTTTACCTCCGCCTGACCTCTGACATCGCGGAAGTCCGGCGCAAATTCGTCCGGGGCGTAGCTGTCTCTGAAATCGTCGAACTTCGCGGGAGCTATTGTTTCCTCGGAGCGCAAGTGCTTTATCAGCTGTTCGACGCTTCGCACGGGTATAACTTCAATTCCCTGAACGACTGAGCTTTCCGCCGCGTTCTCTGTCGGGACAAATACAGTTTTTATTCCGTTCTTTGCGGCGGTTATGACCATGGGCAGCGCGCCGTCGACGCGGCGGACGAGTCCGTCGAGCGCGACTTCGCCGATGAACGCCATATTGTCGGAGTCAAAGTTTATCTGCCTGCCGGCTTTGAGCAGAGCCATGAGAATCGGCAGATCGTATACCGAGCCCTCCTTGCGCGTGTCCGCAGGAGCCAGGTTCACCGTGATGCGGCTGACGGGGAAGGCAAATCCCGTGTTCTTTATCGCCGAACGGACTCTGTTTTTCGCCTCGCTTATCGCGGCGTCGGGCAGTCCGACTATATCAAATCTCGGCAGCCCCTGTGAGAGATCCGCCTCGACCTGAACCATGTAGCTGTCCATGCCGAAAAGCCCCATGCTGTTTATCCGTGCAAACAAATTCATACCCCCAGTTGCCAAATGAAAAGTCCCCCGAGCTGCCTCGGAGGACTCACTTCAGTTTTTGTTAGTCTGCCTCGGCAGTGGTTGTGGTCGAAGGATCGGTCCAGTCCATCTCGTACTTGTCGCCGTAGGTGTACTCGAACGAGCAGGGAAGAGTGCCTATCTCGGCAAGGGTGCCCTCGCCGGTTATCGTGGTCGTGATCTTCTCGGTTCTTATGTACTCGACGGAAGCAACGGTGTTGTCCTTCGTGTTGATGACGCAGATTATCTTGCACTCGGTGTAGGTCAGGGACTCGATATCGGTGAAGCTGAGGTAGCCCTTGAGCTTCTCTCTGAACTCCTTGACTGCCGCTGCTCTGTCTTCTTCGGAGCCGAGGTTGAACGCTTTCTTGACGAGGTCGACGCTGGGCTCTTTGATGACGAGGGTCAGGGTGCGCTGGCTGTTGTCGTCGTTTGCCTCTATCTCCGCGGACTCAACATCCGCTGCGGTGAGGCGGCTCGACCAGCTCTCGCCGGATACGGGGAAGAGGGCTGTCAGATCGTCGCCGTACTTTGTCTCGGCGTTTCTGCTCTCTTCAAAGGCTTTCTTCGTGCCGTCGAAGATGAACTTCTTGAGCGTGGGAACGGACTTTTCGAGCAGGGTGTTGCGCTCGCCGTCCTCTGTGCCGCAGATAACGTTCGAGACGTTCTCCGTGCTCTGGAATTTCTTAACAGCGGGCTTCTTGACCTTGATGGCGTTTATGACGCTGTTGTAATAGTTGACCATTGCCTCTTTGCCAACGGGCATCTCGGACATCGCGGTGACTGTGGTCTCCTCAGTGTCGGTGGTGCCGGCATCGCAGGCCGCGAACGAGAAGAACATTGCGGCCACAAGCACGAGCGCGCATACGGCATAGATCTTTTTCTTCATGAAGGTTAAATCCCCTTTCGTTTTTAAAGCGGAAGCGCACAAAATCGAATTATGCTGCGCCGCAGTTCCGCTGCTCTTTAGACTGAATTATTATAACATATTAATTTGAATTATTACAGTAAAAATTAACAGTGCCGCCTATTTTTGTTATAATTATTGAAAAACAGGCGGCATATTTGGTTATAATATACAAACAATCAGTTTGAAAGACCCTTTTCGTCGAAGAGGAACGCAGTCTCGAGCGCAACGTCGAGCACGGCTTCAATAGTCTTTATGTCGAGATTATCCGCGGTGTCGAGTCTCGTGTGATAATATCTTGCGGGGGCGGGATCCATTGCGGCTATCGAAACAGCCTTCATGCCCGACTGGGTGACTGCGGCGGCGTCGGTCGCGCCGAAGAAAACGCTCTTATAGGGCATGTCGAGTCCGTTCTGCTTTGCAGCTTCTTTGACAAGCGCACACGCGCTCTCGTCATTCTTGACGGTACCGGTGAGGTCGCGCGAATATATCGCCATGAAATCGTAGTCGCGGATAGTATCGAGACCGACAAACACGGTTTCAACATCGCCGAGCTCGTCTTTATGCGCCTTGCAGAACGCCTTTGCGCCGCGAAGTCCCGCTTCCTCCGAGCCTGTGAGCACTACCCAGACCTCGGTGTTTTCAAAGCGGATGTCGTGGTGCTGCATATATTTGACGACCGCCATTGAGATAAAGCAGCCGGTCAGGTTGTCGTTCGCGCCCATGACGGGTCTCAAAGAAGAGCGCGACGAAGAGGATCGGTATCCAGGCGAGGAAAACATATCTCAGGATGTTGAGCGCGCCGCTGTCTGCTATAGAAAATCCGTGACCTGCGGCGATAGCCCAGATGTTGAGCACGAGTCCGAGCAGAATGCCAACGAAGCTCAGACCGATTATCGGAACGAGCAGCTTCGAGCCGCCGTAATAGGTGAATCTCCACTCGTTCGCGCTGTCCGAATGGCCGGAGAAAATTATGCGGCGCTTGATTTCGCCCTTGGGCTTTCTGACGGCAACGACATTATGCGACGTCTTTTTGGGGAAGAAGGGGTCGAGCATCTTTTTGTAGAGCAGGAACTCCACGATTGCGAATATCAGCGAGAGTGCGCTGAGAACCAGCGATATGACGCTCATACCAAAGAAGAAGAGGACTATCGCGGCGATCATCATTATGCCGTCCGTGAGTATCCAGCCGAGGAATGCGCCGGGATGCACGTCAAAGGGCTCGATTTCAACCTTGTCGCACGCGCCGTCGAGCTCGGCCGCCATGAGCTTCTGAGCCTCATGCTCCTGCTTGCTGCCGGCGGGTCTGGGACCGACATCCTTGCAGATCTTTTTGATTCCGCGAACCGAGAAATTCGTCATCTCTCTGAGCGCGGACGGATAGTTTTTGACACTGTCCTGAGCTTTCATGATAAGACTCCTTTCGTCTTTTGAATTCCGCCGCGAGTTTGACACGGCAGGTTTATTGTGATATATTTGTGTCGCAGCCGTAGGGCTGTTGAAACCTTTATGGGAGATATGGAAAATGAAGAAAAATATACGCTCGATACTTGCGGTTATCCTCGCGGTAATACTCGTTGCGCTCGTCGGCACATACGCTATTCTCAAAGTCCGCTCGAAGGACAGCAAAACGCCGGCTGAAACTTCAAGCGAGTCGCAGTCCGAATCGGCGCAGAGCACCGCGCCCGAATCGACCTCGCAGGAGACCGCGGCGCAGACCGAAAAGACAACAACTCAGCAGACCACAAAAGCCTCCACGAGTGGGGTCACGGAATATGCATACGCATACGCGGGATTCTCGCCGAAGGTGACGAAGATAGACGAATCGAAATGGTACCTGACCCTCGTCAACCGCGACTATATTCTGCCCGCAGACTACACGGTCAAGACCGCAAAGACCGTTGTTGACATCTACGGCGGATATGACTACGGGCTGCTTGACTACCGCGTCGCTCCGCACTATATAGAGATGTATAACGCGGCGCTCGAAGACGGAATTAAGCTCTCGCCCCTGTCGGGCTACCGCTCGATAGCGCATCAGAAGAGAAACTTCGAGGCGCGCATCAGCCTTTATATGAAGCAGGGCTACAGCAAGAAACAGGCGACGATAATGGCGTCGGAGATAATCCTGCCGCCGCAGACGAGCGAGCACAATGCGGGGCTCTGCATGGACATTCTCTCGATATACGAGAGCTTCGAGAACACGAAAGAATACAGATGGCTCCAGGCGCACGCCGCGGACTACGGCTTTGTGCTCAGATATCCCAAGGACAAACAGAGCATCACGAACATCACATTTGAACCGTGGCACTGGCGCTATGTCGGCGTCGAAGCCGCCAAGGAGATGAAAGCGAAGAACCTGTGCCTCGAAGAGTACCTCGGAGTAGCATAAAACAAAATAGTATGATATCAATGAGCTGCCCGGAGAACCCCTCCGAGGCGGCTTTTTGATTTGCTCAAAGTAACAAGTAAAAATATAAGACAGTAGGGGCGGATATCATCCGCCCGCGAAGTTTGCACAATTTTTAAACAGCGCACTTCGTAGGGACAGCCCTTGCGGCTGTCCGCTATCGGCGCAGCTATTGGAACTTGTTCGTCGAGATTTATTGAGCCATCGGCTTTACACTTACAAAGTGTAAAAAACCGCCACCTACAAATAAAGCCGCAATATGCGGCTCATTTTTCTTCCTTATGGTTCATTCCGCCCTCGACAACGTCCTTGCCCGTGAGCACGACCCAGATGGTGCGGAAGAATATTTTTGCATCGAACAAGAGCGACCTACGCTCGATATATTCGCGGTCATATTCCGCCTTTTCCTCGTCGGAGAGGCAGTCTCTGCCGTTGACCTGCGCCCAGCCGGTCAGCCCCGGGCGGACGGAATATACTCCGTATTCGCGGCGAAGCTCGCGGATGTGGCTCTCTTCGGGGATCAGCGGACGCGGACCGATGAAGCTCATGTCGCCCGCAAGAACATTGAACAGCTGCGGCAGTTCGTCGAGGCTTGTCCTGCGCAGGAACTTGCCCGAACGGGTGATAAACTCATCCGATTGTTCAAAATCGGCGGTCGAAAGATTCGGCGCACCGTTTTTCATCGTGCGAAATTTTTTGATTTTGAACAGCTCGTCGCCCTTGCCGACCCTGTTCTGCCTGAATATGACAGGCATACCGTCGTCGCAGATTATTATCAGACTGATAATAAGCATCAGCGGAGACAGAAAAATAATAGCCAGCAGGCTGAGCAAAACGTCAAGAAAACGCTTCATTGAGCAGAACACGCCTTTCATTTATTGCAGATACGGCACAGCGTCAACGGCTGCCCCAAAAAATATAGTCGCTGATAAGCACCGCGCGCACGGGTGCGCCCTCGAGTCCGCCGAGCTTCACAGGCGCGGCGAAGAGATAGTAGTTGCCGGGGGTAACCTCGCTCAGGTCAAGCCCCTCGAGCACGCAGATCCCCGCGCCCAAAAACGCCTTGTGCGGCGCTACCTGGTCGCCCTTTACGCCGACGGAGAGGGAATCCGTGCCTATGAGCTTGAGTCCGATGTCGGCGAGCTCGTCCGCAGCGCTACTGTGAAAATAAGCCTTTCCGCCGCCCTTTATGAGCAGGCGTTCGCATTTCTGCGGAAATTTTTCATTGATATCCTCGCCCGTTATCGCGCCCTCGGACACTTCAATGACCGTGCACGGACCGATAAACGGTTCGAGCGGCACTTCGTCTATGCTCGCGCCGCCGTCGATGAAATGCAGGGGTGCGTCGGCATGAGTGCCGGTGTGTACGCACGAGAAGAGCGTGGACAGATTGCAGCTCGAATTTTCTCCTATCCGGCTGACGAACTCCGCATGCGGCAGAGGGTCGCCCGGATATATTTCGGTTTTGAGCGCGTCGCGCGAAATGTCGATAATGTTCATGTTATCAGTCCTGGTTCTTGAGCGACTCCATCTTGAGATAAGCGTTGATGAAGCCGTCTATGTCGCCGTCCATAACGGCGTTGATGTTGCCGTTTTCAAAGCCGGTGCGGTGATCCTTGGCGAGGGTGTAGGGCATAAAGACATAGGAGCGGATCTGGCTGCCCCAGCCGATCTCTTTCTGGTCGCCCTTGATATCCTCGATTTTGTCGAGATGCTCGCGCTCTTTTATCTCGAGGAGCTTCGATTTGAGCATCCTCATCGCGACCTCGCGGTTCTGATGCTGGCTGCGCTCGATCTGGCAGGAGACGACGATGCCGGTCGGGATATGCGTTATACGCACGGCGGACGAGGTCTTGTTGACCTTCTGACCGCCCGCGCCGCTCGCGCGGTAGGTGTCGACTTTAAGATCGTCGGGATTTATTTCAACTTCGATATTGTCGTCAATTTCGGGCATGACTTCGAGGGAAGCGAAAGATGTGTGTCTGCGTCCCGATGAATCGAACGGGGAGACTCGGACAAGGCGGTGAACGCCCATCTCGCCCTTGAGATAGCCGTATGCATTCTCACCCTCGACGAGCAAAACGGCGGATTTGAGTCCCGCCTCGTCGCCGTCAAGAAAGTCGAGCATGCTGACCTTGAAGCTGTGCTTCTCGCCCCAGTGCTGATACATACGAACGAGCATCTGCGTCCAGTCCTGAGCCTCGGTTCCGCCCGCGCCCGCGTGGAAAGTCAGCAGTGCGTTCTTCGCGTCGTATTCGCCGTTCAGAAGCGTGCTGAGGGTCTGCTTCTCGAGCTCGTCCTCAAATTTTGTAACGCCCTCGCGGCACTCGTCGAACATGGAGAGATCCTCCTCCTCGTCGGCGAGCTCTATAAGGGTCATCGTGTCGTCAAAAGCGGTCTCGAGCGAAGTATAAGCCGCGACCTTATTTTTAAGCTGGCTTATTCTCTGGAGCACCTTCTGTGAATTTTCGATATCGCCCCAAAACTCCTCTGCGGCGGTCTGCTCCTCAAGTTTCGCAATCTCTTCTTTAAGCGCGTCGAGACCGAGAGCCTCGCGCAGCTCGGAGAGCTTCTGTTTATTATCGTTGAGCTCAAGTCTCAACTCTTCAAATTGCAGCATACAAAAACCTCGTTATCAAAAAAGTTAATTTTATACACATAACATTATACAAAAAGCAGCACGCAAAGTAAAGCAAAAATTGATATGACGCGCAAAACAGAATATTTTGCCGCCTGCCAAAAGTATTGACTTGCCGCAAAATTATATTCTATAATATGTTTACGATAATTTTGCAAAACAGGGAGAGCTTTTTACCCCTCGACCGGCGGTAAATTGCCCCAAAAACGGCGACTTGACTGACGCTCCCGTGACAAATACGGCGGGCGGTGCTATGATACGCAGCGGAGGTGATCGAAATGGTCAACAAATCAACATTCGGTCAGTTTTTGCGTCAAAAGCGAAACGAAAAGGGGATGACCCAAAAGGAGCTCGCAGAAAAACTTTTTCTCAGCGAATCTGCAATATCAAAATGGGAGAAGGGCAAAAGCTATCCCGATATAACGATGATACCCGATATCTGTTCGGTGCTCGACATTTCGGAGCATGAGCTGATAAGCGGCGCGAACGACACGGAGTATCACGAGATGAAACGGGACGCGCGCGTATACAGAAAGATTACCGAGTCCTTCTTTTGGGGCTTCACGGGCGCGTATGCGCTGGCGCTTATTATATGTTTCATATGCGACCTCGCGGTGAATCACAGGTTTATTTTCTTCCCCGTGGTTTTCGGTAGTCTCTTGACGGCGTTTTCGTTCGTCCCGACATTCACGCGTTTTACCGAAAAGCATAAGCTCGCGGTGTTCACGGGTTCGACCTATCTCTCGCTCGTCCTGCTGTTTGTCATCTGCTGCGCAAAGTACGGGCAGAACTGGTTCGGCTCGGCGGCACTCGGTACTCTGCTCGGCTATATCGCGGTGTTCGCTCCGTTCTTACTCAGACGGTATATGCCGGCAAAAGGGCGCAGACTTATCCCCGCGATATATTTCGCCCTGTTCTTCGCCTGCCTCGCCCTGCTCGTTTGGGCGGTAAGAATAACTGCGGTGTTCAATCTTTCGGGAGCTCTGCTCGTCGTGCTCTATTCATTTATTCCGTTCGCGGTGACTGCCGCCATGCATATTATCTGCAAGCGTCCGCTGATAAACGCCTCTATAGATGTCCTCGCGTTCGGCTCGGTTATATATGCTCTGCCGCGTTTTCTCACCGCTGTGCTCGGCAGCGTAGAGGGCGCGAACTACGCCGTGAATTTCGCCGACTGGGCGCATTTCGCAAACGGCAATGTATATCTGCTCATTTTAATATCCACGCTCGCGGTTTCAGTATCATTGCTCGCGGCAGGTATCGCAAAACTGCGCCGCACGCGTTGACACATGGCAGATTATGTAATATAATATACCAAAATCGTGTGGATTTTTCCGAACCTGACGGGTTTATTTTTCGCCATGCACCTTTTCGGTGCGTGGCTTTTTTGATGAAAAGAGGGGTTATCTTGCAAAACAGGAAGCTGAAAATTCCGAGCGAGGTCGTTTATATCCTCGCCGTCGCGCTGCTCTCGCTCGCGGTCGCAATGCTCACGGCGGCGAACTTCGGCGTGTCGATGATAGTCGCGCCGGCATATCTTCTGAGCCTGAAAGTCGGACTTCTCACATTCGGCCAGGCGGAATATGTCATTCAGGCGGGGCTGTTTATTATCTTCTGCATCGTCATGCGCGGATTCAGGGCGGTGTATCTCTCGTCGTTCGTGACCTGCCTTATATATGGCGCGGCGCTCGATCTCTGGCGGTGCATCCCGTTCTTTAATCCTAATGTCACCCCGCCCGGGAGCATGTCCATGCCGATAAGAATACTTCTTTTTGTCTTCGGCGTGCTGCTGACCTCGTTCTCGGTCGCGATGTTTTACAAAACCTATCTCTATCCGCAGGTCTACGACTTCTTCGTCAAGGGCGTCAGCGGAAAGTTCGGCATAAAGCTGTCGCGCTTCAAGACCTGCTTCGATTTATCCTGCCTCGCGGTGGCGGCGATAATGTCTCTCGCGTTTTTCAGGCGCTTCGAGGGCATCGGCTGGGGCACGCTCGTTATCGCCTCGATAAACGGTACGATAATCGGCTTCTTCTGCCGCCTGTTTGATAAATATTTCGACTTTACGCCGTTGTTCAAAAAATTCGCCGCTCATTTTGAGCTCGGGAAAAAACAGTGACATACTTTCCCGCAGGGGAGTTTTCTTCACAAAAAGTTTGATTTTTTCCCCTTGACTGCACGTCCCGCAGAGTGCATTATTATATATTTGACGAGATAAAATTAATTCACGGGAGGAGACATAAAATGAGCACATTCCCCGATGTAAAGAAAAAGTTAGGCTTCGGCTGCATGAGACTGCCCATGGACGGCGAAAAAGTAGATTACGCCGAATTCACAAAGATGGTTGACGAGTTCATGGCGCAGGGCTTCAACTATTTCGACACCGCACGCGTCTACATCGGCGGTCAGGGCGAGACGGCGATACGCGACTGTGTCGTAAAGCGCTATCCCCGCGACAGCTTCATTCTCACTGACAAGCTCTCCGATTCGCTGTTTAACAGCGAGGACGAGATACGCCCGCTTTTTGAAAAGCAGCTC
>OMAL01001269.1_pt1 | contig 10982 bp, 5 predicted proteins | sample 1644711 | NCBI WGS metagenome assembly OMAL01 (sample SAMEA103958122, study PRJEB25191) | human gut metagenome | biome: human-associated habitat [ENVO:00009003]; feature: intestine environment [ENVO:2100002]; material: feces | place: Germany | collected 2013/2015 | reverse complement strand
ACTATAACACCGCCTGGAACAAGCAATATTACGCCGTGGTGGCGGTGGCCGCCGTGGACGATATCCGGGGCTGGTCCAGCGAGGACTATGCCCGGGAGCTGGGGGCCAGGTGGGGCCTGGGAGCCAACGATATGCTGCTGCTCCTGGTCAAAGGCGGCGACTGGTATGTGGCCTGCGGCGACAACCTGGCGGACCTGATGACCGATACCCAGCAGACCAAGCTGAAAACCGCCCTGGACACCCCCTACTATGCCGGGGATTATTCCCAGGCAGCGGTGGATTTCTTCCGCCAGTCCGACGTGGTGCTGGCCCAGACCCTGGGCCGCTCAAGTACCGGCGGTCAGTCCCCGGCTCCGGGCCAGACCTGGCAGGAGCCTGCCGGCGCCTCCGGCGTCAGCATCGCCGGTGTGGTGCTGCTGATCGTGTGCATTTTCATAGTTTGGGCGCTGCTGGACCGTATGCGTTACAACCGCTATCGCCGGCGTCCGGCTATGATGGGCGGGCCGGTGTACTATCCCATTTTCTGGGGCCGCAGGCCCCGGGCGCCCCGGCCACCCCGTCCCCCTCGGGGTCCCGGCGGTCCCATGGGTGGACCCATGGGCGGCGGTCCCCGTCCGCCCCGGCCCACACCGCCCCGTCCGCCCCGGTCTAACGGACCCCGGCCCGGCGGCAGCTTCGGCGGCGGGTCCAGGTCCGGGGGCTTCGGCAATCGCGGCGGCTTTGGCGGCGGCGGACGCTCCTCCGGCGGCAGCCGGGGCGGAGGCTTCGGCGGCAAGGGCGGCTTCGGCGGCGGACGCCGCTGAGATCCATCCCCGACAATCCAATAAAAATCGCACCTCAGGGGTCCCGGATATCCGGGACCCCTGAGGTGCTTAAAGGAAGAAAGATGAAAGAAGAAAGAGAGAGTAAAAGGGAAATGCGAAATATATCCAGTGATGCTTCCGAAGAAGCCGTCACGCTGCCTTAATTACCCCGGCCGCCGTTGCCCCGGCCGAAGAAGTAGTCATACAGGTCGCCGTAGGAATCCTGCTGACCCTGGTTCTGGTTGGGGGAATCGTCCTCGGTGCCGGTGGTCTGAGGCTGCTCGTCGAAGGTCAGGCTCAGGGTGATCTCCTGGCCGCCGCGCCACACCGTCAGGGTGACGGTATCGCCGGCCTTGAAGCCCTTCTTGGCCATGGACAGGTCGCTCATGGAGGTGATGTCCGTGTCGTTGAGCTTGGTGATGACGTCGCCCAGCTGCAGGCCCGCCTTTTCACCGGCGCCGCCCTTTTCCACGGCGTAGACGAACACGCCCTGGGTCACGTTGATGTTGTACTGGGCAGCCATCTGCTCGGTCATGCTGCCGGCCTTGATGGCCATGTAGGCCTTATCGGTGACCTGGCCGTTTTCCATGATGTCGGTGATGATGGTCTGGACATCGCTGATGGGGATGGCGAAGCCGATGCCCTCCACCGTGGTGTTGGAATAGCTGGAATACTTGGCGGACACAATGCCCACTACCTCGCCGTACAGGTTCATCAGGGGGCCGCCGGAGTTGCCGGGATTGATGGAGGCGTCCACCTGGATCATGTTGAAGGGGGTGCCGTCCACATTGATGGCCCGGTCGCAGCAGGACACGATGCCCTGGCTCATGGAGAAGGTCAGCTCGCCCAGGGGATTGCCGATGGCCATCACCGTGTCGCCCACGTTGACGTCGGCGCTCTTGCCCAGGGTCACGGCCTGGAGGCCGGTGGCCTCGATCTTCAGCACGGCCACATCATAGTCGCTGTCGCCGCCCACTACAGTGGCGGGATAGGTATCGCCGTTATACAGGGTGACGTTGACGCTGCTGGCACCGGACACCACGTGCTGGTTGGTGACGATATAGCCGTCCTGGGTGATGACGAAGCCGCTTCCGGAGGAAGCGGACTGCACCCGCTGGCCGAAGATGTTGGTGGACACGGCGGAGCAGTTGATGGACACCACGCTGTTCACCGTGGAGGCGTACACCTCGGCGGGGGTCATCAGGGTCTGGCCGTCCACGGATTTGACGCTGACGGCGGAGGCGGTGCGGCCGGACTCCTGAATGGTGGCCTTGCCGCCCCGGCGGGCCAGGGACGCGCCGCCGAAGCCGCACAGGCCGCCGGTCAGGGCGCAGCACAGAACCAGAGCCGTGACTTTGGTGCCGGTCTTTTTCCAGAAGGAGCCCTTTTCCGGCTTGGGGGGCTGGGGGTCATCCTGGCGGGTGCCGGTGGTGTAGGCCACAGGCTCCTCCGGGGAGACCGGATCCTCCGACCGGGACGCCGGCTGCCAGCTGGTCTGGCTGGGGTCGGGCTGTCCGGGCTGGGGCTCCCGGTCCTTGGAATAACTGTAGTGATACAGGCTGTTTTCATCGTTGAAAGCGCCCTGATTGTTCTCGTCGTTGACACCGCTATACATAACTGTGAACCTCCTATTGTCGGGCGGGGCGGAATGTGGTATGATGTGGTATCATGCTCCGCCGCCGCTGTGGTTTCCCTTCCGATGGTTTATAGTATACGCGGAAACCTTAAGCGAAGCTTTAAGAAACGGCGGAAAAATTTGAACATTCTATGAAGAAAGGGGGCGGAAGCCCATGGTCAGGATCGAGGGGCTGAAGCTGGCCCCGGGGCAGGATGAGCAGCTGCTGCGGGGCAAGGCCGCCCGGCTGCTGCGGGTGCCGGAGGGGGACATTCTGTCCCTTCAGGTGCTGCGCCGGGCCATCGACGCCCGGGAGGAGCTGCACTTTGTCTATACGGCGGCGGTGACCCTGCGGCAGGAGAAGGCCGCACTGCGGCGGGTCCGGGACCGGCGGGTAACGCCGTATGCGCCGGAGGTATACCGGCTGCCGGAGACCCTGGCGGCCCCTGAGACGCCGCCGGTGGTCATCGGGGCCGGTCCGGGGGGCCTGTTTGCGGCCCTTGTTCTGGCCCGGTGCGGCCTGCGGCCCATCGTGCTGGAGCGGGGGCAGGACGCCGTGACCCGGCAGCGGGACGTGGCGTCCTTCTGGCGCACCGGAGTGCTGGACCCGGAGTCCAACGTACAGTTCGGCGAGGGCGGCGCCGGGGCCTTTTCCGACGGAAAGCTGAACACCGGCACCCGGGACATCCGGCACCGGTGGATTTTGGAGCAATTGGTATCCTGCGGCGCGCCGGAGAGCATCCTGGTGGACGCCAAGCCCCATGTGGGCACGGATATGCTCCATGTGACCCTGGTGAACCTGCGGCGGCAGCTGCTGGACCTGGGGGCCCAGGTGCGGTTCGGCCACCGGGTCACCGGACTGCGGGTCCGGGACGGGGCCTTGGAGGGGCTGGAGGTGTCGTCGCCGGAGGGGGGCTATGTGCTGCCGGCCCGGCAGGCGGTGCTGGCCCTGGGCCACAGCGCCCGGGATACCTTTGAGATGCTCCACACCGCCGGGGTGCGGATGGAGCAGAAGCCCTTCGCCGTGGGGGTGCGCATCGAGCACCGGCAGGCGGATATGGACGCGGCGCAGTACCGGAGGTTCGCCGGGCACCCGTGCCTGCCCGCCGCCGGCTATAAGCTGTCGTGCCACCCGGAAAACGGGCGCAGCGCCTTCTCCTTCTGCGTCTGCCCGGGAGGGCAGGTGGTGGCCGCCGCGTCGGAGGAGGGCCGGGTGGTGACCAACGGCATGAGCGAATATGCCCGGGACCGGGAGAACATCAACGGCGGCCTGCTGGTGAACGTGACCCCGGCGGACTTCGGCAGCAGCCATCCCCTGGCGGGCATCGCCTTCCAGCGGCGGCTGGAGGAGGCGGCCTTCCGCCTGGGCGGCGGAGGCTATGCGGCTCCCTGCCAGCGGGTGGAGGATTTTCTGGCCGGGCGGCCCTCCACGGGGCCGGGACGGGTGATCCCCAGCTATCGGCCCGGGGTCCGGTGGACGGACCTGCGGCAGTGTCTGCCGGAGTTCGTGTGGGAAACCCTGGCCCTGGCGCTGCCGATGCTGGACGGAAAGGTCCGGGGCTATGCCCAGGGGGACGCCGTGCTGACGGCGGTGGAGACCCGGTCGTCGTCGCCGGTGCGGATCATACGAGACAACAGCGGTCAGTGCAATGTCCGGGGGCTGTACCCCTGCGGCGAGGGGGCGGGCTATGCCGGAGGCATCCTGTCCGCCGCCGCAGACGGCATGCGCTGCGCGGAAAAAATATGGGAGGTATACGGCAAATGAGAAAAATCGCGGTGATGGAGGACTTCCTGACGCCGGAGCGCCGGAAAAAGGTGCTGGATACGGCGGAAAAGTGCGGCTTTGCGGTGGATTTTTACGGGCGGGGCGCGGCCCCGGCCCAGGGTCTGGAGCAGTATGAGATCATTTACGGCTGGTGCAATCCCCAGGACCTGAAGCGGGCCACGGGGCTGAAGTGGTACTGCTGCGGCTTCGCCGGGGTGGACCAGCTGTCCGACGACAGCCTGTATGCCAGCCCCGACGTGGTGCTGTCCAACTCCTCCGGAGCCTACGGCCTCACCATCAGCGAGCACATCCTCATGGTGACGCTGATGCTGCTGCGGCGGATGCCGGAGTTCCAGGACATCGTCCGGCGGCGGGAATGGGTGTCGGAGCTGCCTATGCGGTCCATTTACGGCAGCCGCATCACGGTGCTGGGGGCCGGGGACATCGGCACCAACTTCGCCCGGCGGGCCAAGGCCCTGGGAGCGGGACACATCTGCGGCGTGTCCCGCAGCGGCCGGAACCCGGACCCCGCCTATGACCGGATGCTGCCCCAGGAGCAGCTGGACCAGGTGCTGCCGGAGACGGAGATCCTGGTGATGGCTCTGCCGTCGGTGGCGGACACCGTAGGCATCCTCAGCCGGGAGCGCATTGCCCTGCTGCCCCGGGACGCCATTGTGGTGAACGTGGGCCGGGGCACCGCCATCGACCAGGAGGCCCTGATGGAGGCCCTGAACGCCGGGCGCATCGCCGGGGCGGCCCTGGACGTGGTGGTGCCGGAGCCGCTGCCCAGGGAGCACCCCCTGTGGAGCACCCGGAACCTGCTGCTGACGCCCCACATTTCGGGGAATATGTCCCTGGGCTACACCTGCGACATCAACGTGGACATGTTCTGCCGGGATCTGGAAAACTACGCCGCCGGCCGTCCCCTGGAGCACCGGGTGGACCGGAAGCGGGGCTATTAAAAGCTTGTCCAAAAAGGCTTGCAAGCTGAGCAGGGCCGCCCTTCCGGGCGGCCCTGCTGCTTTATATTACTGCTTTGACGCCTGCTTCATGGACAGGCTGATGCGGCGCTTCTTTTCGTCCACCTCCAGGACCGTCACCTTTACCACGTCTCCCACGGACACCACCTCCGACGGGTGGCGGATGAACCTGTTGCAGACCTGGGAGATGTGGACCAGGCCGTCCTGGTGGACGCCGATGTCCACGAACACGCCGAAATCCACCACATTGCGGACGGTACCCGTCAGCACCATGCCGGGGGCCAGGTCCTTAATGTCCAGCACGTCCGTTCGCAGAATGGGGGCAGGCAGCTCGTCCCGGACGTCCCGGCCGGGCTTGGCCAGCTCCGCCGCCACGTCCCGCAGGGTGGGCACGCCGATGTCCAGCTGACGGGCAACGCTTTCCTCCCCCAGGGCCTTGATCTTGTCCGGCAGGTCCGCCAGCCTCCCGGCGGACACATCCGCCAGCGTATAGCCGCACAGGGCCAGCAGTCCCTCCGCGGCGGCGTAGCTCTCCGGATGGACGCCGGTATGGTCCAGAACGGACTTGGACTCCGGTACCCGCAGGAAGCCCGCCGACTGCTGGAAGGCCTTGGGCCCCAGCTTGGGCACCTTCAGAAGCTGACGGCGGCCGGTGAAGGCGCCGTTTTCCTCCCGGTATTTCACGATATTTTTGGCGGTGGCGGCGTTCAGGCCGGACACCCGGCCCAGCAGGCTGGCGGAGGCGGTGTTCACGTCCACGCCCACGGCGTTGACGCAGTCCTCCACCACCCCGGACAGCGTCTCGTCCAGCCGTTTCTGGGGCATATCGTGCTGATACTGGCCCACGCCGATGGCCTTGGGGTCGATCTTCACCAGCTCGGCCAGGGGGTCCTGGAGCCGCCGGGCGATGGACACGGCGCTGCGGAGGTTCACGTCATACTCCGGGAACTCCTCCGCCGCCAGCTTGCTGGCGGAGTATACGGAGGCCCCGGCCTCGTTGACCATCATATAGCTGACGCCGCCTCCCAGGGCCCGGATCATCTCCACCGCCATCTGCTCGGTTTCCCGGCTGGCGGTGCCGTTGCCGATGGCGATGTGGGTGACGCCGTGGCGGCGGACCAGGCGGGACAGCCGGTCGATGGCCTCCTGCTTCTGGCGGGGGCCGTAGGTGGGGTACACCACAGCGGTGTCCAGCACCCGGCCGGTGCCGTCGATGACCGCCACCTTGCAGCCGTGGGCATAGCCGGGGTCCAGGCCCATGGTGACGTGGCCCTTTACCGGGGGCTGCATCAGCAGGGGCTTTAGGTTCAGGCCGAAGTTGGCGATGGCCCCCTCGCAGGCGGCGTCGGTCAGGTCGGACCGGGCCTCCCGCTCCAGGGAGGGGTAGATCAGCCGGTCATAGGCATCCTCACAGGCGGCCTTGATAAACTCCATAGCCCGGGACCCGGGTCGCACCACCGCCCGGCGCAGAGTCATCAGACCCAGCTCCCGGTCCAGCAGCACGGTGACGGAGAGGACGCCCTCCTTTTCGCCCCGGTTGATGGCCAGGACCTGGTGCCCGGCCAGCTTGGCGATGGGCTGGTCAAAGTCGTAATACAGCCGGTAAACGGTGTCCTCCTCCGTGGCGGCCAGACTCCGCAGATGTCCCTGCCGGCGCAGCAGCTCCCGCAGGGTCTTGCGGATGGCGGCATCGTCCGACAGCAGCTCCGCCACGATGTCGTTGGCCCCCTGGAGGGCGTCGGCCAGAGTCTCCACCCCCTTCTCTGGGTCCACATAGTCCCGGGCGGCCTCCTCCGGAGCCGGGCAGTCCCGGCCCTGGTCCAGCAGCAGAAGGGCCAGGGGCTCCAGGCCCTTCTCCCGGGCCACCGTGGCCCGGGTGCGGCGCTTCTGTTTATAGGGGCGGTACAGGTCCTCCACCTCCGCCAGGGTGGCGGCGCTGTCGATGGCGGCGGACAGCTCGTCGGTGAGCTTCCCCTGGCCGTCGATGGCGTTTTTCACCTCCTGGCGGCGCTGGTCCAGGTTCCGCAGATAGCTCAGCCGGTCCTCCAGGGTCCGCAGGGCGGTGTCGTCCATGCTGCCGTGCAGCTCCTTGCGGTAGCGGGCGATGAAGGGGATGGTATTGCCCTGGTCCAACAGGTCGATGACGTTCTGCACATGGGCCAGGGGCTTGTCCAGCTCCCGGGCCAGAATTTCAGCAATGGTGGGCATAAAGTACTCCTTTCTTCCGGGGAAAAACCGGGACGGAGCCTGTCCGTCCCGGTTTTTTCACTTGTGATACAGGCGCTTGATCTCGTACCGGGGCTGGCAGCTGACGTGGATGCCCAGGCGCTTATAGAGCTTCTCGTCCTCCTCGGAGATAATGACGGAGAAGTGGGCGTCGCAGCCCCGGAGGTCGTCCAGCTTCTTCAGCACCCGCTCCGCCAGGGGGTTGGTGACGGCGGAGATGGACAGGGCGATGAGCACCTCGTCGGAGTGCAGCCGGGGGTTCCGGTGGCCCAGGTGGGAAATCTTCATGTCGCTGATGGGGGCGATGATGGACGACGGCAGCAGGTCCAGTTCCTTGTCGATGCCCGCCAGGGCCTTGATGGCGTTCAGCAGCAGCGCCGCCGAGGGTCCCAGCAGGGAGCTGTTCTTTCCGGTGACCACCCGGCCGTCCGGCAGGACCATGGCCCCGGCGGGGGCGGCGGTCTCCTCCGCCTTTTTCAGGCAGGCCGCCACGGCGGGACAAATATCCGGCGTGACACCGGCCTGCTGCATGATGATCTCCAGCTTGCGCACCACATCGTCGTCGCACTTGCCCCGGACCCGGTCCACCATACCGGCATAGTACCGGCGGAGGATCTCCATCCGGGAGGCCTCCTGGCATACCGCATCGTCCACAATGGCGAAGCCCGCCATGTTCACGCCCATGTCCGTGGGGGACTGATAGGGGGACGTGCCCTGAATGCGCTGGAACATGGCGTTGAGCACCGGGAAAATCTCCACATCCCGGTTGTAGTTCACGGTGGTCTTGCCGTAGGCCTCCAGGTGGAAGGGGTCGATCATGTTCACGTCGTTCAGGTCCGCCGTGGCCGCCTCATAGGCCAGGTTCACCGGGTGCTTCAGCGGCAGGTTCCAGATGGGGAACGTCTCGTACTTGGCGTAGCCCGCCCGGATGCCCCGCCGATTGTCGTGGTACAGCTGGCTCAGGCAGGTGGCCATCTTGCCGCTGCCGGGGCCGGGGGCCGTGATGACCACCAGCGGGCGCTGGGTCTCGATGTAATCGTTCTTGCCGTAGCCCTCGTCGCTGACGATGCGGGCCACATCGTTGGGGTAGCCGGGGATCTTGTAGTGGCGGAAGGTGCGGATGCCCAGACTGTTCAGCCGCTTTTCAAAGGCTTCCACCTCGGCGGCGGCGGTGTACTTGGTCACGCACACACTGCCCACATACAGCCCCATCTCCTGAAAAGCGTCGATGAGACGCAGCACGTCCAGATCGTAGGTGATGCCGTAGTCGCCGCGCACCTTGCTGCTGATGATGTCCTCGGCGCTGATGACGATGACGATCTCAGCCTGCTCCTTGAGCTGCAAAAGCATCTGCAGCTTGGAATCAGGCTGAAAGCCCGGCAGCACGCGGGACGCATGGTAGTCGTCAAACAGCTTGCCGCCAAATTCCAGATAGAGCTTATTGTCAAACTGGGCGATACGCTCCCGGATATGGGCGGACTGCATCGCAAGATATTTGTCGTTATCAAATCCGATCTTCATCTACATTCCCCTTTTCCTGTGCTTAAACCATTATGAAATCAGTATACCATTTTTCGCGGCGGCTTGCAATGGGGTGGGCGCGCTTTCCTGGCCGGAAGAGGCCCTGCGCGCCAACATTATCGCGCAGGTCAGTCTGGCGCTGAACCGCATCTGGACCGAGTGGTACCCCAGCCGCGGGTACAGCTTCAACATCACGGGGTCGCCGGGGTTCGACCAGGCCTATGTCAACGGGCGCACGGTGTTTGCGGTCATGGAGCGGCTGACCGCCGAACTGTTCAACACCTTTGTCCAGCGCAGCGGCGACGCCGAACCGTACTTCACCGAATACTGCGACGGCAAGACCGTGACCTGCCCCGGCATGAAGCAGTGGGGCACGGTGGACCGCGCGCGGGAGGGCATGAACGCGCTGCAAATCCTGCGGTACTACTACGGAAACCGCGTGCAGCTGGTAACAACCGACAACATTGCCGCCATCCCGTCCAGTTATCCGGGCAGCCCGCTGCGGCGCGGCAGCACCGGGACGAATGTGCGCATCCTGCAAAAGCAGCTTTCCCGCATTGCCAGGGATTACCCGTCCTTCGGCAAGCCCGCCGTGACCGGCACCTTCGACGAGGCCACCGAGAACAGCGTGAAGAAATTCCAGAAGCAGTTCAGCCTGACGGCGGACGGCGTGGTCGGCAGGGCAACGTGGAACAAGGTGAGCCTTATTTATGTCAGCGTCAAGGACCTGGCCGAGCTGACGAGCGAGGGCGAGACTGCCGAGGGCACCCAGAGCGCGGGCGGCTGGCCTGGGACTGTTCTGCGGCGCGGCAGCACGGGCAGCAGCGTGGAGCAGGTGCAGTTCTGGCTGTCCAGCCTGGCGCAGTTTGATTCCGATCTGCCGTCCGTCCGTGTGGATGGCAGCTTTGGCGCGGCCACGGAACGCGCGGTCAAGGCATTCCAGAAATCGGAGGGTTTGACACAGGACGGCGTGGTGGGCCAGACGACCTGGCAGGAACTGTACGCCGAGTGGGTGAACGCGCAGAGCGATGCCGGCGGCACCGCTTACCCTGGCACCGCTCTGCGCACCGGCAGCCGCGGAAACGCGGTGCGGCTGGTGCAGTTCTGGCTGAAGATCGCACGCACCGTGTACACGAGCCTTGAAAGCGTGACCGTGGACGGAAAATTCGGCGCGGGCACGGCGGCGGCTGTGCGGCGGTTTCAGCGGTACTTCGGGCTGACGGCAGACGGCGTGGTGGGGCAAACCACATGGCAAAAGCTGTACGAGGTGTACAACGATATCGCCAACCGGCTGCTCTCCTCTTCCCTGCGCCCCGGCGAATACCCGGGCGTGCTGCGCACCGGCTCCACCGGCACAGCGGTGCGGGAACTGCAATTTTACCTCTACCTCATGAGCGCCTACGAAAGCAGCATCCCGCCGGTAAGCATTGACGGAAAGTTCGGCGCGGATACCGAGCGGGCGGTGCGGGCGTACCAGCGGTTTGCAGGGCTTACCGTGGACGGCGTGGTGGGGCGCACCACATGGAACTCTCTCTATGGCCGCGCCAGCCAGCTGCGCTCCTCCGGCCCGGTGGTCACCTTAAAGCGTTTGCCCTACCCCGGCACCCCGCTGACGGTGGGCAGCAGCGGTGATACCGTGCTGTACTACAATCTGCTTTTACAGCGCATCGCCTATTATTTTTCCAGCGTGGAGGCCCCGCCCCTTGCCGACCGTTATACCGATGAGACTGCCACCGCCACCCGCAGCGCCCAGCAGCTGCTGGGGCTGGAGCAGACCGGCATTGCCGATGCCGACACATGGACGGCGGTGGAAGCGCTGAGCTTGCAGCTGGCTGCCCATGCCCCGAACCCCGATAGAGACACGCCGCCCGGCACCGCTTACCCGGGGCGCGCCATCGCCGAGGGCAGCGCCGGGCAGGAGGTAGGACAGGTGGAGCGCTGGCTCAACCGCCGGGCACAGCTTTCCTGCGGCGAGGACTATGTGGCCGACAACAACCGCTTTGGTGCGGCAGACGCCGCTGCCGTGCGGGCTGTCCAGCAGCAGGCGGGGCTGCACCCGGTAAACGGCATCG
>OMAL01001266.1_pt1 | contig 11004 bp, 9 predicted proteins | sample 1644711 | NCBI WGS metagenome assembly OMAL01 (sample SAMEA103958122, study PRJEB25191) | human gut metagenome | biome: human-associated habitat [ENVO:00009003]; feature: intestine environment [ENVO:2100002]; material: feces | place: Germany | collected 2013/2015 | reverse complement strand
TTTTGATTTGCTGCCCCCGACCGTCGTGCTGCCGCCCCGCGCACGGCGGTCTGTTTTTGCCGCGAAATGGAGAAAATTCTGGTACTTTATGGAATATTGTGTTATACTAAAATAAATGCACCCCGCGCAGCAGGGCGCGGGCAAGAGAGGATGAGTGGATATGTTTCGCGGAGCGGTAAGAGCAGATATGGCACGGATTTTGGATATCTATGCCCATGCGCGGGAATTCATGGCGAAAAACGGCAACCCTACCCAGTGGGGGGACAATTACCCAAGCCCGGAGCTGCTGGAAGAGGATATCGACACCAACCGGCTGTTCGTGTACATGGTGAACGGCCAGATGCAGGCGGTGTTTGCCTTTGTCCTTGGCGAGGACCCCACTTACAAGGTCATTGAGGACGGACAGTGGCTCAACGACACTTTGCCCTACGGTACGCTGCACCGGCTGGCTTCGGCGGGCGAGAGCAAGGGCATCGGCAAGGCGGTGGTGGAGTGGTGTCTGGAGCACTGCGAGAGTCTGCGCGCCGACACCCACGCCGACAACAAGGTGATGCAGCACCTGCTGGAAAGCGAGGGCTTTACCCGCTGCGGCATCATCCATGTGGAGGACGGCACCCCGCGCATCGCCTACCAGCGGTTGTCCCTGACCCAGAGCCAGCTGGGGTGAGCGGAAAAACAGTTTGATTTGGGAGATCGGAAACACCTGCGGGCGTTTCCGATCTCCTTTTTCATAGATGGAGCTGCCCTGCCGCGCCCTCTCCCGTGAAAATGCAATGCCGGAGCGTCCGCAGACGCTCCGGCATTGCTATAATAAAAGTAACGCTACCTCAGAACCGCAGCCGCATCTGATACCACACCACCCCGCCGTGGGTGGAAGCGGAAACGCCCTCGTTCACAAAGCCGAACTTTGCATAGTAGTGCAAAAGCTTCTCCTTGCAGGTCAGTACCAGCCCCTTGCGCCCCTGTGCGCGGGCATCTGCAATGGCTCTTTGCAGCAGCAGTCCGGCATAGCCCCGGCAGCGGCAGCGCGGGAGGGTGTTCACCCCAAAGATCATCTGCCATGCGCCATTTTCATCATGCAGGGCGGCATCTGCGTACATCTCATCGGTCAGGTCGAGCATATCGGTGCAAAAGCCGTCCACAAAGGCCACCAGCTCCCCCTGCTCAAGCAGCAGCCAGAAATGACCGGCATAGTGTGCCAGCCGCCCGGCAAATTCTTCCGCTGTGGCAGCCTCCGCTGCCGGAAAACAGGCCGCCTCCACGGCGGCAATGGCCTGTAAATCGTCCATAGTCGCGTTGCGTATCTCCACAGTATCTCTCCTCCCTTTTTGTATTGTCAGTATACCACAGCTGCCGCGCAAGGGCAAAATATTTGCATCTGTTCCCTGTCCGTGTTACAATGGCTATACTACGCTTGGAAGGGAGTTGAAACGCCATGCCCACCGAAAACCGCACTACCTTAACGCCGGACACCCCGGTGCGCTACCTGAAAGGGGTGGGGCCCAAGACCGCAGAGCGATTCGAGAAGCTGGGCATCGTGACGCTGGCAGACCTGCTGTGCCACTACCCCCGGCGCTACATCGACTTTTCCAAGCCCTACTCCATCGCAGAAGCTCCCGCCGACACCGAATGCGTGGTAAAGGCCGAGGTGTTTGCAAAGCCCGGCGGGCGCATCCTGCCGGGCGGGCGGCGGATGGAGCGCATCACCGCCGGGGACGATGTGTCCAGTCTGGAGATCACATGGTTCAATAACCCCTACGTCACCCAGAAGCTGCAGCTGGGGCAGGAATACTATTTTCAGGGCATCGTGACCGGCGGGATGCTGCGCCGCCAGATGGTCAACCCGCAGGTGCGTACTGCTGAACAGATCCAGGCCGCGCCCTTTGAGGCCGTTTACCCCCAGACCGAGGGACTTACCAGCAGCGCCATCTCCCGCTGCATCCGGCAGCTTTTGCCCCACGCGGAGCTGCTGCCCGACCCGCTGCCGCCGGAGATGCTGCAAAAATACCGTCTGCTGCCCAAGGCCGAGGCGGTACGCGCCATCCACTGCCCTGCCACCGAGGAACAGGCCGCAGCAGCGCGGCGGCGGCTCATTTACGAGGAATTGCTGGTGCTGCAATTGGGCATCGGGCGGATGCGCAGCCGGGGCGCTGCGGCCACCGGGGCACCCATGCGCCGCGCCGATCCATCCCCTTTCTGGCAGAGTCTGCCCTTTGCCCCCACCGGGGCGCAGCGCCGTGCAGTAGAGGAGATTTTAAACGATATGGCGGGCGATACCGCCATGAACCGCCTGTTGCAGGGCGATGTGGGCAGCGGCAAAACGCTGGTAGCTGCTGCCGCCATCTGGGCGTGCATCCGGGCGGGGTATCAGGCCGCGCTGCTGGCGCCTACCGAAATTCTGGCCGCGCAGCACGCCGAGGGGCTCAACCGGCTGCTTGCCCCCTTCGGGATGCGGGTCGCCCTGCTGACCGGCGGCATGAAGGCCGCCGCCCGCCGCACCACGCTGGCTGCCATCCGCAAGGACGAAGCCGACCTTGTGGTGGGCACCCACGCCCTGATGAGCGAAGGGGTGGAGTTTGCCCGGCTGGGTCTGGCGGTCATTGACGAGCAGCACCGCTTTGGGGTGCGTCAGCGCGGCGCACTGGCAGAAAAAGCCGCGAACCCGCACCTGCTGGTCATGAGTGCCACCCCCATCCCCCGCACGCTGGGGCTGCTGATCTACGGCGACTTGGACATCTCCATTCTGGACGAGCTGCCCCCCGGGCGCACCCCGGTCAAGACCCGGTGCATCACCGGCAAGCGGCGGCAGGACCTGTACCGCTTTCTGGACAGCGAGATCGACAAGGGACGGCAGGTGTATCTGGTCTGCCCCGCCATTGAGGATGTGCCGGACGGCGGGCTGAACGCCGTCAAGACCTACTATGAGGACATTGCCAAGACGCTGCTGCCCGACCGCCGGGTGGGGCTGATGCACGGCAAGCTGAAACCCAAGGAGAAAGCTGCCGTCATGGAAGATTTCAAGGCCGGGCGACTGGACGCACTGGTGTCCACCACCGTCATCGAGGTGGGCGTGGACGTGCCCAACGCCACGGTCATGGTCATTGAAAACGCCGAGCGCTTCGGCCTTGCCCAGCTGCACCAGCTGCGCGGGCGTGTAGGGCGCGGTGAGGCGCAGTCTTTCTGCGTGCTGCTGACTGATTCGGACAGCCCGGAAACACTGGCGCGCCTTAACGTGCTGCATACATCAAACGACGGTTTTTACCTTGCCGAGCAGGATTTAAAACTGCGCGGTGCGGGGCAGCTGTTTGGCCTGCGGCAGCATGGCTTGCCTGATTTATATATTGCTGATATACTTCAAGATACAGATGTTTTGATAGAAGCGCGCGCCCTTGCCAAAAAAACGCTGGCAGACGCAGGGCAGACTGCGGAAATTACCAAAGTTCTGGACGCGCAGTTTGACGAACGCTTTAAACGTATATTCAATTCGTAACGGAGGCCCCAATGCCGGAAGAAAAATGGTATCAAAACCCGGAAAAAGCATCACAGGCGGCAGCGGTAATTATTTTAGCCCTGGCCGCTTTGTTAACGTGGCTGTTTGCCGGTGAAGAAGTTAAAAAAATGTTTGCCCTGGCCGTCAGTGGCGATGTGGAAGCCTTAGCAGCGTATTTCCGCTCTTTTGGGGCGTGGGCAATGCTTATCAGCTTCCTGCTTGATGTATTAATCAACGCGGGCAGCATTTTCCCGTCCATCTTTATTTCTACCGCCAACGGGCTTATTTTCGGTTTGCCGCTGGGCATTTTAATTTCGTGGCTGGCAGAAACAACCGGCGTTGTTATCAGCTTCTGGCTGATGCGTTATCTGTTCCGCGGCGCTGCCGAGAAAATGATTGCCAAAAGCCCGATGCTGATGAAAATTGACGATTTGAGCGGGCGCAAAGGGCTGCAATGGATGGCGGCCGCAAGAATGCTGCCGTATTTTCCGTCCGGAATTTTAACGGCGATTGGCGCGGTAAGCAAAATTTCCACGCGCGATTACATTATTGCCAACCTTATAGGCAAGTTTCCTTCAACGGCGCTGGAGGTTGTTATAGGGCACGACATTGTTAATTTTCAGCAGCACAGCGAACGCCTTGCCGTGCTGGTAACGGTGGCAATATTTATTTTTGCCGCTTACAAATATTACTACAAAAAATAATTGTTTTCTTTTAGCACTCTGTTGTGTTTTCTTTGGCTGTAAGGTATAATTAAACCAGCAGTTATTTTAAAGAAGATTCAAAAGGAGGCAGCTATGAGCAAACACCAATTTACGGATATCCGCGTTGCCATCGAGCCGGATAATCCTTCCATCCAGCGTCTGGAGTTTAAGTGTATTAAATGCGGAAACTGCAAAACCGTCTGCACCGATTATATCGGCGTATGCGGAACTTATGACCTTAAGGCAACGGGTGATAAGCCTATCTGTATTAACTGCGGGCAGTGTGCCAATGTTTGCCCGGCAGACAGCATTACCGAAAAAATAGAAGCGTATCAGGTAATGGCAGAAATCCGTGATGAGGATAAAATTGTTATTTTCAGCACTTCGCCTTCCGTGCGTATTGCTTTGGGCGAAGAATTCGGCATGCCCGACGGCAGCTTTGTTGAAGGCAAAATGGTTGCGCTTTTGCGCAGGCTTGGCGCAGATTATGTGCTTGATACCAATTTTGCCGCCGATATGACGATTGTGGAAGAAGCAAGCGAGCTTTTACAGCGCATTACCGAAGGCAATAAGCCGCTGCCGCAGTTTACCAGCTGCTGCCCGGCGTGGGTTAAATTTGCAGAAACCTATTATCCAGAAATGCTGCCGCATATTTCCAGTGCCAAAAGCCCTATCGGCATGCAGGGGCCAACCATTAAAACATATTTTGCCAAAAAGATGGGCATTGACCCGCGCAAAATTGTCAACGTGGCAGTTACGCCCTGCACCGCCAAAAAGTTTGAAATCCGCCGCGGCGAGATGAATGCGGCCGGGCGTTACCTTGGCATTGAAGATATGCGCGATATGGACTACGTTATTACCACGCGCGAACTGGCAATGCTTGCCAAAGACGAAGGCATTGATTTTGCCGCGCTGGAGGATTCTGCCTATGATGATTTAATGGGGCAGGCGAGCGGCGCAGGCGTTATTTTCGGCAACACCGGCGGCGTTATGGAAGCGGCAATCCGCACGGCTTACTGCTATGCAACCGGCAAGGACGCACCGCAGGCTTTGTATGATTTGCAGCCTGTGCGCGGTATGGACGGCATCCGCGAGGCGGAAGTTGACATTGAAGGCACAAAAGTTAAAGTGGCTGTTGTTTACGGCACTGCCAACGCCCGCAAACTTATTGAAAAAATTAAAGCAGGCGAAGCAGATTACCACTTTGTAGAAGTAATGGCCTGTCCCGGCGGCTGCATCGGCGGCGGACAGCCCAAAGACAAGGAGTATAAAGGCGATGCTCTGCGTGCGGCACGCATTGAAGGGCTTTACAAGCGCGACAGCAGCATGAAGCTTCGTTTAAGCCACGAAAACCCGGAAATTAAAGCCTTGTATGCCGATTTTTACGGCAGGCCGCTGAGTGAACTGGCGGAACAGATGCTGCATACCGTATATTTTGACCGCAGTGTGGATTTGGGCGGCGTATATATCGCGCCAGGCGCGGAAAAACAGCCTGCGGAAGAAGGAGCAGCACCGCAGCAGGAAGCAGGCACGCATAAATGGCGCTGCAAGGTTTGCGGCTATATATATGAAGGCGAAGCTTTGCCGGAGGATTATAAATGCCCTCTGTGCGGTATGGGTGCCAATATGTTTGAAAAAATAGAATAGTTTTGCCAAAGCCTCTGCCTTAAAAACGGGCAGGGGCTTTTTGCTGCGTAAAAAAAGAGTGAAGGAAAATAAAAAATGTTGTAGAATATATGGCAGGCAAACCAAAAATGAGAGAAAATTAGGAGGACAAAAAATGCATAGTTACAGCATTGAGCTTGGCGGCAGAACGCTGACGATGGAAATCGGCAAAATTGCCAAGCAGGCCAACGGCGCAGTATTGGTGCGCTATGGCGACACTGCGGTAGTAGTTGCTGCTACCGGTACCAAAACACCGCGTGAAGGTGTAGACTTTTTCCCTTTGACTGTTGATTTTGAAGAAAAAATGTACGCTGTGGGTAAAATCCCCGGCGGCTTTATTAAACGTGAAGGACGCCCGGCTGAAACCGCTATTTTAACCAGCCGCCTTATCGACCGCCCGATCCGCCCGATGTTCCCGGAAGGCTACCATAACGACGTGCAGATTGTTGCAACCGCCGTTTCCGTAGACCCGGACAACGCACCGGATATTCCGGCAATGATTGGCGCTTCCTGCGCACTTTCCATTTCCGATATTCCGTTTGAAGGCCCTATCGCCGGTGTGCGCGTAGGCATGATTGACGGCCAGTATATCATTAACCCGACCATTGAACAGGCTAAAGTAAGCCGCCTGAACCTTGCCGTTGCAGGCACCAAAGACGCTATTTTGATGGTTGAAGCAGGCGCCAAGGAAATCAGCGAAGACGAAATGCTGGACGCTATCTGGTTCGGCCACGAAGAAATTAAAAAGCTGGTTGAATGGCAGGAAAAAATTATGGCAGAAGTTGGCAAACCCAAAATGGAAGTGCCTGTTTACGAACCTCCTGCCGAGCTTGCCGCAGAAATTGAAGCTTACGGACGCCAACAAGCTGGAACGCGAAGAAAACGTTGCCCGCATTAAAGCTGAAATCGCCGACGCATTTATGGAAAAATATCCTGACAATGCCAAAGACGTTGCGTATATTACCCAAAAGCTCGTTAAAAAGATTGTACGCCGCACCATTTCCGTGGATAAAATCCGCCCGGACGGACGTGCGCTTGACGAAGTACGCCCTGTAACCTGCGAAGTAGGCCTCTTAGCCCGCCCGCACGGCAGCGCGCTCTTTACCCGCGGCCAGACTCAGATTCTGAACGTGCTGGCACTGGCTCCGCTCAGCGAAGCACAGACCCTGGACGGACTTGGCGTAGAACTTACCAAACGTTATATCCATCACTATAACTTCCCGCCGTACAGCGTTGGCGAAACCAAACCGCTGCGCAGCCCGGGCCGCCGCGAAATCGGCCACGGCGCACTGGCAGAACGTGCACTTTTGCCGGTAATTCCTTCCGAAGAAGAATTCCCGTATGCAATCCGCCTGGTTTCCGAAACTCTGGAATCCAACGGTTCTTCCTCTATGGGTAGTGTTTGCGCAAGCACCCTTTCCCTTATGGACGCAGGCGTGCCTATTAAAGCACCGGTTGCCGGCGTAGCAATGGGCCTTGTAAAAGACGGCGATTATTTCACCATCCTTACCGATATTCAGGGCCTTGAAGATGCTCTTGGCGATATGGACTTTAAGGTTGCTGGTACTAAAAACGGCATTACTGCCATCCAGATGGATATTAAGATTGACGGCATCAACAAGGAAATTTTCAAACAGGCTCTGGCACAGGCTAAACGCGGCCGCGAACACATCATGGGCATTATGCTTGACTGCATTGCCGAACCGCGCAAAGAACTGTCCAAATACGCTCCGAAAATTACCACCATCCATGTTGACCCCGAAAAAATCAGCAAAATTATTGGCCCCGGCGGCAAAACTATTAAAAAGATTGTTGAAGAAACCGGCGCTAAAATTGATATCGAAGAAGACGGCCGCGTATATATTGCCGCAGTTAACAGTGAAGAAGCTGCAAAAGCAATTGATATGATTAACGGCATTACCGCCGAAGCAGAAGTCGGTAAAGTTTACACTGGCAAAGTTACCCGCCTGATGGCGTTTGGTGCTTTTGTTGAAATTCTGCCGGGTAAAGAAGGCCTGGTTCATATTTCCCAGCTTTCTACCGAGCGCGTAAATAAAGTTGAAGATGTTGTTTCCGTAGGCGACGAAATCGTTGTAAAAGTTACGGAAATCGACCAGAAGGGCCGCATTAACCTGTCCCGCAAAGCAGTGCTGGCAGGCGGCTTAAGCAAATAATTTAAGTAAAAACTAAATCCCGCTGAATTATTTTCGGCGGGATTTTTTATAATGAGGTGCAATATGAAATTACGTGGTTTTGAAAAAATTACTTCCTTTAAAGAAGTTAAGTTCCCCATGCCGGAACGCAAAACAAAAATGGCGGCCGGGTATGATATCTGTCTGCCGCAGGAGGTTACCATTAAGGCGCATACGCTGCAAATGGTGCCGACAGGCGTAAAAGCCTACATGCAGGATGACGAGTTCTTGGGCGTGCATATCCGCAGCAGTATGGCGGTTAAAAAAGGGCTGGCGCTGGTGAACAACATGGGCATTATCGATGCCGATTATTATAACAATGAAGACAACGAAGGGCACATTATGCTGGGGCTGTATAACACGACGGACAACGATGTTACCCTGGCAAAGGGCGAGCGCGTGGCACAGGGCATTTTTTACAAATACCTTACGGCTGATGGCGACAGCGCCGACGCAACCCGCAGCGGCGGCTTTGGGAGTACGGGTGAGAAATAAGTAAAAAGCAGCTAAATTCAGCACAAATGAAATAACATAATTTACAAGACTGTTGTAAACCAAAAACGGTTTGCAGCAGTCTTTTTTTGTTGCGTAAAAACGGAGTTAACTTAAAGGGTAATAGTGGAATTTTTATTTTAAAAGTGATATAATAACTTTTAATTGATTGTAAAAAAAAGTTACAAATAAGTTTTAAATAAAAATTTAAAAACAGGGGATTAAATTGAGAAAATATTTGTTGCCGATGTTTCTGGCAGCGCTTGATGTTATCAGCATTATTACAGCTGCTTTTATAAGCATTTACCTGCGTTTTGACAGCGGAGCCATACCTGCCAACTATCTTAATATGTTAGTTGGCTATTTGCCGTTAACTGTTTTAATTTATCTTATCTGTTTTTTGTTTTTTAAACTTTACGGCAGAATATGGCGTTATGCCGGAACTGTTGAGCTTGTAGCAATTGTTATCGCCTGTGGTTTAGGCAGTACAGTATGGTATTTTGCTTCGGTAGGGATAGGTTCTGTATTGCCTCGGCTTTTATATATCATGACAGGCATACTTTTAATGCTTTTTATCGGCAGCAGCCGTATGGCGCTGCGTATGTACAGCTATGTAACAAACAAGTCTAAATATAAAAAGTTACAGCGCAAAAAGAATAAAGTCCTCATTATCGGCGCAGGCGATGCCGGTGCTTTGCTGTTAAATGAAATAGAACATTACCATGTGGCAAATCGTCAGGTAGTTGGTTTTATTGACGACGATAAAAACAAAATCGGCAAATCTTTGCAAGGTGTAAAGATACTAGGGAACCGTAACGATATAATAAAGGTTGTAAAAATTGAAGATATAGATGAAATAATAATAGCTATGCCTTCAGTGAAAGGCGAAGAAATAAAATCTATTATAAACATATGTAAACAAACAGATTGCAGGCTGACAATAGTTCCCGGGCTTTATGAAATATTGGAAGGCAGTATAAGCATCAACCAGCTGCGCCCGGTTGATGTAGAAGATTTATTGGGACGCGACCCTGTAAAGCTTGATACCACTGCCGTAAAAGAATATTTAAGCGGCAAAATAGTGCTTATAACCGGTGCTGGCGGCAGCATAGGCAGTGAAATAGTACGCCAGGTAGCCAAAATGCAGCCTGCAAAACTTTTGCTTTTAGGCAAAGGCGAAAACAGTATCTACGAAATTACGCAGGAAATGAAAATAGAATACCCGCAGCTTAAAACAGTGCCAATTATTGCCGATGTGCGCGACAAAGAACGCATAAATGCCATTATGGACTATTTTAAACCGCAGGTAGTATTCCATGCAGCTGCACATAAGCATGTGCCCTTAATGGAATATCAGCCGGCAGAAGCAGTACGCAACAATATTTTAGGTACTAAAGTAGTGGCTGATGAAGCTGCTGCACATAACGTAGAAACCTTTGTCATGATTTCGACTGACAAAGCAGTTAACCCAACCAGCGTAATGGGCTGCACTAAGCGAGTAGCGGAAATGTACGTGCAAAGCATGAACAAAAACAGCAATACACGCTTTGTGGCAGTACGTTTTGGCAATGTGCTCGGCAGCAGGGGCAGCGTAATACCGCTATTTAAAACACAAATAGCCAAAGGCGGGCCGGTAACAGTAACCCATGCCAACATGAAACGCTACTTCATGACGATACCGGAAGCCAGCCAGCTTGTATTACAGGCCGGTGCAATGGCCAAAGGCGGCGAAGTATTCGTGCTTGATATGGGAGAACCGGTAAGAATTTACGACCTTGCCAAAGACTTAATAACTTTATCCGGCTTAATACCGGATAAAGATATAGAAATAAAAATAACGGGCCTGCGTCCGGGCGAAAAGCTGTTCGAAGAACTGTTAAGCGCCGAAGACGGTACGGAAAAAACAAAACACCATAAAATTTTTACCGCAAAGATAAAAGAAATAGATAAAACAGAATTAGATAAGCAAATAGCTGAAATTGTAGAGATAACAGACGGCGATAAAGTAGTTGCCGCGCTGCAGAAGATAGTGCCTACTTATACACCAAACAGGGTAAATATATAAATTTAAGTAAAAGGGGAATAAAAAGTGGCAAATCCAAGGATTTACTTATCTTCACCAACCATGCACGGAGAAGAACAAGCATATGTAAAAGAAGCCTTTGATACTAACTGGGTGGCTCCGTTAGGCAAAAATGTAGATGAATTTGAAAAAAGTGTTGCTGAATATGTCGGAGTAAAAGAGGCAGCAGCCTTAAATTCCGGGACGGCAGCACTGCATATGGCAGTAAAATTGGCTGGAATAAAACGCGGGGATATAGTTTTATGCAGCGACTTAACCTTTGCTGCAACGGTAAACCCCGTAAGCTATGAAGATGGCATACAGGTGTTTATAGATAGCGAAAGAGAAAGCTGGAATATGGATCCGGAAGCTTTGGAAATAGGCCTGAAAAAATACAAT
>OMAL01001254.1_pt1 | contig 11123 bp, 6 predicted proteins | sample 1644711 | NCBI WGS metagenome assembly OMAL01 (sample SAMEA103958122, study PRJEB25191) | human gut metagenome | biome: human-associated habitat [ENVO:00009003]; feature: intestine environment [ENVO:2100002]; material: feces | place: Germany | collected 2013/2015 | reverse complement strand
GGCAACAGACGTATCCGCTGCGTGGGCGAGCTGCTCCAGAATCAGTTCAGAATCGGTCTGTCGAGAATGGAGAGAGTTGTCCGCGAGAGAATGACTCTCCAGGCTCAGGAGAAGGAGGAGAACATCACTCCTCAGGCTCTTATCAACATCCGTCCTGTCATGATGGCGATAAAGGAGTTCTTCGGTTCTTCCCCGCTGTCGCAGTTCATGGATCAGATCAACCCCCTTGCAGAGCTGACTCATAAGCGCCGTCTTTCCGCCCTCGGTCCCGGCGGTCTTTCAAGAGACCGTGCAGGATTCGAAGTCCGAGACGTTCACTACTCGCATTACGGCAGAATGTGCCCCATCGAGACTCCCGAAGGTTCCAACGTCGGACTTATCTCCTACCTTGCAACTTTCGCGCGCATAAATGAATACGGTTTCATCGAGGCCCCGTTCAGAAAGGTCGACAAGACCACCGGACGCGTCACTGACGAAGTTGAGTATATGACAGCCGATGTCGAGGACGATTACATTGTCGCCCAGGCGAACGAGCCGCTCGACGAAAACGGGATGTTCGTCCACGAGAGAGTCAACGCAAGACACAGGGACGGCTTCCTTGAGATCGACCGCATGAAGGTCGACTACATGGATGTCTCCCCGAAGATGGTCGTCTCCGTCGCAACTTCGATGATTCCGTTCCTCGAGAACGACGACGCAAACCGAGCCCTCATGGGATCGAACATGCAGAAGCAGGCGGTTCCGCTGCTCAAGACCGAGAGCCCGATAGTCGGCACCGGTATGGAATATAAAGCGGCTGTCGACTCCGGCGTTGTCGTGCTTGCAAAGCACTCCGGCCGCGTCACAAAGGTCGATGCCGAGCAGATTGAGATTCTCAGCGACGAGAACATTCTCGACCATTACGATATAATCAAGTTCATGCGCTCCAACCAGGGCACATGCGTCAACCAGCGCCCGATAGTCACCCTCAACCAGCGCGTTGAAAAGGGCGACGTCATAGCCGACGGTCCCGCAACGGATCACGGCGAGATATCCCTCGGCAAGAACGCCCTTGTCGGCTTCATGACCTGGGAAGGCTACAACTACGAGGACGCGGTTCTCATCAACGAAAAGATGGTTCGCAACGATGTCTACACCTCGATTCACATCGAGAAGCACGAGATCGAAGCGAGAGATACAAAGCTCGGACCCGAGGAGATCACAAGGGATATCCCGAACGTCTCCGACGATCTTCTGAGCAACCTTGACGAGCGCGGCATAATCCGCGTCGGCGCCGAAGTTCACTCCGGCGACATCCTTGTCGGTAAGGTAACGCCCAAGGGCGAGACCGAGCTGACCGCAGAGGAGAGACTGCTCCGCGCCATATTCGGCGAGAAGGCGAAAGAGGTCAGAGATACCTCCCTCAAGGTCTCCCACGGCGAATACGGCATCGTCGTCAAGGTCGAAGAGTTCACCCGCGAGAACAGCGATGAGCTCGCACCCGGCGTAAACAAGGTCGTCCGCTGCTATATCGCCCAGAAGCGTAAGCTTTCCGTCGGCGATAAGATGGCAGGCCGCCACGGTAACAAGGGTGTTGTTTCAAGAATACTTTCTCAGGAGGATATGCCCTTCCTTCCGGACGGCACGCCGCTCGATATCGTGCTCAACCCCCTGGGCGTTCCCTCCCGAATGAATATCGGTCAGGTGCTCGAGGTGCATCTCGGCTTTGCCGCGAAGCATCTGGGCTACAAGGTCGAGACTCCCGTCTTCGACGGCGCGCACGAGGAGGATATCCGCGAAGCGCTCAAGCAGGCAGGACTCAGAGAGGACGGCAAGACAATACTCTACGACGGACGTACCGGCAGACAGTTTGATAACCCCGTCACCGTCGGCGTCATGTATTACCTCAAGCTGTTCCACCTTGTTGACGATAAGATTCACGCACGTTCCACCGGCCCGTACTCGCTCGTTACGCAGCAGCCCCTCGGCGGTAAAGCCCAGTTCGGCGGCCAGCGTTTCGGTGAGATGGAAGTCTGGGCTCTCGAGGCTTACGGCGCTGCCTACACCCTCCAGGAGATACTGACAGTCAAGTCCGACGATGTTGTCGGCCGTGTCAAGACCTACGAGGCGATAGTCAAGGGCAACAACGTTCCCAAGCCCGGCATTCCCGAGTCGTTCAAGGTTCTCGTCAAAGAGCTTCAGTCCCTCTGCCTTGATGTCAGCGTTCTTGACGCGGACGGCGAGGAGATTGACCTCAAGCAGACCGACGAGGAACTCGGATTTGCACCTTCAGACGATAAGGCATTCTCCTCCGTCAACGACGCCGGCACTGCAGGCGGCTACGGCACGGAAAACGAAGAGGGCGATATCTTCAATGTCGGCTCCGACGAGGACGACGATGACAGCGCCGATTTCGCAGACAATGCCGAGGGCGAAGATGACTACTATGACGGCGACATCTTCTCCGACAGCGAAGGCGAGCTTGACGACTACGACGACTGAGAACAGTCACCTTAAAAATATATTTTAAAAAGGGGCAGTCAACGGATGGAAAACAATACCTTTGAATCCATAAAAATAGGTCTTGCGTCTCCCGATAAGATCAGAAGCTGGTCTTACGGCGAGGTCAAGAAGCCCGAAACCATCAATTACCGCACACTCAAGCCCGAAAAGGACGGACTGTTCTGCGAAAGGATATTCGGACCCCAGAAGGACTGGGAGTGCCACTGCGGCAAATATAAAAGAATCCGCTACAAGGGCAAGATATGCGAACGCTGCGGCGTTGAGATAACCCGCTCCAAGGTTCGCCGCGAGAGAATGGGTCACATCGAGCTTGCAGCTCCCGTTTCCCACATCTGGTATTTCAAGGGAATACCCTCAAGAATGGGTCTTATCCTCGATATATCGCCGCGCAACCTTGAGAAAGTTCTCTACTTTGCGATGCATATCGTTATCGATCCCGGCACAACGGATCTTAAAAAGTATCAGGTTCTCGACGAGAAGGATTACGACGAGTACCGCCTGATGTATGAGGACGATTTCAGGGCAGGCATGGGCGCCGAGGCTATCAAGGAGCTTCTTGCCGAAATCGATCTCGACCAGCTCTCCGCGCAGCTGCGCGAGGAGATAGAGAACGCAAGCGGTCAGAAGAAGGCCAAGGCTCTCAAACGCCTTGAGGTTGTCGAGGCGTTCAGACAGAGCGGCAACAGACCCGAGTGGATGATCCTCGATGTGCTTCCGGTTATTCCGCCGGAGCTTCGTCCCATGGTTCAGCTCGAGGGCGGACGTTTTGCAACGAGCGACCTCAACGATCTTTACCGCCGCGTTATCAACAGAAACAACCGTCTGCGCAAGCTCCTTGAGCTCGGCGCACCCGAGATAATAGTCCGCAACGAGAAGCGTATGCTTCAGGAAGCTGTCGATGCTCTTATCGACAACGGCCGCCGCGGCAGACCCGTAACCGGTCCGAACAACAGAGCGCTCAAGTCGCTCTCCGATATGCTTAAAGGTAAGCAGGGACGTTTCAGACAGAACCTGCTCGGTAAGCGTGTTGACTATTCCGGACGTTCGGTTATCGTCGTCGGTCCCGAGCTGAAGATTTATCAGTGCGGTCTGCCGACCGAGATGGCTCTTGAGCTGTTCAAGCCCTTCGTCATGAAGAGACTTGTCCAGACCGGCAAGGCGAACAACGTCAAGTCCGCAAGAAAGATGGTCGAGCGTCAGAATCCCGTTGTCTGGGATGCTCTCGAAGTGGTTATCAAGGATCACCCCGTGCTCCTCAACCGCGCTCCCACACTTCACAGACTCGGTATCCAGGCTTTCGAGCCCATCCTTGTCGAGGGCAGAGCTATCAAGCTTCATCCCCTCGTTTGTACCGCATTCAACGCCGACTTCGACGGCGACCAGATGGCAGTTCACGTTCCGCTTTCTGCGGAGGCTCAGGCTGAGGCGCGCTTCCTTATGCTCGCCGCCAACAACCTCCTCAAGCCCTCCGACGGACGCCCGGTCACCGTTCCCACGCAGGACATGGTCCTCGGCTCCTATTACCTCACCCTTGAAAAGCCCGGCGAGCCCGGCGAGGGCAAGGTGTTCAGAGATGTCGATGAGGCCACCATGGCTTACGACGACGGCACCATTGGACTCCATGCGAGAATTAAGATCCGCATGACTAAGGAGATTGACGGCAAGCCCGTCAGAAAGCTCGTCTCCACCACCATGGGACGCGTTATCTTCAACGGACCTATCCCGCAGGACCTCGGTTTTGTTGACAGAAGCGATCCGGAGAACGACTTCAAGCTCGAGGTAGATTTCCTCGTCAATAAAAAGAAGCTCGGCGAAATTATCGACAGATGCATCAAGATTCACGGCACTTCGATAGCAGCCGATATGCTTGATAAGATTAAGGCTCAGGGCTACAAGTACTCGACCCGAAGCGGTATCACCGTCGCTGTCTGCGACGCTACCATACCGCCGCGCAAGGGCGAACTCATTGCCGACGCCGAGAAGGACGTCGCCGAGATCATGGACAACTATGAGAACGGTCTTCTCTCCGATGAGGAGCGCACGAACATGGTCATTGAGACCTGGGAAGACTGCACAAAGAGAGTTGCCGCAGAACTCAAGGCGAACTTCGATCCCTACAACCCGATCAACATGATGCTTGACTCCGGTGCGCGAGGCAACGACAGCCAGCTGCGTCAGCTTGCAGGTATGCGCGGACTTATCGCGAATACGGCAGGTAAGACGATTGAAATCCCCATCAGAGCCAACTACCGTGAAGGTCTTAATATACTCGAATACTTCATCTCGTCGCGTGGTGCGCGTAAAGGTCTTGCCGATACCGCACTTCGTACCGCGGACTCGGGTTACCTCACCAGACGTCTTGTCGATGTCTCGCAGGATGTTATCATCCGCGAGGAGGACTGCGGCTGCACAGAGGGCTCGGATGTCTACGATATCTTCGACGGAAAGCGCCGCATAGTCAGCCTCACCGAGCGTCTTACCGGCCGCTATCTGCTCAACGACTTTGTCGACGAGGATACCGGCGAGCTTATCATGAGCAAGGATAAGATGATGAGCGAGGACGACGCAAAGCGCGTCGCCGACAAGGTATACGAGTACCACGACAGAAAGGTCGCCGCGGGCGAAGAGCCCGAGGGCAGCCTTGCGAAGATAAAGATCCGTTCGCTGCTTACCTGCCAGTCCGAGCACGGCGTCTGCATCAAGTGCTACGGCGCGAACCTTGCAACCGGCGAGCCTGTTACGGTCGGTGAAGCAGTCGGTATCATCGCGGCTCAGTCGATAGGCGAGCCCGGTACACAGCTGACGATGAGAACGTTCCACACCGGCGGCGCGAAAGACCAGTCCGATATCACGGAAGGTCTTCCCAGAGTCGAGGAGCTGTTCGAAGCGAGAAAGCCCAAGAGCCTCGCTCTTATCAGTGAGATCTCCGGTACGGTTTCCGAGCGCGAGATCAAGAAGGTCAGAAACATCATCGTCACAGATCCCGAGACCCTCGAGGAGAAGGCGTATCCCATCCACTACGGTATGCGCGTCAAGGTTGAGCCCGGCGATCACATCAACAAGGGCGACACCATCACCGAAGGTGCTCTCAACCCGCACGATATTCTCGCAGTCCTCGGCGTCGAGGCTGTTCACGATTACCTCATCCGCGAGGTTCAGAGAACCTACCGTATGCAGGGTGTTGACGTCAACGATAAGCACATCGAGGTCATCGTCCGTCAGATGATGAAGAAGGTCAAGATCACCGATCCCGGCGACACGACTTTCCTGCCCGGCGCTGTTGTTGACAAGCTCGAGTTCAAGGCGGAGAACGCACGCGTCGCCGCCAAGGCTCAGGAGACAGGCGAGGAGCTCGCAGAGGCTCAGTGCATGCCCGTGCTCATGGGTATCACAAAGGCTTCTCTTGCAACCGAGTCCTTCCTCTCGGCCGCATCCTTCCAGGAGACGACAAGAGTCCTCACCGACGCCGCCATCAAGGGCAAGAGCGATCCGCTGCTCGGTCTCAAGGAGAATGTCATCATCGGCAAGCTCCTGCCGTCGGGTACCGGCATGAAGTGCTACAGCGATGTTCAGGTGCTTCCCACTACGGGCATCTTCAGCGACCTTGCCGAGAAGCTCGAAGAGGCGGAAAACCAGGAAGAAGCAGAATAATAAACAACCATCGGGCCGGAGTCTGCCGCTTTTGCGGGGGACTCCGGCAGCGGTGACTATAAAGAGATGCGTTTATTGGACAAAAATCATATATAATGCCCCGATAAACGCCGAATATTTTGTCATTTGACGAACCGAAAAGGTTGACAAACAGAACCTTCAGCGGTATAATTTTAAATTGTGATGTCTTGTGTTTTGGGATAATTATGCCCGAAGCGCGGATTTCATATATAAATCTTAGAAAGGAGATGTACTGCTTGCCAACGTTTAATCAGCTTGTGAGAAACGGAAGAGAAACTCTTGAGAAGAAACCCAAAGCCCCTGCGCTTTTGAAGGGTCTCAACTCCAAGAAAAATGTCATGACCGACACTGCTTCTCCGCAGAAGCGCGGTGTTTGCACAGCGGTTAAGACCACCACCCCCAAGAAGCCCAACTCGGCTCTTAGAAAGATCGCCAGAGTTCGTCTTTCCAACGGCATCGAGGTTTCGGCTTATATCCCGGGCGTCGGTCATAACCTTCAGGAGCACTCGGTTGTTCTCATCCGCGGCGGCCGTGTTAAGGACCTTCCCGGTGTGCGTTACCACATCATCCGCGGAACGCTCGATACACAGGGCGTCAACGGCAGAATGCAGGCCCGTTCCAAGTACGGTGCTAAGCGTCCGAAGGCTGCCAAAAAGTAATTCCGCATGATGCGGAAAGCTTAAGAGACAGAATCTTCTTGCAGGTGATTACTCCAATGCGAGAGTGCATTGAAATACATGCCTCCCATTGACACCACGAGAGTTTTGTCACTCGAGTACCTATGATATCATTACTATGAAGGAGGGAAGCGAAGTGCCAAGAAGAGGCAAGATAGCAAAACGTGACGTTTTGCCCGATCCGCTTTACAACTCAAAGCTCGTAACACGCCTTATCAACAACGTCATGATCGACGGTAAGAAGGGCGTCGCTCAGAAAATCGTTTACGAGGCTTTCGACATTATCCGTGAGAAGACCGGCAAGGAACCGCTTGAGGTTTTTGAGGCTGCTATGGAGAATGTCATGCCCGTTCTCGAAGTCAAAGCTCGTCGAGTCGGCGGTGCAACCTATCAGGTTCCCATGGAGGTTCGTCCGGAGAGAAGACAGACCCTCGGTCTGCGCTGGATAACCCTTTATTCCCGTCAGCGTTCCGAGAGAACGATGAAGGAGAGACTTGCTAACGAGATCATGGATGCCGTCAATTCGACCGGTTCGGCATTCAAGAAGCGTGAGGATACTCACAAGATGGCAGAGGCCAACAAGGCATTTGCACATTTCAGGTGGTAATTTCACCTATATATTTTGCTATTCGCACAAAGGCGAGATACGGAGGTTTTTATGCCGAGAGAGGTTTCACTGGAAAAGACCAGGAATATCGGAATCATGGCGCATATTGACGCAGGCAAAACCACCACAACGGAGCGTATCCTGTTCTACACAGGAAAGACCCACAAACTCGGCGAAGTGCATGATGGTGCTGCGACAATGGACTGGATGGAGCAGGAGCAGGAGAGAGGTATAACAATTACCTCCGCTGCGACTACCTGCTTCTGGAAGAACCACCGAATCAACATCATCGACACTCCCGGCCACGTGGACTTCACCGTTGAGGTTGAGCGTTCTCTGCGTGTTCTGGACGGTTCTGTTACCGTTCTTTGCGCAAAGGGCGGCGTTGAGCCCCAGTCCGAAACCGTCTGGAGACAGGCGGACAAGTACCAGGTTCCGAGAATGGTCTATGTTAACAAGATGGACATTATGGGAGCTAACTTCTATAATGTTATAGACATGATGAAGGAGCGCCTGAAGTGTAACGCAGTTCCGATTCAGCTCCCCATAGGCGCGGAAGCTGACTTCAAGGGAATCATCGACCTTGTTCAGATGCAGGCTGATGTCTACTATGATGACAAGGGTCTCGACGTCAGAGTTGAGGATATTCCCGAGAACATGAAGGAACTTGCACAGAAGTATCATGATGAGCTCGTTGAGCATGTCGCCGAACAGGACGACGAGCTGCTCGAGAAGTATCTCGGCGGCGAGGAGCTCACCATTGATGAGATAAAGACCTGCATCCGCAAGTCTACTATCGCCAATAAGATGGTTCCCGTATGCTGCGGTACTTCTTACCGCAACAAGGGTGTTCAGCAGCTGCTTGACGCTATTGTTGATTACATGCCCGCTCCGACGGATGTCCCGTCGATAAAGGGCACGAACCCCGAGACCGGTGAAGAGGAGTTCCGTCATTCTTCGGATTCCGAGCCGTTCGCAGCTCTTGCTTTCAAGATCGCGACCGATCCCTTCGTCGGTAAGCTCTGCTTCTTCAGAGTTTATTCGGGCACAGTCACCACCGGCAGCACTGTTTACAATGCTACCAAGGACTGCAACGAGCGTCTGGGAAGAATCCTGCAGATGCACTCCAACCACAGAAAGGATATCGACTGCGTTTACGCCGGAGATATCGCTGCGACTATCGGTCTTAAGAACACCACCACCGGCGACACGCTCTGCGACGCCAAGGCTCCGATAATCCTTGAGTCCATGGAGTTCCCCGATCCCGTTATCAGGGTCGCTATCGAGCCCAAGACCAAGGCAGGCCAGGAGAAGATGGCTATCGCGCTTGCAAAGCTCGCCGAAGAGGATCCGACCTTCAAGTGCTACACTGATGAAGAAACGGGTCAGACCATCATCGCAGGCATGGGCTAGCTTCACCTTGAGATAATCGTTGACAGACTTCTTCGTGAGTTCAAGGTCGAGGCTAATGTCGGTAAACCCCAGGTCGCATACCGCGAGACCATCACCAAACCCGCAGAGAGCGATACCAAGTATTCGCGTCAGTCGGGCGGCCGCGGACAGTACGGTCACGTCAAGATCCGCATCGAGCCCAACCCCGAGAAGGGTTACGAGTTCGTCAACGAGGTCGTCGGTGGCGCTATCCCGAAGGAATATATCGGACCTGCAGAGGCCGGTATCAAGGGTGCAATGCAGTCGGGCGTTCTTGCAGGCTTCAACGTTGTTGACGTCAAGGTCACTCTTTACGATGGATCTTATCACGAGGTCGACTCCTCCGAAATGGCGTTCAAGATCGCCGGTTCTATGGCGTTCAAGGATGCGATGAAGAAGGCAGCTCCCGTGCTCATGGAGCCCATCATGAAGGTCGCCATTATCGTCCCCGAGGACTATATGGGCGATGTTATCGGCGATGTCAACTCCCGCCGCGGACAGATCGAAGGCACCGAGATGCGTACGGGCGCAGTGCAGATCAATGCATTCATCCCGCTGTCGAACATGTTCGGCTACGCTACCACCCTTCGTTCCAAGACGCAGGGACGCGGTCAGTATGTCATGGAGCCCAGCCACTACGCCGAGGTTCCGAAGTCCATTGCTGAGACTGTCATCAAGGACAAGTAATTTTTAAAAAGCACTTGAATTTTCAGGTGTAAATTGATAGAATAGTTTTATGCTGATGCATGAGACAATTATTTAACCAATTAAAGGGAGGAAATTCCAAATGGCAAAAGCTAAATTCGAAAGAACTAAGCCCCATGTAAACATTGGTACCATTGGTCACGTTGACCATGGTAAGACTACTCTTACCGCTGCTATCACCAAGACTCTCGCTATGAAGGGCGAGGCTGAGTTTGTTGATTACGCTAACATCGATAAGGCTCCCGAGGAGAGAGAGCGCGGTATTACAATCAACACCGCTCACGTTGAGTATGAGACTGCTACCCGTCACTATGCTCACGTTGACTGCCCCGGCCATGCTGACTATATCAAGAACATGATCACCGGTGCTGCTCAGATGGACGGCGCTATCCTTGTTATAGCTGCTACCGACGGCCCCATGGCTCAGACCAAGGAGCACCTTCTTCTTGCCCGCCAGGTTGGCGTGCCCTATATCATCGTCTTCATGAACAAGGTTGACCAGGTCGACGATCCTGAGCTCCTTGAGCTTGTCGAGATGGAGATCCGCGATACTCTTAACGAGTATGGCTTCCCCGGCGATGACACCCCGATCATCAAGGGTTCTGCTCTTAAGGCTCTTGAGTACAACGGCAATGATCCTGACGCCCCCGAGCTTGCTTGCATCTGGGAGCTCATGAACGCTGTTGACACTTATATCCCCACTCCCGACCGTAAGGCTGACCTGCCCTTCCTGATGCCCATCGAGGATGTATTCACCATCACCGGCCGTGGTACCGTAGTTACCGGCCGTGTTGAGCGTGGTCAGGTTAAGGTTGGCGACGAAGTTGAGATCGTTGGTATCCATGACACCCGCAAGACCGTAGTTACCGGTGTTGAGATGTTCCGCAAGCTGCTGGACTATGCTGAGGCTGGCGATAACATTGGTGCTCTGCTGCGTGGTATCCAGAGAACCGAAGTTGAGCGTGGTCAGGTACTGTGCAAACCCGGCTCCATCCATCCTCACACCAAGTTCCGTGGCCAGGTTTATGTACTGAAGCAGTCTGAAGGCGGCCGTCATACCCCCTTCTTCAACAACTATCGTCCTCAGTTCTATTTCCGTACCACCGATGTTACCGGCGTTATCTCCCTGCCCGAGGGCGTAGAGATGTGCATGCCCGGCGATAATGTTGAGATGGATGTTGAGCTGATCACCCCCATCGCCATCGAGAAGGGTCTGCGCTTCGCTATCCGCGAGGGCGGCCGTACCGTTGGTTCCGGCGTTGTTATCGATATCGAGGAGTAATTCCGAGAGTTGCGCAATTAGCCTAAATAAAAGAGAGTGTCCCGATGAGGGGCACTCTTTTTTTGGTATGAAAAAGGGGAGGGGCACCCGCGGAGCGGGCGAGGATCGTCCGGAGCGAAGCGGAGGTGCGGTCCGAGGGGGAAGCGGAGTGGGCGCCCCGGGCGGAGAGGAAAAGAAAACGGCTCCCATAGCAGAGAGCCGAAGATATATGAATTGCGGGCTTACAGTACGAGACTGAGTGCCAGCA
>OMAL01001241.1_pt1 | contig 11213 bp, 4 predicted proteins | sample 1644711 | NCBI WGS metagenome assembly OMAL01 (sample SAMEA103958122, study PRJEB25191) | human gut metagenome | biome: human-associated habitat [ENVO:00009003]; feature: intestine environment [ENVO:2100002]; material: feces | place: Germany | collected 2013/2015 | reverse complement strand
AACAGAATTTCTGCTGACTGTGTGTAGGCCAGTAGGTACTGCCACACACAGCACAGACACGCTGACGATAATAATGATTTCCTTTTTCAGCTTCTCTGTCGGCTTTTGTCTTGTCCTGCCTTGCCTGATAGCAACAATCTTTTGAACAGAATATCTGTCGGTTACTTGTAGGCACAAACTCTTTTTGACAGTGAGGACATATCTTTGTCTTGACGATTTCTCCACCGTTTTCAGCGAGTTTTTTCGCCTTTCGCTTCTCTCGGTAGGCTTTTTCACGCTCACGCTGTTTTGCCAAGCGTTCCATCTCAATCTGTTCTTCCTGTGCCTTTATTTCAGCAAGTTCTTCTTCTGTATAGGCAATATCGACCTGCCCGACATAGTTGAAGTAAATATCAACCTTTTGTGTCCTTGCTTTTCCCACACCCTCTGCTTCATAAACCACAATCTTGTCAATGAGTTCAGCAAACATCAAATCGGAAATTTCTGTCGGCTCTTTGCACTTGCGAATTAAAGAAATGAAATGCTTAATATCAACAGCATTTACTTTTTCTTCGGTAAGTTCCTTTTCCATTTCCTCAATCTTCGTTTCCAGCTCAGCCTGTTCGTCATCGTACTGCTTCATCAGTTGCTTATACTGTCTTTCGGGCAGTAATCCCGAAACAAGATTTTCATACAAGCCACGAATAAGTTTAGACAATTCATCGTATCGCTTCTGAAAACGGTGCAATTCCGATTTATTGTGCTTTGGCTTTTCTGTCTGCTTTTCATTCCAAAGTGCTTGAAGTTCCTTTGCAAAGGCTTCTTCGTCATTCAGAACAAATCTTGATAATCGTTTGACAGCCGATAATATCAAGGCTTCAACATTATCAGCACTAATTGAATGGGCAGAGCAGGAGTTTACTTTGCTTGCATATCCGCCGCAACGGTAAGAATACTGCACCGAACGGTCTTTTTTACTGTAATGCGTTTGCAGGGTCATTCTTCTGCCACAATCCGCACAGTACAGATAACCGCTTAAACGGTTGCTATGCGTTCCTCTTGCCGCTGTCCTGTTCGCTCGTTTCTTTCGCTTCTGAACGCTGTCCCAAAGTTCCTGCGAGATGATAGGCTCGTGCGTATTATAAAATACATACTGTTCATCTTCATCGGTATTCTTTCTTTTGTGCAGTTTGAAATTGGTGCTGACCGATTTACGCAAAACAGTATGACCGAGATATTCCTGTCTGCTTAAAATCGCTCTTATGGTTGACATTCCCCAAAGATACGGGTCTGAAAACTTTGTTCCGTTATACTGTTCGGGGTGATATTCCTTTGCGTGTGCAGCCGGAATTAAAACCTTTTCTTCGGTAAGCAATTCAGCGATTGCTCTCGGACTTTTGCCCTCGTTGGCAAGCAAAAAGATACGCTTTACCACCGCAGAAGCCACAGGGTCAACGACAAGCGTTTGTTTGTCGGTTGCTAATCGGTTATATCCATAGGGAATTGAACCGCTACAACGCTTTCCGTCTTTCATACGGGCGTCAAACACAGCCTTGATTTTATTGCTTGTGTCTTTTGCGTACCATTCGTTCATTATATTCAAAAATGGGGCAAAGTCATTGTCAGAAGCATTATTGCTGTCGATACTGTTATTTATCGCAAGGAAACGGACATCTTTCTGTGGGAACAGAACTTCCGTATAAAAACCGACTTGCAGATAGTTTCGCCCTAATCGGCTCATATCCTTAACAATAATCGTTGCGACATTTCCTGCTTCTACTTCCTTAATCAACTCCTGAAAACTCGGACGATTGAAATTTACACCCGAAAAACCATCGTCAGTAAAATGACGGATATTCGTAAAACCATTTCTTCGGGCGTAATCTTCCAAGTATTGCTTTTGATTGGTGATTGAATTTGACTCACCATTAAGATCATCATCTCTCGACAAACGCTCATAGAGTGCTGTAATCTTTGAACTCCTTGACATTCTCTTATCCTCCTTTCCTTATGTAATCCGATTTAGCATTACAGGGATTACTCCCTCTGCTAATAGGAGAAAATAGGGGTACAAAGCGGAACTGTTTTTCAAGAAAATCAAAATATTTTTTTGAAGTTCCAAGACCGATTTTGATAGCCTATTTTCAATTTAGAAACGCATTATTTATCGTCCTACTAAAGTATAGCCCTCCGGGGAAAGCTCGATGGCGGTAACGGTTTCACCGTAGTCGCTGGCCCAATCGTCGAAGTGGATAAGACCCATCTCCTGCAAGGTTTGATATTGCAAGTACCTCTGCACCGTATACAATTCCACCATACTGTTGGAGATCGGGGTGCCGGTGGCGAAGATAACACCGTGGCTGTCGGTCAGCTCGTCCAGATACTGACACTTGGCAAAGAGATCCGAGGACTTCTGCGCTTCCGTCTGCGCGATACCGCCGACATTGCGCATTTTCGTCATCAGAAAGAGGTTTTTGAAATTGTGGCTCTCATCGATGAACAGCCGGTCGATGCCCAGCTCCTCAAAGGTCACGGTGTCGTCCTTGGTGCTCTGATCATTGAGCTTCTCCAGCCGCGCCTCCAATGACTTACGGGTGCGCTCCATCTGTTTGATGGTAAAATTCTCTGCTTTCTGCCGCTTGGCATCGCTGATGGCCAGCAGCACCTCGTCGATCTGCCGCTGCAAAATGGCCTGTTGCCGCTCACGGGACAGGGGAATCTTCATGAGCTGACTGTGACCGATGATGATCGCATCATAATCTCCGGTGGCGATGCGGGCGCACAGCCTGCGGCGGTTGCGCTTTTCAAAATCGCGTTCGGTAGCCACCAAAATGTTAGCGGCCGGATAGAGCTGGAGCCACTCCGCCGCCCACTGTTCCGTGATGTGGTTGGGCACCACGATCAGCGACTTGGTGCATAGCCCCAGACGCTTCATTTCCATAGCGGCGGCAACAATTTCAAAGGTTTTCCCTGCGCCCACTTCGTGTGCCAACAGCGTATTGCCGCCGTACAATACATGGGCGATGGCGTTCACCTGATGCTTCCGCAGGCTGATCTCCGGGTTCATCCCCACAAAGCGGATGTGGCTGCCATCGTACTCCCGCGGTCGGATGGAATTGAAGGTGTCGTTATAGATGCGGCACAGCCGTTCGCGTCGGTCGATGTCCTGCCACAGCCAATCGGCAAACTTGGACTTGATCAGTTCCTGCCGATCCTGGGCGATGGCAGTTTCCTTCACATTCAGCACCGGCCGCTCCTTGCCGTCCTCCACAACGGTATCGAACACCTTGACCACCCGCTGATTCAGTGTCTGCTCCAGGATGTGGTACGCCGTGATACGCTTGGTGCCGTAGGTGGTGACGGCTTTGATGTTGCCGCCGTCCATGCTTTTGTTGCTGATGTTCCATTCTCCGCTGTATTCGGAGCGAACGACCCGCATTCTCTGCCTGGCGTATACGCTGGTACCGAACAGCTCGAACATAAACTGCTGATAGACATCGGTAGGCACCCATGATGCACCGATCCGCACACCGATCTCCGCAGCGGTCAGCTCTGTCGGCTGCACAGCTTCCATGGCGGAGAGATACCCGGCAAGCTCCTGCTTCTTTTCAGCCGGCAGCGCTGCTTGCAGCGCCTGCAGCATACGCAGCTTTTTCCGCACATTGCCGGACAGAAATTCCTCGGCGGTGACATAAGGGTAGGCCGCAAGGTCAAGCTGCGCCGGGCTGATCTCCTCCGGCGTAAGACCGCAACGGACATTCCGGTAAATGACCCCGGAAAGCTCCTGCACCAGCTCGTCCTCGCTTTTACAGGACAGTTCCGACATAAAGCCGAGATCCACCTGCGCTTTTTCGGAGAGAGATACCGCCAGCGCCTCCGATGCCGTATCCACCTGCGTGACCGGCTCATGCGGGCGAATGGTGCGCTTGGTGAACATATCCGCCTTGCGGGCGAAATTGCCTTCGTTGTCCAGCACCTCCAACGAGCACAGCAGCGGATAGCTGCTGTCATCCGAAAAGGCAAGGTTGTTGCCGCGGGTGTAAAGCCGTCCGTATTTTTTGACATAGGCATCGTACAGCCCGTTCAGCTTCTCCTGCTCGCGCCGGATGATCTCATCGGGATGGTTCTCCGCCTGGTACTCGATGAGCTGACGGGTGCAGTCCCGCAGGGCGATCATGCCGCGCACCCGGTTCTCGGTGGTCAGCGGCAGTTCGACCGGCTCCATGCGGCTGTCAATGCGGAAATACAGCTTGCCGTCTACGCTGGTAAAGCTGTAATTACGCACATTCGGGTCGGCGGGAATGGATAAATCTTCCTCCTCCGGCCCGTCCTGCTCATAGGTGGGGATCTGTGCATGAAGCCCCGATACCGCTTCGCTCAGAAGATCGGCAAGATCGGCATTTTCATAGGGCTTGCACACGCTGTCCATGCCGTATTGAGTGCTCTCCATGGCCATCTCGCCCAGCACCATTTCCGGATGCCGGACGAAATAGCTGTTCATGCGGATGCCGTTTTCATCCGTGTCCAGATGCACCCAATCCGGTTCGATGTCCACAATGCGGTCACGCTTCTGGAGGAAGAGAATGTCGCTGGTCACATCTGTTCCGGCGCTGGCCTTGAAGGCCGTATTGGGCAGGCGGATCGCCCCGATGAGGTCGGCCCGCTGGGCCAGATATTTCCGCACGGCAGGGCTTTCCTTGTCCATCGTGCCCTTTGAGGTGATGAAGGCGATCACGCCGCCCGGACGTATCTTGTCCAGCGTCTTTCCGAGAAAATAGTCGTGAATGAGCCAGTGATGCTTGTCGTAGCGCCGGTCAACGACCTTGATATTTCCAAACGGCACATTGCCCACTGCTGCGTCAAAAAAGCTGTCCGGTATCTCCGCCTTTTCATAGCCGGTGACAGCGATCCGGCTGTTCTGATAAAGCTGTCGGGCGATGCGGCCGGAAATACTGTCGAGTTCCACGCCGTAGACCTTGCAATTCCTCATGCTGTCCGGCAGCATTCCCATAAAGTTGCCAATGCCGCAGGCAGGCTCCAACAGGTTGCCGCTTTCCAAGCCCATCTGTGCCAGCGCCTGGTAGATGGCGTCGATGAGAACGGGCGGGGTATAAAAAGCGGTCAGGCTGCTGGCACGGGCGGCGGCATATTCCTCCTCGGTGAGCAGCGCTTTCAGCTCGGCGTACCGGCTGTGCTTTTCATCGAAGCAGTCGGCAAGGCCGCCCCAGCCCACATAGCAGGAAAGGGTTTCCTGTTCCTCCGGCGTCGCCAGCCGGTTTTCGCTTTCCACTGCTTGCAGAGTGCGGATCGCCGCCACATTGGACGCATACTTCTCCGCCTTGCTGCCCACGCCCAGCTCCCGATCCGTGATGTGAAAGTCGTGTCGCTGCCCGGCCGGTTTTTCCGGATAGAGCGGTGCAAACCGCATACGCTCCCGTTTGGGCTGCGGCGCTGTGAGCACAGCTTTTTCTTCGGCAGGTAATGCCGGTTCTATCTCTGTGGTTTCCACTTCCGCTATGGGCGGTTCCGGCTCCGATACCTCCGGTTCTGCTGCCGGCCGTTCGGAAACGGCCTCGGTCGTTGGCATTTGCAGGGTTTTCCCAAGGCCAAACACGGAATAGGTGCCGTCCAGATAGGCACGCATGGCTTCTATGCCCTGCTTGCGCAGGGTATAGTGCCGATCCTCCTCTTTCGTGGCTTCCCAGGCAGGGAGCATATTCTGATAAATTTCCTGCACGCAGTCGGCGTCGGAGAGCTGAACGGTCACAGCCTTTACGCACTCCCAATAGTCCGCAATGGCGTTTTGCGAAAAAGGCCGCACCACATCGTCCGGTGTATCCATGAAAAAGTTGACGATCTTCCGGGCCAGCTGTTTCCGCTCATACTCCGGCATGGCCGCCCAGTCGGCATCTGAGAGAAATTTGTTCTGGGAGATCAGCTCCCCGATGCGTTTGGCCGCCTCCGGCCATTTCAGCGTGACCTTGGCATAGGGGGGCCGTGATACTGCCGTGGCTGAACTCAATGCCCTTGCCACGGGTGTGGGTGAGATTGTCATTCCCGCCGCTATGACCGCTGTACTCGCCGTGATAATCCTTGAGGTATTTTTCACGCTCGGTCTTATCCTTGTGCGTGGCGTAAAAAGCGTACACGCCAAGGCGATAGTCGGTGCTGCCGTCCCATCCACGCAGCACCTTGTCGATCTCATCGGCGGAAATAAAAATTGCCGGTCGGGAGCAAACCCGTCGGCAACGGTAAAATGAAGCGGCTCCCGTTGTAGATCACGGAGCCGCTCCAGTATCTCTTTCGGACGGTAAAAGCGAAAACGCAAAAGGTCTTGCCCTGCATCCAGCGCGGCGTTGAACGCCGTCCATTCGTCCACGCACTTTTGCAGCGTATCCGGCGCACAGAGAAGCTCATAAATTTGCTTCTGCGTTTCCGGATAGCCGCCCTTGACGGATTGCGCCAGCATGGCCAGCGGCAGAAATCCCGCGTATCTCGCTTCCGTTGTCATGTCCCGGCTGGTGTAGGCAATGCTGTCAGCAAGCCGCATCCGCTCGTAGTGATCGACCTCATCCAATTCACTTTGCGGCATATACCGCCCCAGCTCCAACAGCTCCCGGATACGCTTTGCCGCTTCCTCCCAGGAGATCAGTGTGGCATTGCTCCGCTGCGCCGTGCTGCCGCGGGCAATACGCATCCCCTCGGCGTCATACCAAAGCGAAACTTTCTCTCCGCCAAAATAGAAGCCTACACCGTTCTCGCCGTAGTGTTTTTGCAGGAATGCGGCGTTGTCCGGCTTATCCTTCATAAAGTAAGCGCAGATGATCAGCCGGCTATGCTCATCGTTGGCTCCTACGCACAGGGCTTCATCCATGATCTGCTGCGGCAGCTTCGGATGGGAGAACAGTGGTGCGACCGGTGTATCCTCCGGTTGGTCGAACGCAGGCATATCAAACAGCGTAAGCTGCTGTGATTCCATCGGCACAAACGGTTTGATCTCGGTGTTGACATAGTATTCCCGTTTGTCAATGAGCTGTGCCGTAAAGCCTGCCACAAGCCCCCACGAAAACACGGTTTCGCTGGTACGGGAAAGATATGCACCCTCCCACATGAGCAGACCGTTTTTCTGCGGACGATACCCCAGCCGTGCTCCGTCTGCAAGGATCTCGGTGAAACGGTCTTGATATGCCGAGCGGAGATATTCGGCACGCTCGGCCTCGTCCGGATGTGACCGGAAAAACAGTTCGATCTGCGCCTTCTTGTAGATCAGATCATCATTGCGGTTTTCAATGATGGCGAAAATTTTCTTTTCATCCAAAAAAGCGGGCAGCTCAGAGGTTGCTTCCTCCGCACTGTCCGCTTCTTCGGGTTCGGTGTTCAGCTGTAGATCAGCTCCGCCAGCACTGTCCCCTCGGCGGCGTTTCTCAGGTTGTTCATCAGCCCCACCCACTTCATCGGGTCGGCGGCTTTCAGCTCCTCCGTCACGCCCTCGGCCTGAGCCATCGCCGTCACCGTCTGTTCCACGCGCTGCCGCGCCGTCCGGTCGATCTCCGCCAGATGCTCGTTCAGCCTGCCCGATGTCAGCAGGTTCGTGAACAGCACCTTCCGGTGCTCCTTCAGATACCTCCGGCGTAACAGGCCGTATTTCCCAAGGGCTGTTTCCGGCTCCTGCGGCGGCAGCAGATCCGGCAGCCGGTAGCCGTCCTTCATCGTGTATGTCAGTTCCATGGTTTTCGCTCCTTTCGGTCGGTGTTTCTGTTTGCTTGTCTATAGGATACTCATTTTCCGGTACCTGCGCAATTGTGCGAATTTGCTTTTGACGGCTTCGGACGGTCAATGCGATGGCGCTCAAACCGCTTTCGGCAATATCCCGTGTGGCCACGCCCAGGGCATTCAGCGTTTCCGGGGTATTGAAATTGAACACCTCAGAGAAATCCTCCGGATCAAAATATTCATCCGGTTCCAGCCCGCAGCGGCACATCATCATATACGCCGTACTGTTCTCCAGCAGACGGCGATAGAGAACTGACAAATTCAGCTCGTCCAGTTCTTCCAGAAGGCTGTTGTCCCGGCAATTCTGCAGATCATCAAGATAGTCCGTCATATTGTCCGCCGCAGCGTTTTCCATGGCGGATACTATGGCTTCCTCCAATGTGCCTTTATCGTCCAGCGCACCGAATCGGTTTTCCAACGCTTCGATCACATCCGGCTCCTGCTCGGCAGGCACCTGCCAGAGCGGCACGGGGCGGGACAAACGGCTTTCGTGGGTGTCGGATATATCAAAATAATACTTGAGGCGCGTGCGCCCCGGATAGTCCCGATCAAATACGGCAATGCCGGTAGCACCCTTATTGACCCATCGGCCGAATTGACGGTTCCAGCGCTCTATCTCCAACACAGCCGTTGCGTCCGGGCGCTGTGCGTGTACCAGCACCTGCTCCTCAAAGGGCAGCTTATAATTCCGGCAGGCAGAGCGCAGAAATGCCGTCCACCGGTCTGCGCGGGCCAGTGCGGCGATCTCCTGCCGGTAAACCTCCGTGATCTCCTGAAATCTGCGTGCCATGGGCAGCACCTCCTATCTTTCCTTTGGTTTTTCCCTGTCCTTTTTCAGCAGGTATTTATCCATATATTCCCTGGCCGAACACAGATCGCCGGTGTAGTTCCAGTCGTTTTCCGGGTCGATATGGCGGTAGGCGTTGTTATTGTACCGGTTCGGCTCCAGCTTGATGGGTGTCGCAGACAGCAGCGTTCCCCAGTGGTTAACCATGATCCAGCGGCCGATCTCCACGGGGATCCCGCACTGATCGTCGTCATTGCGTACCTCATAGAGATACAGCCCCTTGGGCACCGTGTTTCGGTCTACCCGCAGGCAGGTAAAGAGCATGGGACGGTCAAACACCTCCACCAGCTCAAAGCGTTCTTTTCTTGCATCAACAGACATACCGTTTTCCTCCTATCTTTCTCGCGCCGCTTCCCGGACGGGCGGAAACCGCCAGCCGTAGACCCGCCCGATCTCGTCGCCCAGGCGCTTTGTCACACGGGTCACATCGGCGCGGGTGGCGGTGCCGCTGTACAGCTTTTCTTTCAGCCGGTCGATCTGTGCTTCGCTCACATTCTCCTTGTAGGCACGGTAGAGATAATGGTTCGTGCCGTCGTGATGTACGGCATCGCAGCGCAGATCGCCCAGCCGGTTTACATACCATGTGGAATAGTCCATCTCAGAATACAGGCAATCGCGGATATTGCCGCTTTTGATCTCGGCATAACCGGGATACCGCCCATCCCATCGGCCGATGTCTGCGATCAGCAGAATGGGGCGGGAGAGCTGAATGTTCAGATTGCACCGCTCGTCATCGAGATAGTCGTTGTTCTGCTCGACCATCAATTCCATCCGTTCCTGCTCGGAAAGCTCGGGGTACTGTTCCTCCAGATCGCCCCTCCAATCCTCGTAGTCCGGATCGCTGCTCCAGATAATATGTTTCTGCTCGGTCATCTTGTGTCACCTCGGTCTTTCTCCCGGCGCTTTAGCGGCTGTCCCTGTGCATCGTAGTTGGCGGGGTCGGCAATGGGCTTGTCAAAGCCGAACATGGAGCCGCCCTTCATGGCCTCCTCCTGGGCACGGGTCACGCCCAGTTTGCGGTTATATTCCTCCACCAGCGCACGGGCTTCCTCCTTTGAGGTGTGGGGAATGTCCGTCTTGTAATAGCCGGTTTCGCCCCGTTTCAGGATCACCACATTTCCGGTATCCAGCAGGAGTGAGTAGCACTGCTTCGGGAGTGACGAGCGAAGCGGCACGAAGGTGCTGCCCGTCTGCTCCATCTGCTGGGCAAACTGCGCCATGCCATACAAATGCCCGCTGCCGATTTCGGCCCGGTGGTCGTCGATATACCGGCAGGCGTGGTCACGCTGCGTGCCATCCGGCCGAATTACACGGATGCTGTCCCCGTCCGGGATGTGGAACAGGGTCTTTCCCTGCGGGTTCACAAAGCAGATGCCACGCTCGGCGTTTTTCAAATGCCGGTCCAGTGCTTCCCGGCGATAACAGTAGATATACAGGTTATAATCGCCCTGCATGGGATTCAGCCGCAGCAGATAGGCATACTCCGGCGTATCCACCCGGAATCCGTACTGCGGAATAAAATCCTCGGCAAACACACTTTCTTTGTGTTCATAGCAGTATCGGGAAAGGCTGCTGCGGTTTTTGAAAATGCCGTCATAGCGCTCGTCAAAACGCAGGGCATTGATAAAATCATCAAACTCATCCTTGAACGCCTGTGTTTTCAGCTCCCCGCAATGATCCTCCCATGAGGTGAAAAAACCTTTCCCGCTTCTGTCCATATCGCCCCGCAAATGACCGATGCAGCCGGTCTGTTTGTCGAGTTGCTGGCTGCCGGTATAACAGTAGCTGCGCTCTGCCTGGGTCATGATCTCGATCTCAAAGTCCATTACCGTTCACGCTCCTTTGTCGCTTTTGCCGCCTGTACAGAGAGCCGTTTCTGCCGTGCACGCCAATAAGCCGGGTTCCAGCGCTGCAGGCTCCTGTCAATGCAGGCTTCATACTCGCCGGGGCGGAAGTAGTTATCCGTCCGGGGTGCGATAATGCCGCTGTCCACCAGTTCCCGTAGGACCACCGGCGCATCGCAGTCCTCTTCAAAATTCAGATACCTGCCTGCCTGAAAGCCGACGGCCTGGGCCTCCGGGGACAGCAGCCGCCGAGCTGCGTCGGTTTGGACCATAATGCCGCCGTGGCCTGCCGTGGACACGCTATACACACCGGTGCAAAGGGTATCGCACCGCACAACAACGCCCCAAGGGGAATCACTTGGTTCTCGATACATCATCGTTCACGCTCCTTCTGTAAGGATGAAATAGAAAGCTGCTGTGTTTCCGCTGCAAATCGCTGCTCCAACCGCTCAACGGTCCAATCCTTTTTGAACTGTCCCAGCGGGCCGGGACCGAACTGTGCCAACGCACGTTTGTCCATTTCCCGCAGCCGCTCCCATAACTCCGGGTGATACTGCCGGAGCTTTCGCAGCTCCCCAATGCCCTGCAACGGGCAGCACCAGCAGGAGCAGCGGTGGTAAATCTGATACAGCCCACCGAAGTCATAGCCCCGGTCATAGCAAATTTGCAGGGCTTCCTTCTCCGTGATTCCCCAATCCACCAGCGGATAGCGCTCGCTTTTGATGCGCTTCGGCTCATCTGCGGCGATACCCACATAACTCACGGCCCGG
>OMAL01001237.1_pt1 | contig 11235 bp, 10 predicted proteins | sample 1644711 | NCBI WGS metagenome assembly OMAL01 (sample SAMEA103958122, study PRJEB25191) | human gut metagenome | biome: human-associated habitat [ENVO:00009003]; feature: intestine environment [ENVO:2100002]; material: feces | place: Germany | collected 2013/2015 | reverse complement strand
GACATGGTCGGCAAGAGCGGAATCGAATACTCGATGGAAGAGTATCTGCGCGGCACGGACGGCGAAAAGGTTGTGACGGTTGACCCGGACGGCAACGTCTCCGAGACGGTTACGAAAGAGCCCGTTCAGGGCGCTACGGTCGTGCTCACTATAGACGCTGACATGCAGAAATTGGCGCAGGACACATTCGCGAAGTGGACAGAGAACTACGCCAAATCATCGAAGAACAAATACGGAGTTCCCGCCGCGGGCGCGCTCGTTGTCAACGACCCGAACACGGGCGAAATACTGACCATGCTCAGCTATCCGACCTATGATCTGAACACCTACAGTGAGAAATACTCGGAGCTGAGCAAAGACGAGCGCACTCCGCTCTGGAACAGGGCGCTGCGCAGCACCTACGCCATAGGCTCGACCTCGAAGCCCTCGGTCGCCATAGCGGCTATTGAGGAGGGACTCACAAACCGCGACAGGGTCATCCGCTGCACGAGAGAGTTCAAATACCTCGACCACACATTCTACTGCAACATCAACCACAAAGACCGAAACCTGACGCTCAGAACCGCGCTCCAGGATTCGTGCAACATATATTTCTACACCTGCGGCGAGGAGCTCGGAGTCAGCAGGCTCAACGAATACCGCTCCATGCTCGGGCTCGGCGTCAAGACCGGCGTTGAGCTGACCGAGGCGGAGGGCATTGAGGACAGCCCCGAGTACCGCGAAAGCATCGGTCAGACATGGCTGCCCGGCTATCTGATCCTTTCGTCCATCGGCGAAGGCGGTACGCGCTTCACGCCCATACAGCTCGCGAACTATGTCGCCACGATAGCAAACGGCGGCACGAGGTACGAACAGCATCTCATCAAATCGGTCAAGAGCGCCGACTATTCCAAGACGCTCGTTGAAAAGACCCCGAAAGTCGCGCTCGAGACGGGCATATCGAAATATGCCATCGACTGCGTCACGGAGGGTATGGAATACGTTGTCAACAACAACCGTATTATACAGGCGGCTCTCAAGGGACTCGATGTCCAGACCGCCGCAAAGACCGGTACTTCCGAAGAGAACAGAAAGATAAACGGCGTCAACCAGGTTATCAACAACGGTCTTTATATCACATTTGCGCCGAGCAAAAACGCCGAGATATCCATGGCGTTCATCTGCGAGGGCGTCTACGGTTCGTCCTCCCTCGCGCAGATCGCAAAGCCGATATACGAATACTACTTCAACAGCTCGCAGACGGCAGCCGCGCCGCAGAGCGAGAATACTCTTCTGGGGTGATTAGATTAAATGGCTGAAAAAATAGTTATCGCCTCCGGCAAGGGCGGCGTTGGCAAATCATCTCTGACGGCCGGACTTGCGCGCGCGCTGAGCGGCGCCGGCAAGCGCGTGCTCATGCTCGACATGGACATCGGACTTCGCAGCCTCGACCTGATTTTCGGCACCCAGAAAGACGTGCTCTTCGACTGGGGCAATGTTATCGACGGCGGATGCGAGCCGAATCAGGCGGCACTCGCCGCGGGCGGTCCGATGCTGATGACTGCGCCGATGCACATGTCCGACTCGTTCACCGAAGAGAGCATGAAAGAGCTTGCAGACAAGCTCGCCAAAGACTACGACTATATATTTTTTGACGCTCCGGCGGGGCTCTCCGACGGATTCGAGCTCGCCTGCGCCGCAGCGGACAGGGGCATTGTCGTCTCCACCGCTGACGCGGTATGCGTGCGAAGCGTCAACATAACAGCAGGCACGATGCGAAAACTCGGGCTTTCGGACATAAGGCTCGTCATCAACCGCTTTGACGAAAAGGCTGTATGCAAAAAGAAGCTGCTCAACATCGACGATGTCATTGACGCGGTATGTGTTCAGCTAATCGGCATCGTACCCGAGGACGCGGCGGTGTCGCACTGCGCGGTGCGCGGCGAACCGCTCCCGGCATCGAGCGCGGCGGCAAAAGCGTTTTCGCGCATAGCCAAAAGAATCGACGGCGGCGAAGCACCGCTGTTGGGGTGAAAATTGATGTGCCTGAGGCAAAGGCAACATTGCAAAATACTATCAATTGGTTGTAAGAGCGGATATTATTTGCCCCTACGAAATTGTGCTATTTTGTAATATTGTTGAATTACCACCCACACCACAACTCAAATCAGGAGAACCGCCATGAAAAAAACGCGTTCAAAGAAAAAGATAATAATTTCCGTTCTCTGCGTGCTTCTTGCGCTCGCGGTGCTGACTCCGTGCGTGATAAACGCCGTTGTGATGCTCAGCGCGAGCAAGTATATAATCAGCGCGGACGAGGCGGCGGGACGCGGGGCGGACTGCGTATTGGTGCTCGGCGCAAAGGTCAACTCCAACGGCATGAGCACGGGCGTTGATTTATATCAATCCGGCGCGGGCAAAAAGATACTCGCGAGCGGCGACCACGGCAGGGATTCATACGACGAGGTCAACCATATGAAACAATACGCCGTCGGCAGAGGCGTTGACCCCGACGATGTGTTCCTCGACCATGCGGGCTTTTCAACATATGAGTCGATGTACCGCGCCCGCGACGTGTTCGAGGTCAAGAGCGCAATAGTCGTCACGCAGAAATACCACCTCTACCGCGCGGTCTACAACGCGCGCCGCCTGGGTATCGACGCCTACGGCGTTGCGGCGGACAAGCGCGTCTACGGCAAGCCCGTATATAATTTTGTGCGCGAGAGCCTCGCCCGGTGCAAGGACTTCTTTATGTGCATTTTCAAGCCCGAGCCGACTTATCTCGGCGAGGTTATCCCGATAAGCGGCAGCGCGTCGCTCTCGGACGACACCGAATACTGACAGTTTCAAGGAGAAAGATATATGCGACTTGGCATTTTCGGCGGCACCTTCAATCCGCCGCACATGGGGCACATAAGGCTTGTTACCGCTATCGCGGACAAGCTGCAGCTCGACCGCGTTCTCATTATTCCGGCGTCGGTTCCGCCGCACAAGCACGTCTTGAACCTTGCTCGCAGCAGGGACAGATTCGAGATGTGCCGACTGAGCTTTGAGGGCGACCGTCGGTTTTCCGTCTCGGACACGGAGCTTCGCCGCGTCGGCAAGAGCTACACCTACGACACGCTCTGCGAGATAAAGCGCGAATACCCGGACGCCGAGCTGTTTTTGATAGTCGGCTCGGATATGCTCGCGACATTCGACGAGTGGTACCGCTATCACGATATCTTAATGATGTGCACCCTCTGCGCCGCCTCGCGCAAGCACGGCTTCGTGCCCGAGCTCGAGGGCAAGTTCACGCCGGAGGAAACAGAAAAGATAAAATTCATCGAGATTCCGGTCTTTGAAGTAAGCTCGACCATCATTCGCCGTAGGATCTCCGAAAAAGAGAGCACGCAGGGGCTTCTCGCCGACGGCGTGCGCGACTATATCGAAAAGAAAGGGCTTTACACTTGAACGTATCCGAGAAATACAGAAAATATGACGAGCTGCTGAAAACTAAGCTCGACGACTACAGATATATCCACTCGCTCGGCGTCGCAAAAAGCGCGCGGCACCTTGCCGAGCTATACGGCGCAGACCCCGAAAAGGCTTATTTTGCGGGGCTTCTGCACGATGTGATGAAGAACGCCGCGCCCGAAGAGCAGTTGCAAATAATAGAAAAAGCTGATATAATGTTATCTCCGTCCGAGCGCCTGAACCGCAAGCTCTGGCACGCGATAGCCGGAGCGGCATTTTTGAAGCTGGAGCTTCATATCACCGACGAGGATATCATCGGCGCGGTTCGCTGGCACACTACGGGCAAAGCCAACATGACGCAGCTCGAAAAGATAGTCTACCTCGCGGATTTCATAAGCGAGGACAGAAAATATCCCGATGTCGACAAAGTCCGAGAGCTTTCGGAACAGTCGATAGAATCCGCGATGCTCTACACCCAAAGATACTGCATATCAAAGCTCCTCGCCGACGGAATGATAATCGACCCGTCGAGCGTCGACTGCTACAATGAACTTATAACCGAGAGGAGTTCAGAGAAATGACCCCCAGAGAACTGACAAACGAAATAGTTAAAATACTCGACAAGAAAAAGGCGCTGGACATCACGGCGATAAAGACCGAGGAGCTGACTATAGTCTCCGACTATTTTGTCATCGCGACCGGTACTTCAAACACCCATGTCAAGAGCCTCGCGGACGATCTCGAATACGAGATGGGCAAGCTCGGCGCAGCACCCGAGCACATTGAGGGACGCGCGACCGGCTGGATTCTGCTCGACTTCGGCAGCGTGCTCGTCCACCTGTTCCAGAAGGATCAGCGCGAATACTACAACCTCGAGCGTCTTTGGAACGACGCGCAGCAGCTTGACATAAGCGACCTGCTGACCGACTGAGAGAGAACATCCGAAAGGAATGACATAAATCATGGCAAATTACGATTTCAAAACCATTGAAAAGAAGTGGCAGGACCGCTGGGAGAAAGAGGGCACTTTCAGAGCTATCGACGATTTCTCGCTGCCCAAGTTCTACGGGCTCATCGAGTTCCCCTATCCGAGCGGCGCAGGCATGCATGTCGGCCACATCAAGGCTTATTCCGGCATGGAGGTCATCTGCCGCAAGCGCAGGATGCAGGGCTACAACGTCCTGTTCCCGATAGGCTTCGACGCATTCGGACTGCCCGCCGAGAACTACGCGATAAAGACCGGCACCCATCCGCGCATAGTCACCGACCAGAACATCCACAATTTCACCGGTCAGCTCAAGCGCGTCGGCTTCGCATTCGACTGGAGCCGCGTTATCGACACGACCGACACCGACTACTACAAGTGGACTCAGTGGATATTCCTCAAGATGTTCGAGCACGGACTCGTTTTCCGCGACAAGGCGTTCGTCAACTACTGCCCGAGCTGCAAATGCGTGCTCTCCAACGAGGACTCGCAGGGCGGCAAGTGCGATATCTGCCACAGCGACGTTGTTCAAAAGTCAAAGGACGTCTGGTTCCTGCGCATAACTGAATACGCCGACAAGCTGCTTGACGGACTCAAGCATGTCGACTTCCCGGCTAATATAAAGGCTCAGCAGGAGAACTGGATAGGCCGCTCGACCGGCGCATTCGTCAACTTCACCCTCTCGGGAACTGATGAGACGCTGCGCATATACACCACCCGCCCCGACACCCTCTTCGGCGTCACATTCATGGTCATGGCTCCCGAGCATCCGCTTATTGACAAGTACGCTGACCGCATCTCGAACATGGACGAGGTCGAAAAATACCGCACCGAATGCGGCAAAAAGACCGAGTTCGAGCGCACTCAGCTTGTCAAGGACAAGACAGGCGTCAAGCTCAGCGGTCTCACCGCAGTCAACCCCGTCAACGGCAAGGAGATCCCGATTTTCATCTCCGACTATGTCATGATGGGCTACGGCACCGGCGCCATTATGGCTGTTCCCGCCCACGATCAGCGCGACTGGGATTTTGCAAAGGCGTTCGGCATTGACATCATCCAGGTCATCAAGGGCGGCGACATTGAAAAAGAAGCATACACCGGCGACGGTGAGATGATAAATTCCGATTTCCTCAACGGAACGGACAACAAGAAAGAGTCTATAGAAAAGATGCTCGAGTTCCTCAAGGAGCGCGGCATCGGCGAGAAGGGCGTCCAATACAAGATGAAGGACTGGGCATTCAACCGCCAGCGTTACTGGGGCGAGCCCATCCCGATTATCCACTGCCCGCACTGCGGCATGGTCGCCGTGCCCGAGAATGAGCTGCCGCTCAAGCTCCCCGATGTTGAGAACTTTGAGCCCGGCGAGGGCGGCGAAAGCCCGCTCGCAAAGATAGATTCCTTCGTCAACTGCACCTGCCCGAAGTGCGGCGCGCCCGCGAAGCGCGAGACGGACACAATGCCCCAGTGGGCTGGTTCATCCTGGTACTTCCTGCGCTACATCGATCCGCACAACGACAAGTGCTTTGCAGACAAGGACAAGCTCAAATATTGGCTCCCCGTCGACTGGTACAACGGCGGCATGGAGCACGTCACGCGCCATCTTATCTATTCTCGCTTCTGGCACCGCTTCCTCTATGATATCGGCGAAGTCCCCGTGCCCGAGCCGTATGCAAAGCGTTCGGGTCTCGGACTCGTGCTCGGCGCGGACGGCGTGAAGATGTCGAAGTCCCGCGGCAACGTTGTTGACCCCGACGATGTTATCAAAAAGTACGGCGCAGACACCCTGCGCACATATATAATGTTCATGAGCGACTACTCAGCCTCCGCCCCGTGGAAAGAGAGCGGCGTCAAGGGCTGCAAGCGCTTCCTCGAGAGAGTCGCGTCCCTGTCGGATATCGCCGAGGGCACCGGCACGACGAAGAAGCTCGAATCAATAATGAACAAGACCGTCAAAAAGGTCTCGCAGGATATTGAGGACATGAAGTTCAACACCGCGATTGCCGCGATGATGACCTGCCTCAACGAGATAAACGATGTTGGCACACTGACAAAGGACGAGCTGTCCGTATTCATCCGCCTGCTCTGCCCGTTCGCTCCGCACCTGTGCGAGGAGATGTGGGAGCAGCTCGGCGAAGAGGGTCTCTGCTCGACCGCGAAGTGGCCCGACTACGACGAGAGCAAGTGCGTTGACGACGAGATCGAGATCGCCGTTCAGGTCAACGGCAGAGTACGCGACCGCTTCACCGTGCCCGCCGATATCGAGGCTGCCGACGCGATTGCCAGAGCCAAGGAGCTCGACAAGGTCAGGGAGTTCACCGACGGCATGGCGTTTATAAAAGAGCTCTATGTCCCCGGCAAGCTCGTCAACCTCGTTGTAAAGCCGCAGTAAAAAAGGATATTTTAATCAAAAATAAAAAATCCCCCCAAGCGGTTGACAATAAAATTCACCTGTTGTATAATTAGAGGCAAGCTTATGCTAATTAGCCCTTGCAATTGCAGCGGAGGGAGGGAATATTAATGAGTCAGGTCAAAGTTAAAGAGAACGAATCTCTCGAGAGCGCACTCAAGCGTTTCAAGAGACAGACTTCCAGAGACGGAGTTATCCAGGAGGTCCGCAAGAGAGAGCACTATGAGAAGCCTTCGGTCAAGAGAAAGAAGAAGTCTGAGGCGGCTCGCAAGCGCAAGTACAAATAAGTACCTGCACTGTACAACTGTACATTTAAAGGCGGTGGGAAAGGGATTTCTCACCGCTTTTTTCAAAGTACCCTAAGGAGGAACAGAGAATGATTTTCGACAAGTTTCTTTCGCTTCTGCCGTCGGAGCTCGACGGCGCGCTGATAATGTCCGAGGAGAACAGGCGCTATTTCACCTCGTTCCCGTCGTCGGACGGCGTTCTGCTCATTTCGAGAAACGGCACGGTATTCCTCACCGACTCGCGCTATGTCGAGGCGGCGCAGAAGAAGATAACCGTCTGCCCCGTCAGACTCACAAAAGATCTGAGCACCGAGCTGCCGCAGCTGATGAGCGAATTCAAAATAAACAACCTCGCCGTTGAGACGACGAGACTCACCGTCGCCCAGTTCGAGGAGTTCACAAAGTGGATGCCCGACACAGGCATCTGCACCGAGAACTACGCCGACCGCGCGATAGACGCGCTCAGAATGGTAAAATCCGACGGCGAAGTGAAGCTCGTGTGCGAGGCGCAGGCGATAGCCGAGCGCGCATTCGACCACATACTTGAATTCATAAAGCCCGGCGTGACCGAGCGCGAGGTTCAGCTCGAACTCGACTACTATATGCTCCGAAACGGCGCGGAGGCGCTCTCGTTTGAGACGATTGCAGTCAGCGGAGTCAACTCCTCGATGCCGCACGGCGTGCCCTCGGACAAAAAGATTGAAAACGGCGACTTCATCACCATGGACTACGGCGCGGTCGTCGGCGGATACCACAGCGACATGACGCGAACCGTCGCAGTCGGCTCTGTAAGCGAAGAGCAGAAGAAGATATACAACACCGTCCTCGAAGCGCAGCTCGCCGCGATGGAGAAGATGGCTCCCGGCGTCTCCTGCGCCGACGCGGACAAAGCCGCGCGCGATGTCATAACCGACGCGGGCTACGGCGAATTCTTCGGCCACGGCACGGGTCACGGAGTCGGCGTTGAGATCCACGAGCAGCCGCGCGTATCGCCCCGTTCGAAAGAGATTCTCGCCCCCGGACATCTTGTCACTGCGGAGCCCGGCATCTATCTGCCCGGACTTTTCGGAGTCAGAATCGAGGACATGGTACTCATCACGGAAGATGGCAGCCGCGGACTCACCCACGCGCCGAAAGAACTCATCATACTCTAAAATATCTCCCCGTATGCAGGACATACGGGGATTTCTGTTTTATATGCGAACTCCGTTTGCCTGATTTTAGGCTCCCCTTCAGAGGTGTTTCGCTTCGCTCAAGGTAATAAGTAAAAGTAAATAGTGAAAAAGTGCATGGTATGGTTGGATTTCATTCGCCCGCGAAATTGCACAATTTTATTGACACGCACTTCGTAGGGTGCGGCAAAACATACTGTCCCGCAGCAACTCTTTTCGATTTTTTAGTTGACCTTTTATATTTCTTCTGATAAACTTGTGGTATCAGGAGGGATAACAATGACAAATGTCAAAAAAGCTCTTTATAATGTAGCCGTTTTTCTGGTCTCGCTGTTCATCACCGGCTCGATAAACGTCTCGAACATCAAAAACACTCAGGATACAAGCCGCGTAACGCTCACGGTAAACGAGACGGAGACGCTCCAGGAAATGAACGGCTGGGGCGCCGCCGCGGCATGGTGGGCGCAGGTCGCAGGAGGAAGCAAAAACGCCGACGATATCGCAAAGCTTCTCTACAGCAAAGAGGGACTCGGGCTGAACATATACAGATACAACGTCGGCTCGGGCGAAAAGCAGAACCCCAACTCCCGTCTCGATCCCGATTCGTGGAAGAGCACGGCGAGCTTCCTTGTATATAACGAAAAAACCGGGAAATATGAATATGACTGGTCGCAGGACGCGAACGCAATGAATATGCTTAAACTCTGCATGAGCTACGGCTGCATTGACTCAGTCGTTCTGTTTTCAAACTCGCCGCACTTTTCAATGACCGTTTCCGGTCAGGCGAGCGGCGGACTGAAGAAGCATCAGAACAACCTCAAGCCCGAATGTTATCAGGAATATGTCGACTATTTTCTTGACATAACCGAGCATTTCCTTGAGCTCGGCGTACCGGTTAAATATATAAGTCCGATAAACGAGCCGCTTGTCTCATGGGGCGGCGACAACGTCTATCAGGAGGGCTGCCACTACGACGAAAAGGAGATGTTCAAGCTCTACCGCATGTTTGCCAAGAGCATAAAGGAGCGCGGGCTCAATGTCAAAATGTCCATGTGCGAGGTCTCGAAAATAGGCAACCCCGCATTCGAATATATAAAGAAAATCAGCAAGGACGAAGAGCTCAGCAGCGTCATGGCGACATATTCTTATCACTCCTACTGGTCCGACACGAACTATCTGCTCAAGAAGGCCTGGGGTCAGTATCTGAGGAGATACTACCCCGATGTGACGGTCGAGATGGACGAGTGGTGCGAGCTGCCCTGCCACAGCACGACGAGATCGATATCCGGCGCGCGCACCATGGCGAGAACCATCTGCCAGGATATCATGTATTCAAACGCCACGGCGTGGACCTCGTGGGTCGCAGTCAGCGAATGGGGCGACAACTCCGACGGACTTATCATCGCCGACCATGAGTGCAACGAATATTACACCGCCAAGCGATACAATGCGCTTGCGCATTTCTCGAAGTTTGTTCCTGTCGGCAGCAAGGTCATCTCCAACGAAAAGGATGTCAACGACCGCGTCGCGTGGAAGATAAAGAATCAGATGGGCTTTGTTATCCTCAACAAGACCAACTGCGCGTCCTTCCTCACGCCGGACGGCAGCATAGTTGTCGTCATCGTCAACGACGATGCGGGCTGCACCTTCAACTTCGAGGGCATCAGCGGCAGAGACAACCTCAAGATATACACCACGAATGACCAGTACGATCTCAAGCTCACCTACGACGGAGAGTATAAACAGGAGGTCGAAATCCCCGGCCTGAGCATCACAACGCTCATATTCAGCTGATGATACGCACTCCCCTGCGGAGTGCGGACAGAACAGAACCCCACCTGCGGTTTGCCGTTAGGTGGGGTTGTTGTTTGGAGATTCCGGCGCAAATCAAAACTTGTCAACAAAGAAGCATACAAAAACCGACCGCGGCGGTTTCCCGTTGCGGTCGGTTTTGTTTTTATATAATTGAGCGAATTTATTCTGCCTCTCCGCCCTCAAAGGTTTTTGCAACCTCCTTGAGCAGCTCGCGTATGGGCAGGTGCTGAGGGCACGAGTGCTCGCACTTTCCGCAGCCGATGCAGTCCGACGCTTTGCCGTGATTCTCGGTGTAGACCTCATAGTAGCAGTCCGAGTTCCAGTCGCGGCAGAGCTGCTTTGCGTTCATGCACGAGAACAGGTCGGGGATAAGGATATGCTCGGGGCAGCCGTCCGTGCAGTAGCGGCACGCGGTGCAGGGGATGGTGTGGGTCGCGCGTATAACGTCGCAGACCTCCGCTATCGCCCGTCTCTCCTCGTGGCTCAGGGGCTTAAAGTCCTTCATAAACGACAGGTTGTCGTTCATCTGCTCTAAGCTGCTCATGCCGGAGAGCACCATCCTAATGCCCGGGAAGCCCGCCGCGAAGCGGATGGCGTAGCTCGCGCTGCTGCCGCCGTGAGGGCGTCCAGCACCGCCGCGGCGTCCTCCGGCAGATCGGCGAGATTGCCGCCCTTGACCGGCTCCATCACGATGACCGGCTTACCGTGCTTCCGGCAGACCTCGTAGCACCTGCGGCTCTGCACGGCGGGATCGTCGTAGTCCACATAGTTGAACTGCAGCTGCACGGCCTCGAGCTGCGGGTATTCGGTCAGGATGCGGTCGAGCATCTCCGCGCTGTCGTGGAACGAGATGCCGACATGGCGCACCTTGCCCTCGGCCTTGAGCGCGAACGCCGTTTCATAGGCGCGGCAGGCCTTGAAATGCTCAAAATTTTTCATGCTCTGCGCGTGCATCAGATAGAAGTCGAAATCGTCCACACCGCAGGCGGCGAGCTGGCTTTCAAAAAAGGGGCGGATGTCCGCCTCCGTTTTGAAGAAGTTCGCCGTCAGCTTGTTGGTCAGAACATAGTCCTCACGCGGATAGCGGCTCGTCAGGCAGGCCTTCAGCGCCGTTTCGCTCCTCCCGTCCAGATA
>OMAL01001212.1_pt1 | contig 11469 bp, 9 predicted proteins | sample 1644711 | NCBI WGS metagenome assembly OMAL01 (sample SAMEA103958122, study PRJEB25191) | human gut metagenome | biome: human-associated habitat [ENVO:00009003]; feature: intestine environment [ENVO:2100002]; material: feces | place: Germany | collected 2013/2015 | reverse complement strand
ATAGCGTATTGGACAAAAGGCGAAGCATCGTGTATAACTAACAGCGTCCCAAGCAAAGGAGGTCAAACACGATGCTCAAGCTGTTGAAAGAGCGAATGTGTCCGCATGGTTCGTGTTCCCGCATGAGCGGTCGAATGTGACCGCGGATCGTCGCATCAAAAATCATTCAAATAATATCAAAATCAAGAAAAGGAAGAATAAAATCATGAAAAAGCTCATTTCTCTTGCCCTCGCGGCAGTTCTCGCCCTCGGTATTCTCTCCGGCTGCGGCAAAAAGGCCGACGCCGCCATTCAGATTGCAGTCCCCAACGACACCACCAACGAAGCCCGCGCCCTGCTGCTGCTCGAAGCCAACGGCATCATCAAGCTCAAGGACGGCGCCGGCATCACCGCCACCAAGAACGACATCGCCGAGAATCCCCACAACGTCGAGATCGTTGAGACCGAAGCCGCGCAGATCCCCAACATCCTCAAGGATGTAGACTACGCCGTCATCAACTCCAACTACGCCATCAACGCCGGTCTGAATCCTGTCAAGGATTCTCTGGTCATTGAAGGCTCCGCCTCCGCTTACGCCAACATCCTCGCCGTCAAGGAAGGCAACGAGTCCAGCGACAAGGTCAAGGCTCTGGTCGCCGCGCTCGAGAGCCAGCAGGTCGCCGATTACATCGCCGAGAAGTATGACGGTGCGGTCGTGAGCACCGTCGAGAATCCGGGCGACGGCTACGACGCCAGTGTCGACTACGCCGCGCTCGCCGGCGAAACCATCTCCGTCGCCGCCTCCCCCACGCCCCACGCCGAGATCCTCGAGGTCGCCAAGGAGATCCTTGCCGAAAAGGACATCACCCTCGACATTCAGACCTACAACGACTACGTTGTGCCCAACACCGTCGTGGAGGACGGCACCGTGGACGCCAACTACTTCCAGCACACCCCCTATCTTGATGACTTCAACAAGGAAAACGGCACCCACATCGTCTCCGTCGCTGCCATTCACGTCGAGCCCATGGGTCTCTACGGCGGCAAGCAGACCACTCTTGACGCAGTGAAGTAAATGTTATAAAATATAATGCCGGGCTAAGTTGCTCTTAATCGGGCTGCTTGCCGGCATTATCTTTTTATCCAGAAGTTCGGAGGCATAAAATGATCGAGATTAAAAATCTGTCAAAAACTTTCAAGACCGCCGACAGCTCGCTCGACGCGCTCAAGAATGTTTCTCTGACGATAAACGACGGCGATATTTACGGCATAATCGGCATGAGCGGCGCGGGCAAGAGCACGCTCGTGCGGTGCATAAATATGCTCGAACGCCCGACTGAGGGCCAGATACTCATAGACGGGGTCGATATGGGTTCGCTTTCGAGCAAGCAGCTCAGGGACGCCCGCCGCAATATAACCATGATATTCCAGGGCTTCAACCTGCTCATGCAGCGCAACTGCCTGAAAAACATCTGCTTTCCGCTCGAGCTTGAGGGCATGAAGAAAGAGGACGCGAAGAAACGCGCGCTCGAACTGCTCGAGATAGTCGGTCTGCCCGACAAAGCGAAGGCTTACCCCGCTCAGCTCTCCGGCGGTCAGCAGCAAAGAATCGCGATAGCCCGCGCACTCGCTACAAATCCGAAAGTTCTGCTCTGCGACGAGGCGACAAGCGCGCTCGACCCGAACACCACACATTCGATCCTCAACCTCATAAGAGACATAAACAAAAAGCTCGGCATAACGGTTATTATAATAACCCACCAGATGAGCGTTGTCGAAGAGACCTGCAACCGAGTCGCTATTCTTGACAACGGCACGGTCGTTGAACAGGGCGAAGTCAGCACCGTCTTTGCCCATCCGCAGTCGGCGGCAGCAAAACGCCTCGTCTTCCCCGACGCTTCGGATGAGATTTTTGCTCCCGCTTCGGACGAGCACAGAATAAGAGTCGTCTTCAACGGCGCGTTCGCGACCAACACCCCGCTGATAACCAAGATGGCTATGGACGAGGGAATCGCGGCGAATATTTTAGCTGCCTCCACACGCTGCATCGGCGACAAGGTCTACGGCAACATGCTCCTCGGCATCCCCGGAGGGGACAACGAGCTTGAACGTGCGTCGAAATATCTGCAGAGTATGCCGGATATTCTTGTTGAGGAGGTTTAAAAGATGTTTGACAATGCATTCACTTCCGAGGCGCTGACGGAAGCCCTCGATATATTAAAAAATGATTTCCCGCTGGCTATCTGGGAGACGATATATGTCACCCTGCTCTCCACGCTCTTCGCGATAATTATCGGCCTGCCGCTCGGCGTGCTGCTCGTCGCGGGCGAAAAGGGCGGCGTTCTCCCCCTGCCGAAGGCTCTGATGAAGGTTCTCAATGTTATTATAAATCTTCTGCGTTCGGTGCCGTTTTTGATTCTGATGATTCTCGTCTTCCCACTGACCCGTCTTATCGTCGGCACGGCAGTCGGCACAGTCGCCTCGATAGTCCCGCTCGTCATCGCGTCGTTCCCGTTTGTGGCGCGCCTTGTTGAAAGCAGCCTGCGCGAGGTCAACCCGAATATAATTGAAGCCGCGCAGAGCATGGGAGCTTCGCCCATGCAGATAATTATCAAAGTCATGATTCCCGAGAGCGTGCCCTCGCTGCTCTCGAACTTCACGATAGCGATAACCACCATCCTCGGCTACTCCGCAATGAGCGGAATAATCGGCGGCGGCGGACTCGGCAAGATAGCCATAAACTACGGCTACTACCGCTACAAATATCTCGTCATGATCTTTGCGGTTATCCTGCTCATAGCGCTCGTTCAGATTTTCCAGAGCGTCGGCACCCACCTTGCAACAAAGACAGACAAGAGACTCAAAAAATAATTAAGCACATAAAAAGCACCCGGTCGGGAGAAATCCCTGCCGGGTGCTTTGCCGTATTTATTTTACGCCTTCGCTTTCGGGGTGAAAACCTTTGCGTCAAGCTTTTTCATCAGCGCGTCGAACACTATCGCCATAAGCAGCGTAGCGGCGAAGCAGAGAATGAAATAGTTCAGATTGTTGTTGACCAGTCCGAGTCTCTTGAATATCGTCATCGGGATGCGCTGGAGAATATAGACGCTGAAAACATGCTTGCCGAGCATCGAAAGTGCAGGATTGCCGATTTTTATCTTCATCGATGCGAGCACAACGATAAGCATGAACGCGCTCGCCCACGCCCAGTATACCGGGAGCCCTGCCGAGCGATATTTATGTCCGACAACAAAGGCAGCAACCGCGACCGTAATGCAGAGCATATAGATATAGTTGTTTTTCATCACGAATTTGTCTATATATTTCTTGAGATACGCATACCACATACCCAGCGGGAAGAGAATCAGCGTGTTGTAGTACCACGCGGGCTTTCCGACTTTTATAAGCGCAAAAGCGAGTCCGCAGGTGAGCACGGTCATCGCGATAAGCCCCGGGATATGGTGCTTGCGGAAGATAAGAAACGACACTATAAGTATCAGATAGAGGCAGAGAACCGCGGTAATATACCAGTTCGAGTTGCCTATGCTCTCCCATGTAGTGAACGCGAGCAGAGTCGTTCTCGTCTTCGTCTTTATTCCGAGTGCGAGGTTCATCAGCAGAAACAGGAGAACCGCGATATCAAAATGCGCAAAAAGGCTCAGGAACCTGCGCCTGAAAATACCCTTGACATACGGCGTGCCTTTTTTCATTATAGAGCACATCATGCCGTAGCCCGAATAGAACAGGAAGGTCACAACAACGAGCTGGCCGAGCCAGCTTTTCAGGTCGAGCCATATCGTATCAGACGAGCCGCCGAGCTTCATATACCCGCTGATGTGGCACATGAAAACGAGCAGCACGAAGATTCCGTTTATGGCGCCGGTCGTATCTTTTGACATATAATCGGAATTGAACTCACCCGATTTGACGAACTTTGCGCCGCACAAAAACACAAACAGCGCAGCTGCCAGAACATAGATCATATTTAATTATCCTCCGCAATATTTGAGACAATTATATCACAGCATTCCTATCCTTGCAACAAAAAAAGCGCGGGCGCATTTTTCGCTGCACCCGCGTTTTTCGTTAGAAAGGTGATGTATCAATTAAAGGGGTTGTAGTAGAATGATCTGTTGTCCTGCTGGGTTGTCTGCTCCTGCTGCTGTTGGGAGGAAGAGGAAGCAGTGTTTCCGGTATCCTCGACGAGCTTTACCTTGACATTGAATTCCTTTGTCTGATAGTTGCTCGATATCCTGCACAGGGTCAGAGTCAGCGTATCGCCGACTTTGGCGTTTTCAATCGCTTCGAGCAGGACTTCCGAGGTGCTCAACTCCTTGCCGTTGACCGCCGTTATAAGATCGCCGACCTGGGCGCTGCTGTTTGCAAGGTCGCTGTCCTCGTTGATGTCCGCGATTATGAGCGAGCCCGCCGGCAGACCCTTTATCTGCACTATCATGTTATACTGCTGATTCGATGTATTGGAGAAGTAGCTGATGCCAAGCTTCGGGCGGTTCGGCACTCTGCCATAGGCGATAAGATCGTCGATTATCTCTTTTGCGGACGAGATCGGGATAGAGAAGCCCATGAGCTCATAGCTGCTGTCGCTGATTTTGAGAGAGTTGATGCCGACCACCTGGCCGTATTCGTTTATCAGAGCGCCGCCGGAGTTGCCGGGGCTGATAGCCGCCGTATGCTGGATGCACTCCATGGAATAGCCTATCTGGCTGCTGACGGTTCTCGAAATCGCGGAGACCATGCCGTTGGTAAACGAGCCGAAGAACTCGGTGCCGCCGGGGTTGCCTATTGCATAGACGGTCTCGCCGACCGAAAGCTTCGTTGAATCGCCGAACTCTGCGGCAGTGAAGCCCGTAGCCTTTATTTTCAGCACGCCGATATCGGTGCGCGAATCGTAACCGACTATCTCGGCGTCATACTGAGTGCCGTCATGCAGCTGAACGACGGCTTTGACGCCCTCGCCGCTGATAACATGGGCGCAGGTGATTATATAGGTATAAGTGTGATCCTTATTCTCGCCCATGACTATGCCGGAGCCTTCGCCGGAAGCCGAGCTTGACGACTGGCTGTATACGACTATGCCGACATTGCTCGGCGAAACTTTTTCATATATCTGAGCCGAGGTGAGCACGCCGTTGCCCTTTGAAGTCGTTGTCGCCTTCGGGGTCTCAGCAATGTTCAGCTGAGCGTCGCCCTCGGAAGTGCCGGTCACAGAAGTGCCGCCGCCGGAGCTGCTGTTATTATTTCTCTTTGCGAGCACGGTAACTGTCGCGGAGACCGCGATAACAACTGCGAGGATTGCGGCGAAAACCGCAACGCCTTTCTTCTTCGCGCTCATCTTTTTCTTCTTTTTCTCGGGCTGAGGCGGTGTGTAGCTGCCGGAATTATATGAATTCTGACTGTTATAGCTGCCCTGCTCGGGCTGCTGCGGAGCGGAATAAATCTGATCCGGCTCAAGCGGTGCAGACTGCTGTGCGGTGTCTGCCGAGTTGTCTTCGGGCGGCGTCTCGCCGGAGCTGCCGAAGTTGTTCACATAATCATCATTGTACATAAACTGAGTTTACCTCCATCCATTGCCTTCGGGATATTCTTCATCTTTTGACACTATTATGGACTTTCAATATTACGATTTCTTGAACGTCGGGTAAATAACCTTTGGATTTTTATTCAACTTTTTTCCGCAAAAATTCATCTCAGCGGAAGCCAGAACACGAACTGCGTATATTCGCCCGGCTCGCTGTTGACGGTTATCTGACCGCCGTGCATATCGATTATAGTCTTGACTATATACAGTCCGAGACCCGCTCCCTTGACATCGTAGCTGCGCGATTTGTCCGTTTTATAGAAGCGCTCAAAGACTTTGCCCGCCTCTTCGCGCGAGATTCCCTTGCCGCTGTTCTTGACGGAGAATATCATCTTCTCGCTGTCCGACTTTATCGCGACTTCGATATAGCCGCCCTCGTTCGTGAACTTCACGGCGTTGTCGATAAGATTATATACGACCTGATTTATCATATCCTCGTCGGCGCAGATGTTGAGCGGCTCGACCTTGTCAAGGCCGCGTATCTCTATCTTCTTTTCATCTATCGCGCGCTCGAAGCCGAGCATCGTTTTGAAGGTCATTGCCGAAATGTCGAACTCCTTGGGCTGGATTTTTAACTGACCCGCCTCTATCTTCGACATATTGAGCATACCCGTAACAAGGCGTGAAAGGCGCTTGACCTCGTCGGAGACTATTCTGAGATAATATGTGCTCTTCGACGAATCTATCGTGCCGTCGAGTATTCCGTCTATGAATCCGCCGATAGTGGTCATCGGGGTCTTTAACTCGTGCGAGACATTCGCGACGAAATTGCGTCTCGAAGTCTCGATAGCCGAAAGCGCGTTCGCCATCGAGTTGAACGCCGTCACAAGCTCCGCGACCTCGTCCTCGTCGCCGCCCAGCACTTTATGATAGGGCACCGAGATTCGGTTGCTGAAATCGCCCTTTGCATACTGCTTTGCCGCCGCCGACATCTCGCGCAGGGGCTTTGTCATCTGATAGGTCATAACATATGTTGCAACGAATGCTATCGCGAGCGCGAGAATTGCCGAGAACAGGAACATCTTGAGCATCGCCCTGACAGGCTCGTGCAGCGAATCCGTATCCTGCGAAGCGATGACCGCGCCGCAAAGCTTGCCGGATGCCACTATCGGCTCAACACTTATAAAATGCGAGCTCTTGTACATTCCGCCGAGCGTTCCCGTCTCGGTATATCCGCCGCCCTTGAGCTTATCCAAAGCCGCCCTTGGGACGGTATATTTGCTGTGGACTATGCACTCGCCCATGTACATCACGAGATTGGACTGCCATATATCCTTACAGCAGATTATCTTGCCGTCGGTGTCGCATATATAGATGTCCGCATCTATCGCCTGCGAGAGCTGGGCGGTCGAAACACTCATGAGCAGAGTAGAATTCTTGTTGCTCTCTTCAAGCGAGTAGCCTTTTTGAATAAGCGCCGCGGCAGTCTGCGAGACGGTCTGCGCGTTCTGCTTTAAAAGCGCCGTCTTCTCTTCGGACTGGTAGCGCGCGATGAATATCAGCAGCGACGAGCCGAGAATGGTGAAGCCGATAAACAGTATCAGCACCGTCACATAAAAGTAACGGTGAAACAGACCCGAGCGTTTTGTTCTCGAGCCTGCGTTCTTTACATCTTTTATTTCAAACTTTTTGCGTGCTTTTTTCATGCACATCAATCCTTGGTCTCAAACTTGTAGCCTACGCTCCAGACGGTCTTGAGCTCCCACTTGTCGGACACGCCCTCGAGCTTCTCTCTGAGCCTCTTGACATGGACATCGACCGTTCTCGAATCGCCGTAATAATCGAAGCCCCAGACTTCGTCGAGCAGCTGGTCGCGGGTGAACACCCTGTTCGGGTTGCTGGCAAGGTGATAGATAAGCTCCAGCTCTTTGGGCGGAGTGTCGATGCGCTTGCCGTCGACCCAGAGCTCGTAGTTCGTCAGATTTATCTTGAGCTTGTCGTATTCGACCTGCTTTATATCCGCCGCCGGGGCGCCCGCGCTGCGTCTGAGGACTGCCTTGACGCGCGCCACAACTTCCTTTGCATCGAAGGGCTTGACGACATAGTCGTCCGCGCCGAGTTCAAGGCCGAGAACTTTATCAAAAGTCTCGCCCTTTGCGGTGAGCATGATTATCGGCTTGTCCGAGAATTTTCTTATCTCGCGGCAGACCTGCCAGCCGTCGAGGCGGGGCAGCATGATATCAAGCAGCATCAGATCCGGCTGAATCTCGCCGAAGCTCTTCACGGCGCTCTCGCCGTCGTTTACTATGCTGACTGTATAGCCCTCTTTTTCAAGATAGAGGCGCAGCAGTTCGCAGATATTAACGTCGTCGTCAACGACAAGTATTTTTTCGTTAGCCATAAGTACCTCTCCTTTGTTTTAAACGAACCCATTGTAATTATTATAGACCATTCGCAAAAGTTTGTGTGAATGGCGGAATAACATTTTGTTACAAAATTTCGTATATTTACCTGTGCAGATTCTCGCCCATGCTCACGAGCTTATGCTCAATAGAATCGACGAGCGCTATCCAGCTCGCGTTGATAACGTCCTGCGACACGCCGACCGTTGTCCAGATATCCTCGCCGTCGGACGAAGTTATAAGAACGCGGACGCTCGCCGCCGTGGCGTCTTTGGGCTCCATGACGCGAACCTTGTAGTCGATGAGCCTCAATTTTCTAAGGCACGGGTAGAACACCTCGAGCGCCTCGCGAAGAGCGCGGTCGAGCGCGTTGACGGGACCGTCGCCGTCCGACGCCGCTATCCTGACTCTGCCGTCGACGCTGAGCTTTATCGTTGCCGTTGCGCTGTGGTCATTGTCATAGGGCAGCTCGTCGAGCACCTTGTAGCTGATAAGATTGAAGAACGGCTTGTATTTTCTGACAAGGCGGTGAACTATCAGCTCGAACGACGAATCAGCGCCCTCATACTGATAGCCCTCGTATTCTTTTTGCTTCAGGATATCGAGCAGCTCCGCGACCTGCGGCGAATCCTTGTCAAAATCGGGATAGAGCTTTTGTATCTTCTTGAGCACCGCCGCCTTGCCGGTCACTTCAGAAAGCAGGAAGCGCCTGCGGTTGCCGACGGATTCGGGGTCGATATGCTCGAACGATTCGCTGAATTTCAAAACGCCGTCGGCGTGCATTCCCGCTTTATGGGCAAATGCGCTGCGCCCGACAAACGGCACATCCCTATGCAAAGTTACATTGGCTATCGACGCTATTTTTATCGCCGATGAGGTCAGATTTTTCAAATTCTCCTGCGGGATACACTCATAGTCGGATTTTATCTGCAAATTGGGGATTATCGAAGTGAGCTTCGCGTTTCCGCACCGCTCGCCGAAGCCGATAAATGTGCCCTGCACCTGCTTTGCGCCCGCTCTGACAGCCATGAGTGCGCCCGCGCACGCCATGTCCGAATCGTTGTGGGTGTGGATTCCTATATCGGTACCCGGAAAGGCTTTTACGATCTCACCGGTGATTTTTTCAATATAATCGGGGAACGAGCCGCCGTTTGTGTCGCACAGAGCAAGGCAGTCCGCACCGCCGCGCAGAGCCGCGCGCAGGCTTTCGAACGCGTAGCCGTCATTGTCCGACATACCGTCAAAGAAGTGCTCGGCGTCGAAAACGACATATTTGCCGTGGCTTTTGAAAAAGCGGCAGGTCTCCTCTATCATAGACAGATTTTCTTCGAGGCTCGTCTGCAAAACGCCCTCGACCTGGATTTTTCTGCTCTTGCCGACTATTGACACACACGGGGTTCCCGCCTTGAGCAGAGCGGCACACGCCGCGTCCTCTTCGACTCTCTCGCCCTTTCTCCGCGTTGAACCGAATGCGCACAGGCGGGAATTTTTGAGCCACAGCCTGCTCGCCCGCTCGAAAAATTCAAGCTCGCGCGGATTGGACGTGGGGTTGCCCGCCTCGATTATCGGTATGCCGAGATCGTCCAGCACACGGACTATCTCCAGCCTGTCGTTGACGGAAAAGGATATTCCCTCACCCTGAGCGCCATCGCGCAGGGTCGAATCGAGCAGTTCGATTTTTTTCAACTCTCTCCCTCCCGTGTCAGTCGTTTATGACCGTGTCGCCGCTCTCAAGAGCGGTTATGCCCGAGCGCGAAAGCTCGGCTATTCCGTGGACGCTCATGTCCGCGATAAACGCGTCTATTCGCTCCGGCTCGCCCGTCAGCTCCGCCGTTAGCATCGTGTGACCGATGTCCTTGACCCTCGCGCCGTAGGCTATGACGGTCTTTAGGACCTGCGGTCTGTCCTTGTTGAGGCAGTGGACTTTTATCAGCAGAAGTTCGCTCGAAACGAGCTTCCCCTCTTCGAGATGCGCCACTTTTATGACATCCTCGAGCTTCAACAGCTGAGCCTCGACCTGTTTTACCTGCTCCGGCTCAACCTCGGAGACAACCGTCATTCGCGAGAACTCGGGATGCTCGGTCTCGGAGACCGTGAGGCTTCGTATATTATATCCGCGGCGCGCAAAAAGTCCCGCCACTCTGAGCAGAACGCCCGAGCGGTTTCGGACAAGCGCCGAAACGGTCAGCTTCTGAGTCATAATAATTTCTCCTTATTTGTAGATAGCCGTCGTGATATCGCCGCCGGGCGGTATCATCGGGAGCACCGCGCAGTCTGGGTCGATGCGGCAGTCTATAACTACGGGCTTGTCCATCGAGAGCGCCTTTTTGAAAACGCGCTTCGCCTGCGACGGATTCTTTATTCTCATGCCCTTGACGCCGAACGCCTTTGCGACTGCGGCTATATCCGTACCGCGACCCGGCTGAGTCGCGGAAAAGCGCCCGTCATAGAACACCTTCTGCCACTGGCGCACCATGCCGAGCACGCCGTTGTTCATAACTATAACAACGACGGGGATATTATATCTGCTGAGCGTTGCAAGCTCGCTCAGGCTCATATGGAATCCGCCGTCCCCTGTTATCAGAACGGTCTTTCGCTCGGGTTTGCCGAGTGCCGCGCCTATCGCCGCACCCATGCCAAAGCCCATCGCGCCCAGTCCGCCCGAGGTTATCAGCGAACGCGGGCGTTCAAAGTCATAGTACTGCGCCGTCCACATCTGATTCTGACCGACATCGGTCACTATATTCGCTTCGCCCTTCGTCAGCTCGCTCAGAGTGTGCAAAACCGTGTACGGAGCATAGGGCTTCGGGCGTGGGATCTGCCTTTTGAACTCGGCTATCTCGCCGAGCCACTCGGAGTTCTCACCGGGCGGCAGCATAATACTTAGCTTCTCGAGCGTCTTTCCGAGGTCGCCGAGAATGTGGGCGTCGGAAATTATATTTTTGTCGAACTCCGCCGCGTCTATATCAATATGTATTATCTTCGCCTTCGGGGCGAAGCTCTCTTTGCTCGCGGCGACGCGGTTTGAAAACCTCGCGCCCGCGGCAATGAGTAAATCGCAGTTCAACGCCGCCATATTTGCCGCCGGGTTTCCGTGCATGCCGACGAGCCCCAAGAACAGCTCCGCCGAGCACGGATAAGCGCCGAGCCCCATCATAGAACACGCGACGGGGATATGCAGTTTTTGAGCAAATGTTTTCAGCGCGTCCGACGCGCCGGAGCTTATCGCCCCGCCGCCGACATAGATAAGCGGTCTTTTGGCTTTTTCTATCATCTGCGCCGCGCGTTCGAGCTCGGCTTTCTCCGGCTCTTTTGCCGGGGCGGGCTCGCTCTTCGGTGCGCGTTCATATTCCTCGCTCTGAGCCGCGATATCTGCCGGGATATCGACGAGCACCGGGCCTTTTCTGCTGGACTGCGCTATCGAGAATGCCTCGCGGACATCCTGCGCCACTCCGTGCTCGCCCGACGCGATGAACGAATATTTCGTCACCGGCATCGTAACGCCCGCGATATCGACCTCCTGAAACGAGTCGCTGCCGAGGAGCGAGG
>OMAL01001206.1_pt1 | contig 11611 bp, 8 predicted proteins | sample 1644711 | NCBI WGS metagenome assembly OMAL01 (sample SAMEA103958122, study PRJEB25191) | human gut metagenome | biome: human-associated habitat [ENVO:00009003]; feature: intestine environment [ENVO:2100002]; material: feces | place: Germany | collected 2013/2015 | reverse complement strand
AACTCTGTATTATTCGTTTCCATATATCCGTCAAGCAGCCTGCATGCCTCCATGCGCAGCTGCTGCTGTTTTTCCTCGCGTTCCAGAAGCTTCATTTTGGTTTCGTAGCGTTCCAGAATCTGCTCTACGCGGTGTATCAAATCATGTACGGCCTGCCGCGATACATCAAGCTCTGCGGCAATTTCAGCCAGTGACAGGTCATCACAAAAATATAGTTCCATGCAGCTTTGCTGTTTGGCCGTCAAAAGCGGCCCGTAAACATCATACAGCCTGCCGAGGCGTATTCTCTGCTTAAAACTGTCATCCAGCATAACGATACCCGTACCTTCTTAATTAAGTCAACGTATGTATTATACATAAACAGGTACAGGCTGTCAAGTGTTTTTACTTGTCAGTATTAAATAATGCGTCAACAAATTTTTCAGGTTCAAACGGGCGGAAATCCATAATGCCTTCACCAACGCCAATCCATTTAACAGGCAGCCCAAGTTCTTCGCGGATGGCGATAACCACGCCGCCTTTGGCAGTGCCGTCAAGCTTTGTCAGCACAACGCCGGTAACATTGGCGGTTTCTGTAAATACTTTGGCCTGCGTAATGGCGTTCTGCCCGGTTGTGGCATCCAGTACCAAGAAGGTTTCGTGCGGCGCTTCCGGAATTTCGCGCTTGATAACGCGGTGAATTTTTTCCAGTTCGTTCATCAGGTTGGCCTTGTTATGCAAACGCCCTGCCGTGTCGATAAAAAGAATATCCGCCTTGCGGGCGATCGCGGCTTTCATGGCATCAAAAACAACTGCCGCCGGGTCTGCACCTTCTGCATGCTTGATAACGTCGCAACCGGCGCGCTTGCCCCAGATTTCCAGCTGTTCGGAAGCAGCCGCGCGGAAAGTATCGGCAGCGGCAATCATAACCTTATAGTTAAGCAGGTGGAAATAATTTGCCAGTTTGCCGATGGTGGTGGTTTTGCCAACGCCGTTAACGCCTACAACAAGAATAACGGTAGGAGTGCCGCTGATGCGCGTGCGCTGGCCTTCTTCCGTAAGCATCTGCGTAAGATATTTTTTTAAAAACGGAACAACATCTTCCGTTCCCTTAATTTCTTTTTTGCGTGCTGCCTGGCGTACAGCTTCAATAAGTTTTTCGGTGGTTTTTGCGCCGACATCGGCACTTAAAAGAATCATTTCCAGTTCGTCAAGAAAATCATCGTCAATTTCTGCGGACATGCCAACCAGAACTTCAATGCGTTCCGTAAAATTCTTTCTGGTTTTTTGCAGCCCGTCTTTCAATCTCTCAAAAAAGCCCATCATTTTACTCCTTTTCCGTTAGTTTTACAGATAGTAATTTTGAAACACCGGATTCTTCCATAGTTACGCCATGCAGTACATTGGCGGCTTCCATAGTGCCTTTGCGGTGTGTAATGACAATAAACTGAGTGTTTTCGGCATAAGCCGTTAAAAAGCGTGCAAAACGGTCTACATTGGCTTCGTCAAGCGCCGCATCAATTTCGTCCAAAATACAAAACGGTGCCGGGCTGTAGCTTAACAGTGCAAAAAGCAGCGCAATTACCGTCAGCGCCCTTTCGCCGCCGCTTAACAGATACAAACTTTGCAGCTTCTTGCCCGGCGGCTGCACTTCTATATCAATACCGCTCGAAAGCACGTCACCCGGGTCGGTAAGTTTTAAATAAGCCGTACCGCCGCCAAACAGTTTTACATAACATTCCGAAAAATAAACGTTTATTTTGGCAAAAGCCTCTTTAAACCTTTTGCTCATGCCGGAATTAATTTCACTGATAACGCTTTCAAGATTTGCTTTAGCGCCTGCAAGGTCGTCATATTGTTTCTGCAAAAATTCAAAGCGCTCTTTAACAGCGGCGTATTGTTCAATAGCTGCCGCATTAACAGGCCCAAGTTCTTCAATTCGCCTTTGCAGGCTCAATTCCTGCCTGCGCAGCGAGCTGTCGCCTGCTTCAAGCAGTGCTTCCTTATGTGCTTCTTCAAGCGTCAGGCCATATTCGCTGTCAAGCTGCTGCAATACATGCTCGTATTCGGCATTTTGTTTTACGCTTTCCAGCGCAGCCTGGTTGCGTTTCTTTTCGGCTTCTTCCAGCGCTTTCTGCGCCTGCGTAAGTTCCAAAGCCGCTTTCTCCTGCCTTGCGGCAATTTCTATGCGTTTGGCAGTAAATTCTTCCCTGCCGCCGCTGATAACGTTTAATTCTGCCATCAGCGCTTCCGTCTGCTGCGCCAGTTCCGCCTTTTCATTTTCGCTTTCGGCAATGGAATTTTCCAAATTCTGCTGTTCGTTTTCATTGGCAAGAACCTCGCGCTGCAAGCGTTCCATTTCAGCGTCAAGCTGATGCATGCGCTCTGCCATCATAGTTGTTTTGGCAGTAGTCGCTTCACTTTCCACGCGTGCATCCTGAAGCTGCCTGCGGATGCTTTCAAGCTCACTGCTTTCTGCCTGCATTTTTTTCTGCAAGGCATCAAGATGGCTTTTGCTCTCCGTATCTTCTTTTTCTATTTCTGCAAGCTGCGGGCGCAGTTCCTGCAATTTGCCGCGTGCCGCCAAATATTCTTCTGCCGCTGCTGCGCGGTCATCCAAAAGCACTTCCAAATTTCTGCTCATGCGCTGCTTTTCAGCTTCGGCACGGCTTAAGCCAGAGGTTATTTCGGCACGCCTTACGGCATATTTTTGCAGTTCAGCTTTTAAAGCATTCAGCCTAGTGCTGTAATCTTTAATAACTTCTTCAGCCGCTTCTGCCTGCTCCTGATAGCCGAGCAATTCATGGCGGAGTTCTTCTTCCTGCCGGGCAAGCGTTTCTATTTCCTTAACGCGCGATAAAAAGCCGGCTTCTTTCTGCTGCCTGCTGCCGCCCGTAAGCGAACCGCCGGCGTTTACAACGTCCCCCTGTAAAGTAACCACGCGCATACGGAAGCCGCTTCTGCGTGCTGCCTCAAGCGCCGCATCCATATCCAAAAACTTAAATACCTGCTCAACATCTTCCCCGCAGCTTATAAGTTCATCGGCAAAGCCAAGCACGCCCGGCATTTTTTTCAGCTGGTTGTCCTCCGCTTTGCGCGGATAAGTTTTTATGGTGTCAAGCGGCAGAAAAGTTGCCCTGCCGTATTTATGCTGTTTTAAATAACCGATTGCCGCCTTTGCCGCTTCGGCATCGCGCATTACTATATTCTGCGAAGCAGCTCCCAAGGCGGTTTCAATCGCAGTAACGTACTGCGCGTCAACGCTTATCAGTTCTGCGGCAACGCCAATTACTCTCCCGCGCCAGCTTTCTTCCGCGCGCAGGACCGCTTTAACGCCGTAGCCGAAGCCCTCATACGCCTTCTGCATATTATTTAATACATTCTGGCGGCTTTCAAGTGCTGTAATTCTGCGCTGGCAGTCATTATATTTCTGGCGTACAGCATTTAAGGCCGTATTTTCGTCTGCCAGCTTGCGCGCCAGCTCCGCACTGCTGCGCTGCGAAAGCTGCACATTGTTTTCCAGGTCAGCCTGGTTCTCCAGCAATTTGCGGTAGGCGGCGTCCTGTTTTGCAAGTTCGTTTTCGGTTTCTTCTATGTTCTTTTTTAAAGCCTCGCGCCTGCGCATGCGCTGTTCCTGTTCAGTTTCCAGCGTGCGTATCCTGTTGCGCAAATCAACCATGCGGCGCATGGTGTCAAACGCTGCATCTTTCAGGCTTTCAGCTTCCTGCCTGGCTTTTTGTACAAGCGCTTCTTTTTCTTTCTGCCCAAGCGTAAGTTTCTGCACCAGCAAACCTGCCGCCATCTGCTTTTTCTCCAAAACATCATATTCATCCGTTAAGGAAACAAGCTGTTTTTCAAGGCTTGCAACCTGCTGTTCCAGTTTTTCGTTTTGCTGGCTTAAACGCACGCCTGCCTTACGGCTCTGCAAAATGCGTTCTTCCAAAACCGCGCCCTGCCCGCGCACTTTTTCCAGCGCAGTTTCTTTGGCTTTTATATCATCCTGTAATTTATTGTAATTTTCGCTTAAAGCATCCGCTTCCTGCTGCAGCTGTGCGCATAACGCCTGCTGCCTGCCTGCAGCTGCCGCATTTTGGGCAACTTCCCGTTCCAGAGCAGTGCCTTTTTCTTCCTGTTGGGCGCGCGCCTGTTCAAGCACATCTATTTTGCGCACAAACTGCGTTAAACGGCAGGTGCGCAGTTCTCCTGCCAAAACATTATACTGTTCCGTTTTGGCTGCCGCTTCTTTTAAAGGTTCAAGCTGCGATTCCACTTCCGTTTTTATGTCGTTAATACGCGTCAGGTTGGCTGCCGTATCATCCAAACGCCGCGCCGCATCTTTTTTGCGCAGGCGGTATTTAACAATGCCTGCCGCTTCTTCAAATAAATTGCGCCTTTCTTCCGGGCGGCTGTTTAAAATTTCGTCTATTTTATTCTGCCCGATAATGGAAAGTGAACCGCGCCCAAGCCCTGTATCGGCAAACAGGTCAATTATATCCTTCAGGCGGCAGTTCTTTTTATTAATGGCATATTCGCTGTCGCCGTCACGGAATACGCGGCGGGTAATGCTTACTTCGTCAAAATCCAGCCCCAGTCGGTGATCGCTGTTGTCAAAGTTCAGCGTAACTTCCGCCACGCCAAGCGCGCGCCTTTTGCTGCTGCCGCTGAAAATAACGTCTTCCATTTTACTGCCGCGCAGATATTTGGCGCTCTGTTCGCCCAGCACCCAGCGCACGGCATCTGATATATTGCTTTTGCCGCTGCCGTTAGGGCCTACAATTGCCGTTATGCCGCTGCCAAAATCAAGTTCTATTCTGTCGGCAAACGATTTAAAACCGTATGCCGAAAAAGATTTTAAATGCACGTAATCACCCGTTCCAAAAGTCTTAATACTTTATTTTATCATACTTTATAATATATTGTCTTGTTTATTTAAAAACTTTGACAGCTTAAGTTAATTAAGCTAAAATTAAAAAGTAACCACAGGCAATTAATTTAAACGGAGATGAAAAAATGGACAGTTTTAAACTTATTAACGATTTTTTAACTTTTAACGGCCGTTTGGAAAAGAAGCCGTTTATAAGAAGATACTTAATTGTTTTTGTGCTGACTTATGCACTGATAACAATCGGGCGCGCCATAAACATGCCGCTTCTTGTAGCAGCATCGTCCGTCTTTGTTATTCCGCAGATGTCGCTTGCGGTAAGGCGCTGCCATGATATCGGGCTCAGCTGGCCGAAAACAGTTCTGGTTCTCGTAGGGCTTATTATTCCGCTTGTTTCCCTCGTTTCCCTGGTTTTCCTTTGCTGGGGCAAAAGCGACCCTTACCGCAATCAGTTCGGCTGATTTAAACTTAAAACATTGCCTTTAACGCACAAAACCGGGCCTGCCTTCTGGCAGTACCCGGTTTTATTTTTTTACTTATTATTTTATTTGTTCTGGTCTGCCTGAGCCTGATCTTTCGGCGGCTGAGGCGGAACAATGGCAATATTTAAAAGCAGCGGTTTTTCGTTATTTACGGCAAAATCAGCAATTACCATCATTACTTTGCCGCCGTCAAAACCTGCACCGTAAACCAAACGGTCAACGCCCGGTCTTTTAATAACGTTAACAAGCTGTTTTTCTTTAAAAGCACCTAAATCTTTAGTAATGCTTGCTTTATATTCATTGAATTTGGTTTCATCAAAGTTAGCTTTCATGTCATCGCTTAAAATTGAAGAAACATTTTTGTAAGAAGACGCGTTCAAAAACTGATCTACCATTTTAGCTTCCGCATCAAGCACGCTGCCGTCGCTGGCGAAGCAGGCAGAAGATACGCACATTACAAGCATCATCACAATCAATAAAAATTTTTTCATTGAAGAACCTCCCTTAAATTTGTCTTTCACTATTATAGCACAAAATACCGTAAAAAAAGCAGGTGAATTCATTTTTCACCTGCTTTTCACACATTTTTTATAAACCTTTTTCAATTCTTTCCATAGCTTCAATGGTGTTTTCCCTGCTGCCAAAAGCCGTCAGGCGGAAATAACCTTCACCCATGGAACCGAAGCCTGCGCCCGGAGTACCGACAACAGCCAGTTTTTCCAGCAGATAATCGAAAAACTCCCAGGAACCCATGCCGTTGGGGCACTGCATCCAGATATACGGGGAATGTGTGCCGCCGTAGAACTTAATGCCCTTTTTGGCAAGCGCTTCCGACATAATGCGTGCATTTTCTTTATAAAAAGCCAGCATTTCACGGCACTGTTTCTGGCCTTCTTCACTGAATACAGCTTCTGCTCCGCGCTGAATAATATACGGAACGCCGTTAAACTTGGTAGTCTGGCGGCGCAGCCACATTTTGTTCAGTGACATTTCCCTGCCGTCTTTGGTTTTGCGTACCAAATCATGCGGCACAATGGTATAACCGCAGCGGGTGCCGGTAAAGCCTGCAGTTTTGGAAAGAGAGCACAGTTCAATTGCACATTTTTTAGCGCCTTCAACAGCGAAAATGCTGCGCGGAATTTCAGGGTCGCTGATAAAGGATTCGTATGCGGCATCATAAAGAATAACAGCATCGTTTTTCAGCGCATAGGCCACCCATTTTTCCAGCTGTTCTTTGGTGTAAACAGCGCCGGTCGGGTTATTCGGCGAGCACAGATAAATAATATCAGCTTTTACGCTGTCATCCGGCATCGGCAGAAAATCATTTTCGGGTTTGCCCTGCATGTAAATAATTTTGCGCCCGCACATTACGTTGGTATCAAGGTATACCGGGTAAACCGGGTCCGGAATTAAAATTACATTGTCGTTGCTGAAAATATCGGTCATATTGCCGCAGTCGCTTTTAGCGCCATCGCTGACAAAAATTTCGTCACTGGCAACGGATACGCCAAAGCCTGCATAATATCTGGCAATAGCTTCGTGCAGAAAATCATAACCCTGTTCCGGGCCATAGCCGCGGAAGGTTTCCTTAACGCCCATTTCGGCAACTGCCTTCTGCATTGCTTCAATAACGGCAGGAGCCAGCGGCAAGGTTACGTCGCCGATACCCATTTTTATAATTTTCTTTTCCGGGTGGGCTGCCGTAAATTCTGCCACTTTATGGGCAATTTGCGAAAACAGGTAACTTTCTTTTAAATTGCAGTAATTTTGGTTAACAAAAGCCATTCGTATTCCCCCATGAATAATAAATATATAAAATTTTATTTGAAAACAATTTCGTCCGGAATATCAATTACTCCGTCAAATACAAGAGTTGCAGGCCCTTTTAAAATAACGCTGTCATCTTTGCGGTAGGTTACTTTAAGTTCGCCGCCCTTGGCAATAACTTTTAATTCTTCATCACGTTTGCCGGCGTTATTAAGAGTTACGCAGGCTACCGCAACAGCGCAGGCGCCTGTGCCGCAGGCCCAGGTTTCGCCGCTGCCGCGTTCCCATACGCGGAATTTTACGGTGTTTTTGTCAATTACCTGTACAAATTCGGTATTAACGCCTTCCGGGAACAGTTTGTGATGTTCAAACAAAGGCCCTAATTTTTCAAGGTCAAGGCTGTCCACATCATCAACAAAAGTTACAAAATGCGGGTTGCCCATAGATACGGCAGTACCGTTATAAACAACGTCTTCCGCAATTACAAGCCCCTGGTCAACAAATACAAAGTGGTCGCTTATCATCGGAATGTCCGTGCATTTTAAAACAGGTTTGCCCATATCGACGGAAGCTTCTGCAACTTTTCCGTCTTTTAAGGTTACGTCAATAGTTTTAATGCCGGATAAGGTTTCTATCGTAAAAGTGGTTTTATTGGTTAATCCTTTATCATAAACATATTTTGCCACGCAGCGGATGCCGTTGCCGCACATTTTGCCTTCGGAAGCATCGGCGTTAAACATACGCATTCTGAAATCTGCCTTATCGGAAGGCATAATTAAAATAAGGCCGTCAGAGCCGATACCGAAACGCCTGTGGCTTACATATTCGGAAACAGCACCGGGATTGGGCACTTCTTTTTCCATGCAGTTTACATAAACATAATCATTGCCGCAGCCGTGCATTTTGGAGAATTCCATTTTCATTTTCAATTCCTCCTGTTATAAACGGACTTATCAGTAATTAAAAACGGCGCTCAGAGCTGAACGCCGCTGTCCTCTATCAAGTATACTATGAGCATAAAATACAGTCAACTTAATAAATAGTTTTTTCTGTCTGCTCTGCAAATTTTTTAAAAGTTACAATGGTTTCGTCACGCTGCTGCTGCTCCAAATCCAGCACCTGCACATCTTTGCAGCCGCCTTCAATAAACTTATAAATAAAATCATCGCGGAAGCCGATATCAGCGGCATCCTCCGCAGTATTGCCGTAATAAACCTTTTTTATGTTAGCCCAGATTGTAGCCGAAAGGCACATAGGGCATGGATAACAGGAAGTATAAAGTTCGCAGCCGCTTAAATCGAAGGTTTTTAAATTACGGCAGGCATCGCGGATAGCCTGCATTTCCGCATGGCAGGTAGGGTCATTATTTTTTAATACTTCGTTATGGCCGGTGCCTACTATAACTCCGTCTTTAACAATAACAGCGCCAAACGGGCCGCCGTCTTTGCTGATAATGTTCTTTTCTGCTTCAGCAACCGCTTTTAACATAAATTCATGCATTTTTGCGTTCTCTCCTGTTTGTGCATTTTCCTGCGCCCAGCAAAAATTGGTCATTCCAAGTATTAATAAAAGTACCGCCAAAAATTTTTTCATAAGCAAGCCTCCGCTCTTTAATTACTGCGTTCAGCAAATTTAGCCTTCATAATTTTCTTATAGGCTTCAACGCCGGGCTGGTCAAAAGCATCTACATTGGCAAGTTCGCCTTCATAAGCCACGCTGAGCATTAAAAAGTAGAACAGCTCGCCTAAATGATAGGCATTCATTTCCGGCAAAACATAACGCGCATTAAAACGTCTGTCGCTGTTCAAGGCTTCCGCATTGGAATCAAGCGCCATTGCCAAAGCATCGGACATATTCAGCCCATTGTACTTTTTAAACGCAGGTTCTTCAAAGGGCATGCCAAGCACAATATCGCCAGGCATATTTTTTATCTGCAAAAACTGTACAACTTTATTGCGTATGCCATCCTGATGCAGCTGTGTCTGCGCGTGCATATCGGTTGTGCCTACGGCAGGCACCGGAGTGCGTCCGTAATAAACTATTTCGCCGTTTCTGTTGTGCTTTTTGCCGAGTGATTCGGCCAGGAGCTGCACATACCACTGCCCCAGCGAACCTAAACGCTCACCGTAGCCCATAAAAACTTCTATGTGGCAGCCGTACCTTTCAGAAGCAATATATTTTAATGCGGCATTCATCAAAGCCGGATTGGCGTACACATCATCCGTACGGCAGGCTTCTTCCATCTCTCCCGCACCTTTAAGCAGTTCTTCCACGTTCATGCCGATAGCGGCAGCCGTAACAAGCCCCGGGTCCGTAAGTACGCTGAAACGCCCGCCAATGCCGTTTTTAATATCAAAGCACCGCCAGCCATGCTTCTGTGCCAGCGCAAACAGCGGCGAACCAGCTTCGGGATTACGGTCTGTAACGGCGGTAACTTCGGTATCGAACATAACGCTTTTATTGCACGCTTCATAAAAATAAATAAACGAAGCCAGCGTTTCGAGCGTTGAACCGGATTTGGAAATCGGCACCAGCATTACCTTAAAGCGTTTTTTCTTAGGCCAGGCATGTACCGACCAGTAACGCAGCTCGTTCATAATTTCTTCGCACTGGCCTGCGTCCAAATTATTGCCGGAAAAATAGATACGCGGATATCCGTTGCGGCGTTTTTCACCCATGGAGTTCCAGCTCGGCCCGGCGCCAATATCAAACAATACCTTATTGCCCAAATACGAGCCGCCAACGCCTAAAAAAACAACCGCATCAACATTCGTGCGCAAATAATCGCCAAACTCTTTTAATTTCTGCAAAGATACCGGCGTATTTGGATTGCCGTTTTTTATTTCCGGCAAACGCGTAAAATATACGGGTTCAGGAGTGCCATCTTTTGAAAGATGGTTATAGGCCGTGCCGCTGGCGCGCATTTCGTTAACTGCGTCACGGGCTTTTTGCATGGCAGTTTCCATTTCCTGCAAATCTTCTGTTTTAATTCTGCCTTCACCCAACATGTTGGTATAATCAAAAACAAAACCGCTGTTTAAAACAAGCTTATTTGCAAATTCCACGTACTCACCATCCGTAAAGTTATTTTTGTGCTACACGTACTTCAAACATGCGCTGCCACGGCAGATTAAACTTATATTCGTCAACGGTTTTTTCCGTCATAAGCGGCGCTGCGGTATTTTTCATTTCTTTTGCAATCAGCTTTTCTGCCGCTACAAGCTGCTCGCTGTTAAGCCCGCTGTTCGGCCAGTGATTGGGCCAGATTAATTCTGCCGATACTTTCATGCGTACATTGGCCTGATAAGCCCAGTCATCAAGATAACGTATATTAAGCAGATTATCTTTGCCCGCTTCTGTCATACGCGGTGCCAAAAGCCCCTGCGACAGAGCAAAGCCGATAGTATTTCCGGCAGTATTCCAGCCGCCGTAAGCCGCTACCCTGTAAGCCTTGCCTTCATTAAAAAGTTCTTTTACCAGCGCATTATCCGCGCCGTTGCCATAGGCAATGTCGGCAACCGCAACAGGCTTATTCTGCTGCATAAAATAATCCAGTTTTTTCATAAAACGTTCCTGCTGTTCGGTTACGGTACCGTTATTTGAAGGTGCCGAAGCCTCGAGCGTTACTCCGCTTGCAGGCGTGTTTACCAAAAGCACCATATCCGCACGGTGCAGGTATTTGGTAGGCCAGCCGCCAACGGCGTGAATATGTTCATTTACGCTAATATCCACGGGGTCATCTTCATACGAAGGAATGGTATTTTTGCCTTTGCCGTCGCCATATGCTGCAAAAACCATAGGAATATCATAGCTTAAACGGTTTGCCGCCCTGTTTAAAAGCACCATGCCAAGCTGGTCGGCACCGGCAAAAAAGCGGATGCGTTCTTTCGGCAGCTCGCTTACAAGAATACCCATTTTGCGTGCTTCCTTATGCGCCTGTGAAAACTGTGCCGTATCGTCGCGGCCAATCAGCATATAATCAAAGTCGCCGCTTTCCACGCCATGCAGCAACAGCTCCGTCAGTTCAATATTCAAGGCACGGCGTTTCATATTATCGGCGCGCACCTCTGCCGGAATTTCTTTTCTCAGGCGTTTTAAATCTTTGCGTTCACGCCTTGTTATTTCTTTTAAATCTTCCCTGTCTTCAAGCTCACCAAGCTGAAAAATGCGGCTGCCCCATTCGGCATAATAGGGCGGTTCCACAGGTGCAGCACTGGCACGCGGCGAACGCATAATGGTTGTAAAAACATAAACCAGCGGGTCGCCGCCAAGGTCTTTTAAGCTTACAAGGCGTTCGGCGCGTTCTTTTAAAACTTCGCGGTCAATATGGTGCGTGCGCGAATCCACAAGCCCGCCGTACAGCATGGCGTCGGAAGACACAATAACGGCATTCGCCAGCGGCGCACGTTCTGCCAGCCATTCATACAGCTTATCCGGATTACCGCTGCGATGATTGGAAGCAATATATTCTTCCGGCGGCGTTTCCACATTCCAGCCTGCT
>OMAL01001200.1_pt1 | contig 11704 bp, 7 predicted proteins | sample 1644711 | NCBI WGS metagenome assembly OMAL01 (sample SAMEA103958122, study PRJEB25191) | human gut metagenome | biome: human-associated habitat [ENVO:00009003]; feature: intestine environment [ENVO:2100002]; material: feces | place: Germany | collected 2013/2015 | reverse complement strand
GAAAAACTGCCGAGCTTAAAGACGCTGCAAGCAGAACAGCAGCGTCTTCTCGATGAGCAGCAGCGGCTCTACGATGAACGCGCAAAGCTCAAAAAGGAAGCAAGGATGATCGACACATTGAAGGCAAACGTGGATGATTTCCTCAAGCCAAACGCAGAGCGCGACCAAGAGTATCAACGCAATTCACAGCGCGAATAAAGAGAAACGGCAAGGCAGCTTTCATGAATAACTGCCTTGCCCTTTTTGAAAATCAAAACCATCAAGAACTTGCATCTTTTTTGTGAATTTGTGCATGAGATAATTGCATTCAAAGAGGTTTTCGTGTATAATAGAATGGAAGTCATGATTAGCGGATGAGTAAAGGGGTGCGTATCATGGGAATCAGCTATAAAAAACTTTGGATGCTCCTGTTAGAACGTGACATAAAGAAGTCCACTTTCCGGCAAGAGCTTAACCTTGCATCCGGAACATGGACGAAACTGAATAAGGGGGAAGAAGTGTCCCTCTCTATTTTGCTGCGCATCTGCGGCTATTTGAATTGTGACATTGGAGATATTTGTGAGGCTGTGCGGACGGACAACTGATAAGTCCTTTTTCCGTGCGGCTTTTTTATATACCAGTGGAGACGAATTAAATGTTTGTGCGTAGCAGGACTGTTACAGAAGAAGGAGGATAACAGATGGATATTGGCGTAACGATAAGCAAAGTCAGAAAAGAATACAAGGAATACTTACGGGAAACTCACCCTGACTGGGCTGACACAACTATCAGCACCCATGTTTCCGATGCGTTCTATCTGTATCAAAACACTATTGCGCTGTCCTTCTGGAAGTGTTTTGAAAGTGATGCCTCTATGGAGAAAGCGAAGGGCGAAATCTTCGACTACCTAAAACAAGAAGTGATGTCTGATCGAGCAGACGAACGCACTGCGCAGTATTATAGAGATTTGAAGCGTCTGAAAGAATTTATTGATTCTAAGGGTGGCGTCAAGACGTATATCGGCTATGAATATGACTGCGAAGTCATTGTCTACAAATATGCTAAGATGGTTTATGATGGCACAATGGAGATGGACGCTGCTGTAAAAGCCATGTGTCAGGAGGTCCCGTGCTTTGGAGAAACCTCGCACAAGCTGACGATTATGCTCTTTACGTCCATGATGAAGGGCGTAAAATACACTCGCAGGTCCAACACTGAAACTACGGTTTACTTCATCGTCCACATCGGAAAAGACTACGGGCAGGAGCAGATGGTCAATGCTCTAAAAGCCACTCAGGAAAACATTAAATATTACTACGAGCAAACCGGCAACAAGTCTAACAGCATTCGTAGAGGATGCAAAAAGATCGTCGAAGAGAACAGCATTGATATATCCTTCGACGATGAAATCTTTGATGGAATTATTCCGAAGGAGAACACAGATACAGCTCTTTCATCCGACGCTACTGCAATACACTATTGGCTGTACGCAGCGGGTGATGGTTCCGCAAATTGGGAGAATGATTATGCCGAAGGGATTATGGCTATCGGCTGGTCTGACCTTGGTGATCTAATGGAATATAGCTCCAAAGAAGAAATGCGGACAAAGATGAAAGAGGTCTACGGGGATACTGGCTCATATAAGAATCAGGTTCTTGCTACATGGCAATTTGCAAACGAGCTGAAACCCGGTGATGTTGTCTTTGTTAAAAAAGGCAGAAAGCAGATCCTCGGTCGCGGGCTGGTCGAAGGCGAATACGTTTTTGATCCTGAACGCGGTCAATATGCCAATACCCGAAAGGTACGCTGGACAGATAAGGGCGAGTGGGAATTATCAGATCAGGGTGCAATCAAAACGTTGACGGATATTACGTCCTACACAGATTACGTCAAGAAGCTGCAAAACATGATTGACGGAGATAAGCACGAAGATACCTTCGACGATGCCGCTGATGAGGAAATCACTTTCGAGCCATACACCGCCGATGATTTTCTGACCGATGTGTATATGGACGAAGATCGGTATAAGGTTCTCAAGTCGCTGCTTTTAACCAAAAAGAATGTAATTCTGCAAGGCGCACCGGGCGTGGGAAAAACCTTCGCAGCAAAAAGACTGGCATTTTCTATCATGGGAGAAAAGGACACCAACCGTGTGAAAATGGTTCAGTTTCATCAGAGTTATAGCTATGAAGATTTCATCATGGGTTTCCGCCCGACGGAGACAGGATTTGAACTGCGAAAGGGCGTATTCTACGAGTTTTGCAGGCAAGCTGCTGAGGATGATCGTCCATACTTTTTCATTATCGACGAGATCAACAGAGGCAATCTCAGCAAGATTTTTGGCGAACTCTTCATGTTGATTGAGAGTGATAAACGCGGTGTCGAATTGCAACTTCTATATGCAGATGAGCAGTTCTCCATTCCGAGTAACGTCTATATCATTGGCATGATGAACACTGCTGACCGTAGCCTCGCCATGCTGGACTACGCACTTAGACGTCGTTTTGCTTTCTTTGAGCTTGCTCCGGCATTTTCGTCTGCTGGATTCAGAGCATACAGAACGAAAGTCAATAACCCGAAGTTTGACCGGCTCATTGCAACAGTTGAGCAGCTTAACGACGTAATTGCAAACGATGACTCGCTTGGTGAGGGGTTCTGTATCGGACATAGCTATTTCTGTACAAACGCAACCATCAACGATGAATGGATGCGGTCTGTTGTAGAATACGAGCTGATACCTCTTTTGAAAGAATATTGGTTTGACGAGGCAGTTAAAGTGAAGGATTGGAGCCGCACATTACGCGAGGTAGTCAAATGATCCGTGTCCAGAACGTTTATTATATGCTGGCTTATGCGTTCCAAGTGCTGCATGAGCAAGGGTATAAAAATGTCGCCACCGAAGAGTTTGATAATGTGGCTGAACTTCTGTCTGCTATTCTCTGCCGTGGAGTATCTGTCCAGATAAAGAGAGGTTTAATCAGACAATACATTTCGAGAGAAGAAGCGCTTGCGTCTCCCCGTGGGAAACTTGAAATTGGTGAATCCATAAAGACACAGGTTATTCGTAAGAAACAGCTCGTTTGCAATTATGATGAGTTTTCGGTTGATGCCTACCCAAACCGAATCATCAAAACAACAATGGATTTGCTGCTCCGTGGAAGCATTTCAAAAGCCAGAAAAAAGGAGATCAGAAAGTTGATGATTTTCTTTGATGGCATCAGCATATTGGACATCCATAGTATCAACTGGGACATTCAATATGATCGCAATAATCAAACATATCGGATGTTGATAGCCGTTTGCCGATTTGTGATAAAAGGGTTTTTGCAAACGACAGCCGATGGCTCAACAAAGATTATGGATTATGCGGATGATCAAACAATGGCGAAGCTATACGAGAAGTTTATTCTCGGATACTATCAGCGTGAACATCCAGAGTTAAAAGCATACTCTCCACAGATTGCGTGGCAAGTCACAGATGGGTACAGAACGCTCTTGCCGACGATGCAGTCCGACATTGTGATTACGAATAAGGCAGCAAAGAAAACGCTCATCATCGACGCCAAATACTACACGCACAATATGCAAATGAAGGCATCGTACATGACGCAGACACTTCATTCCGGAAATCTGTATCAGATTTTCACCTATGTGAAGAACTGGCCTGCCGCGCCGGATGAGGTCGTTTCCGGTATGCTTTTATATGCGGGAACAGACGATACGATTCAGCCAAACAATGATTATCAAATGAGCGGGAATCAGATCAGTGTGAAGACATTGGACATGGACTGCGACTTTTCTAAAATTGCAGCGCAGCTCGACAGCATTGCTGATCGGATAAAGTAGAGCGTAGGCACTGGACAGCCGTTCTTCTAATCTCACTGCTTCTTAAACAAGCAGATACGCTCTCCGTGGAAAGGAGCAATCATGAGTATACTTGAAAATCCCATACCGAATGAGGTGTTGGATAATGCAACAAGCCCTCTCACCGATGACAGGGCAGCGTACAAAGACAGCACCTACGAGATCGTTTCAAAGGTGGCTTACCTGATTGGTGTGCCAAAACGCATCTTTGACAACGAACATGAAGCCCCCAAAGTTGAAGTATACAATCGGTTGGACAGCGATAAAACAGCTCGGATTATAAGACATCTTTGCATTGTACGAACTGCGATTGAGCGCAACTTCAAGCGCATCAATGAACGCATGAGATTCCAGTATGAGACCATTCTGAGTATGCCGGAATATGTTCCGCAGGAAAGCATAAACCAGCTAAGTCTTGACGGAGTGAACTTCATCAAAAACACCAGCAAAAAACTGTGCCAACACGTTGTCGAGATTAACAGGTTGATTTGCGATAGAATCAACAACTGCAAGAAGCTCTTTCCCCTCTGGATAAATTGGGATTACATTAAAGCACTTTTCGTCATGCCTGATGGTTTGAAGGAAGATGGTACAAGAGAGGCTGCCGACATTTATTACTCTCATTTGCTTTTTTATCCCTATCAGATGTACATAAACTGGCAGCCGGAGGAAGTCGGCAACATTCTTTACAATGATAAGAAGTTCGTTACCTTGCTGTACAGTTGGAACAACGACTATTTCACCGAATATAGCAAAGTCTCAGATGCGGGGAGTTATATCAAAGGAAGTATTTATGAGTTTATTGAGAGCAGCGAAAAGACTGTTATCGTTGTCGATTGTGAAAACTCTGATCCCTACAAGCTGTGTGCTACCTTAAAAAACCTCGATCACGAGTATACACAAAAAATTGCGTCGATCATTCTCTTTGATGATGTGCATACCGCCTCCGCATGGAGAATATTAGACAGCTTCACCGCAATTCATGTTGAACACATGATGATTGAACGGGTGAAGCAAAGCAAGTCACTCGTTGATGTCATGCTTATTGCCCGAACTTGTCAGGAACACTACAAGAATAACGTCGATTCCTTTATTCTTGTTTCCAGCGACTCCGACTACTGGGGGTTAATCTCGTCTCTGCCGGAAGCACGTTTTTTAGTTATGATTGAACGAGAGAACTGCGGACCGGACTTGAAGAATGCACTTCTGAATGCAGGGATATTTTATTGCTATATTGATGACTTCTACTCTGGGAATGCCGAGGACATCAAGCTCGGCGCACTTTTCAAAGAAATGGAGCGTTATATTGACCAAACCGTCAGGCTCAATATCAACGAGATGTTCAGTGCCGCTTTGAAGGTAACGCGCGTTGAGATGAGTTCGTCTGAGAAAAAACAGTTCATCGCAAAGTACCTAAAAACAATGCAAATGGAAATTACAGATGATGGTGACGTGGTTTTGCAGTTGAAACGAAAATAAGTCCGGTATTTGGGACACTTGCTATGATAAAATAGAAATGAGGACAGGCTGGCAACCAACAAATGATCCTCAAGTATTGGAGATGAAGATATGGCATACCAAAGCGAAGCGGCTCTTGAACAGCAGTTTATTGAGCAACTGACCAAGCAGGAATATTCCACAGTCGCAATTCCTGATTATGACGCGCTGGTGGAGAACTTCAAAGTTCAGTTTGAAGCCTTCAATGCGCCAAAGCTGGATACGCCTATCACCGATAAAGAGTGGGAGCGTATCTTCAACCTCATGCTCGGAAAGTCAGTTTTCCAGAGTGCAAAAATCTTGAGGGATAAGTTTGTCCTTGAGCGTGAAGATGGTACAAAGGTATATCTGTCCTTCTTTGATCAGGACCACACGAAGAACATTTTCCAAGTCACTCATCAAACAACCGTGGTTGGAAAATACGTCAATCGTTACGACGTTACGATTCTCGTAAACGGCTTGCCCCTGATCCAAGTAGAATTAAAGCGCCGTGGCATTGACATCCGCGAGGCAGTCAATCAAGTCATGCGTTATAAGAAGCACTCCTACAACGGGCTGTATCATTTCATTCAGCTCTTTATTGTCTCCAACGGTGTTGACACAAAGTATTTTGCAAATTCCGACAGAGACCTGATGTATAGCCTTGCTTTCTTCTGGACTGATTTCAATAACGTCCGCATCACCAATTTGAAGGACTTTTCGATTTCTTTCCTTGCAAGGGATCACATCATCAAAATGCTGACACGCTACACCATCCTAAATGATACCGATAAGATTTTGATGGTCATGCGTCCCTATCAGGTTTATGCCGTAGAAGCACTGATCCGTCAGGCAACACTCACAAACCGGAATGCGTATATCTGGCACACAACCGGTGCGGGCAAGACGCTTACATCCTTTAAGACGGCGCAAATCCTCGCAGCAAATCCAAACATCAAGAAAGTCATTTTCCTTGTTGACCGAAAAGACTTGGATTCTCAGACAACCGAAGAGTTTAACAAGTTTGAGGCTGGCTCCGTTGATGTGACAGATCGCACCGATGTCCTTGTCCGCCAGATGAAGGACAAGAACAGGCAGCTTATCGTCACCACGATGCAGAAGATGGCAAACGCTGTAAAGCGCCCTCAGTACGAGAAAGTAATGGACGCATACAAAGACGAGAAGGTTGTCTTTATCATCGACGAGTGCCACCGCAGCCAGTTTGGGGATATGCACAAGGACATTGTGCGGCATTTCAGAAAGGCACAGTTTTTCGGCTTCACAGGGACACCTCGGTTTGAAGTCAACGGTAAAACTGAGGGTAAAATCACGCAAACAACAGAAATGCTCTTTGGTGAGTGTCTTCACAATTACCTGATTAAAGACGCCATCTTCGATAATAATGTTCTGGGCTTCCACATCGAATACATAAAAACAATGGAGGGTGATTTCGACTGGGATGACCCGACACTCGCGGACGCGATTGATATAGGCGAACTCTATATGTCCGATGAGCGAATGTCTCTGATCGCCAATCACATCATCCAGAACCACAAGGCAAAAACCCGAAATGGACAGTATACGGCTATTTTTGCCGTGTCCTCTATTGATGCCCTTGTTAAGTATTACGACATTTTCAAGAAGATCAAGCATGATCTGAATATCAGCGGCATCTTCTCCTACGGGCAGAATGAGGATGCCGAGGGCAAGGACGAGCATAGCCGTGATTCGTTGGAGCGTATCATCAAGGACTATAACGAGATGTACGGAACCAATTTCTCCACGGATACGTTCTCAGCTTATCACAAGGACATCTCTGACCGAGTAAAGGGAAAGAAAACAAAGTCGCTTGATATTCTCATCGTTGTGAATATGTTCCTGACCGGATTTGACAGCAAGCAGCTCTCTGTCCTTTATGTGGACAAGGACTTGAAGTATCATGATCTGCTGCAAGCCTATTCCCGCACAAACCGCGTTGAGAAGGAAACAAAGCCCTTTGGCATTATCATTTGCTACCGCAACCTCAAAAAACGCACCGATGACGCGCTGACACTCTTCTCTAAGAGTCAAGATACCTCCGGCATTGTTGTTCCGGGGTATCAATACTTCGTGGAGAAGTTCAACGAAATGGTGATGAAGCTCAAGGAAATTGCTCTGTTTCCGGAGTCCGTTGACACAATGCAGAACGAGGACGATCAGAAGAAGTTTGTCGTGACCTTCCGTGAGCTGACAAAGTACCTCCAATCGTTGCAGACCTTTATTGAGTTCAGTTTCGATCAGGATGCTCTTATCATGTCCGAGCAAGAATATCAGGACTATAAGAGCAAATACCTCATGCTCTACTCAAGGCAAAAAACAGACCGCGAGGTTGTCTCCGTCCTGAATGACGTTGACTTCTGCATCGAATTGATGGAGAGTGACAGGATCAATGTCGCATACATCATGAACCTGATCCGTAACATCCACTTCGATGATCCCAAACAAAAGGATTACGATATTAAACACATTAAGGACGAGTTGGGGAGAACTGATAATCCGCAGTTGCTCCGGAAAGTCGAAATCCTGCAAGCATTCTTGGATCGTGTTGTTGTCGGCTTGGAAAGTGCGGATGAAATTGATGCAGCCTATAACGACTTTGAAAATGAAGCAAAGCGCGAAGAGATCGTTGCCTTTGCGAAGACCGAGGATATTGACGCATCCATGCTGACAGATATTATTTCGGAATATGAGTTTTCCGGCACAATGGATGCAGGAAATATCCGAGATCGGATTGAGAAGCCCTTGCCGCTTTTGAAGAAACGCTCCCTTGTAAATCGGATCGTTGATTTCATCCGACAGCACACAGAGAAATACCAATAAGGAGAGAGATAAATGGATAATTCGATTCAGGCTCATCAGAAGGAGCTTTGCAATAAGCTATGGGCAATGGCAAATGCCTTGCGCGGAAACATGGAGGCGTATGAGTTCAAGAACTACATCTTGGGCATGATCTTCTACTACTACCTTTCTGACCGGACAGAGAAGTATATGGCGAATCTTCTCAAGGATGACGGTATCGGTTATGAAGAGGCGTGGGCAGACGAAGAGTACAAGACCGCTGTTGTCGAAGAGGCGCTGCGCGATCTCGGCTATGTCATCGAGCCACAGTATTTGTTCCGCAAGATGGTCAAGATGGTGGAAAACCGCTCCTTTGATATTGAGTTTTTGCAGAGCGCAATCAACGCGCTGATGGAGTCCACAATCGGAAACGATTCTCAGGAAGACTTTGATGGGCTGTTTTCTGATATGCAGCTCGATTCCTCAAAGCTCGGTCATACTGTCAAAGACAGAAGTGCTGTTATGGCAAAGATCATCGCTTCGCTGGACGAAATCAACTTCGGTGTGGATGATACCAAAATTGACGTACTGGGTAACGCCTATGAATATCTGATCGGTCAGTTTGCTGCAACTGCTGGCAAGAAAGCCGGTGAGTTCTACACGCCTTCCGGTCCTGCCGAATTGCTTTGCCGTCTGGCTTGCCTCGGTCTCACGGATGTCAAGGATGCAGCTGACCCCACTTGTGGCTCTGGCTCACTGCTGCTGCGTCTCAAGAACTATGCCAACGTGAGAAACTACTATGGACAGGAATTGACCTCCACGACTTATAACCTCGCCAGAATGAACATGATTCTGCGTGGAGTCCCGTATCGCAACTTTAACATCTACAACGGTGATACCTTGGAGCATGACTACTTCGGAGACATGAAGTTCCGTGTTCAGGTTGCTAATCCGCCTTATTCTGCAAACTGGTCTGCTGATATGCACTTCATGGAGGACGAGCGTTTCAACGAATACGGCAAACTTGCGCCTAAGAGCAAAGCTGACTTTGCTTTTGTACAGCACATGGTTTACCACATGGATGAAGATGGGCGAGCTGTTGTCCTGCTACCTCATGGTGTCCTGTTCCGTGGTGCTGCGGAGGAAGTAATTCGCAAGCACCTTATTCAGAAATTAAATGTTCTGGACGCGGTAATCGGTTTGCCTGCAAATCTGTTCTTTGGTACGGGCATCCCTGTCTGCGTTCTTGTTCTCAAAAGAGAGCGCAACGGTAACTCTGACAACATCCTTTTCATCGACGCTTCCAGTGACTTTGAAGCTGGAAAGAACCAGAACATCCTTCGGGAGTGCGACATTGACAAGATTGTTGAAACCTACGAGCGCCGTCAGGATGTCGATAAATACGCTCATGTTGCAACAATGCAGGAGATTGAAGAGAACGGCTTCAACCTGAATATCCCTCGCTATGTTGACACCTTTGAGCCGGAACCTGAGATTGACCTGAATGAAGTTGCCGCTGAGATCCGCAAGCTGCAATCTGAAATTAAGGATATTGATGCGGAACTGAAACCGTATTTTGATGAGCTGGGGCTGGATTTCCCCTTTGACGTGGAGGGCAAATAATTATGGCAAATGTATCCTCAAGTAACGGTCTTGAGAAGCGTCCGAAGCTCCGCTTTCCGGGTTACGATGAGCCGTGGAGAACAGAGAAACTGTCTGATTTTGCAGAACGAGTAACACGGAAAAACAGCAACAATGAAACTGATCTACCCCTGACAATATCCTCGAAAGATGGTCTTGTCGATCAGATCAGTTACTTCAACAAAACCGTTGCAAGCAAAGACATGAGCGGATATTACCTTTTGAGGAATGGCGAATATGCGTATAACAAGAGCTATTCCGTAGGTTACGACTTCGGTTCAATAAAGCGGTTAGACCGCTATCCTATGGGAGCGTTGTCTACACTATATATCTGTTTTGCGCTCAAAAAGCACGATACAGACTTCATTAAGGTGTACTTTGATTCACTCAAATGGTACAAGGAAATCTATATGATTTCAGCAGAAGGGGCAAGAAATCACGGATTGCTTAATGTTCCAACAGATGAGTTCTTCTCCACAAAACACTATCTGCCGGAGAATGCTGCCGAGCAAAGGAAGATTGCAGATTTTCTCATTGCCTTAGATCGTCGTATCGACGCGCAACAATCTCTCGTAGATAACCTCAAGAAGTATAAAAGAGGTGTCATGAGAGCCATTTTCAGAGATAAAGCTATGCTTGTCTCTAAGGCAGCGAAATGGAAATCGATTCGATTGGGTACAGAATGCGCTTTCTTTTCAGGAGGAACACCAAAATCAACTGACAGCCGCTATTATGGAGGAACAATCCCGTTTATCCGTTCTGGTGAGATACATGGAGAGCAAACAGAACTCTTTTTGACTTCCGAAGGGTTGAAAAACTCTTCTGCGAAGATGGTTTCCAAGGGGGATCTAATTCTTGCCTTATATGGAGCAACGAGTGGAGAAGTTGATATATCAAGAATTGATGGAGCAATCAATCAGGCGATTTTATGTATCCGCCCCGCTGAAATAAACCGAATTTTTCTAAAGTACCTTCTTGAAGACAGCAAAGATGATATTTTGAACACTTACCTTCAAGGTGGACAGGGAAATCTTTCGGCTGAAATAATCAAAAGTCTTGTTGTAGATGTACCAGATGGACAATCTCAACAAGGTGTAGTGGACTTTTTGTCTGAAATTGATCAGCGGATCAACAACTCTCTCACTTGCATTGAAACACTGATGAAACTTCGTGGCGGTTTAATGCAACAGCTCTTCATATAAATAGCTGCTGCATCAACGAAACGCGAAGCGTGTGCAAGCAATTTAAGAAGGCTTCTTCACAAAGTGTTTTTTGGTCGAAGGAATTAAGTATCCCGCAGATTACCTGCTGTTCTTTGATACTCGGTAAAACAATGTTAAAATCTGCAATTTGCTGAAAGTTTAGACCTTCACGGCTACCACCGTTCTGGCAATCAATAATCTGTTGCTGTATGTGATCCGACAGAATCTGTTGTAAAAGAAACTCCGGAAGTAACCTTTCTTTTCCTTCTTGAGACAGGCGGATTATGCAAACGTGCTGATTGACATTTGCGCGATCATTCAGCAAGTAAAGACAACTTCTGCCTATTGAGGCACCTGTTATGTTTAAGAGAACATCTTTGCAACGAACTTCTGATGAGAGCATGGTTTTATTTGTCGCTTCATCTATGTATGAAACATCGCGTATATCAAGCGATCCCCATAACACATTTTGGCTACGAAGAAACATGACTCCGTGATCTGTATATACTGATGAACCACCTCGTGGAGTTTTTCCGCTACCAATTTTCGAGCAATATACTCCTAATTTGCACTTCCCCCACTGGCTATGTGTATTCCACTCATCAGTAATAAAATATTTGCGAAGCAGTCCTCTTTTATACTTCTGATCAAGCAAGCAGAAAGAGCTATATGACAGACGAAATCCCTTGCAATAGCGGAAAATCTCTGCTATTGCAAGGGATTTT
>OMAL01001199.1_pt1 | contig 11707 bp, 13 predicted proteins | sample 1644711 | NCBI WGS metagenome assembly OMAL01 (sample SAMEA103958122, study PRJEB25191) | human gut metagenome | biome: human-associated habitat [ENVO:00009003]; feature: intestine environment [ENVO:2100002]; material: feces | place: Germany | collected 2013/2015 | reverse complement strand
GACTGACCATAGAAGTAGTCCAGCGTCATTTGGTGTGACCTCGGATTTTCAACTGTATGGGTGTATTCATGTGGAAAACTGTCACTTCCTTCCTGTCAGATGTAAATATTGGCTCCAATGAAAAGGGTACTAAGCAAACAGGACTGCCTCACATACATTGCGCTGTGGAGCAGTCCTGTTCATTCAATATGTAATTGTCATTGCACCTTCATGGCAGCCCTGTGCATAGGTGCGGAGCAGATCAAGGTGCTTTGAGGATTTTCGGACGATAGCCGTTGCACGGTCACCGGACATAAACTCAACGACCGCAAGCCGTGGAATCGTCAGCGCACCTCGAATTTTGAAACCTACAAGGATCTTCTGATTGCACCACCTCTGGATGCTCTGTGCAGAGTAGCCCGTCAGTTCCGAAACTACCGGGGTGGTCAGCAGATCATCATATCCAACCGTGAGTTTTTCCCATAGGGTGTACAGCCCTGTTTTTTCTGGCTCTGTAAAATTGAAGCGGATGATCTCTGTGGCAGGCTTGTCCGGGTGCCGCTTGGAGCAGCCGTTCTTTCCGATATAAAAGCCCATTGGCACTTTATACTTTTCGGGATGATCTTCACGGTCGCACAAGTAGGTGATCACGTCATGGGTCGCAATATGGTATTTGCGTGTTTTCTTTCCTGTATTGATACACGGAACGAGGCCGGAATCCAGAAGGTACTTGGCGTGTTGCTTGTTGATGCGGGCAACGCGATAGAACTGGTCTTTCGTCATTCCGTTGGGATATTCTTCGAGTATTTTATAGCACTCTAACAGAGTCCTCATGTTCATCCATCCTTTGCTGCTTTGATTTTGTCAGCGTCAGAAGCAACATATTGTATGGATGGATTCTGGCTCCCGGAATCTCTCTCGCCCGTTCTCTCCAAAGGGCGTAGAATCTCTCCCAATTCTCTCCAAAAGGCAGATTTTTCTGCGTTTTGGAAAGTGGGTTCAAATCCGCATGGAGCCTAGTGATTTTGGATTTTGATGAAATTTTGAGCGTAAATTCGATGGTTCGTATCTTCTGGCAAAGTCGGCTAATTACCTCTATCTTCCACCAAGTACCGTGAAGCAGGAAAAACTCGAAATCGTTTTGTCCTTAACCGGGCACGTGGGTTCGAATCCCACCATCTCCGCCAACAAAAAGCATCAGCTCAGGCTGGTGCTTTTTTTGCGGCAAAGATGGTGAGGATGAGAACAGGGCGGCGGTCCGCAGACCGCAAGCAATCAGCCCAGTGCAACGACGACGACCGCTGCCTGTGGCAGAAACAGGGAGGAGTTGTTGGGGCAGCGTTCTGATTTTTCAAAGCCCTGCCAAGGGGCTGCGGAAAAATCAGCAAACGCAACCCGTTGCTGTTGCTTAGCCCGCGGGAGAATATCCACCATCTCCGCCAACAAAAAGCACCGGCTCAGGCTGGTGCTTTTTTGCATATCCAACCGGATTTCTCCATCCTTCAAAAAATATGTATCAATAATTTATGCTCAGAATCTTCTCAAGCGTGTCCGCAAACCTGACATCCTGCTCCTTCGTCCGCTTTTGGCTCCCCTTGGGGTGCTTTCCGGCACGGAGGAGCTTTTTGTTTTCATAACGCCGCAGCATGAGGGTGTCCATATTGTCGGCGGTGTACTCCAGACCATTCTGGTTCAGCACTCGTGCGCACTTGGCAAGACACATACTCGCCAGCCCGTAGTCCTGCGTCACAACCGCATCTCCCGGTTTTACCCGGTTGACGAGAGCAAAATCCACGCTGTCCGCTCCTTTGTCGAACACCAGCGTCTGCGCACCTTCTCGCTCGATTTGGTGAGAGGTGTCGCACAGGATGATGACCGGAACGCCAAACCGCTTTGCAATCTGCAACGTCAGATTAACGACTGGGCAGCCGTCGGCATCAATCAAAATGGTCATGTGTGTTCCTCCATTACCCACCGAAAGGCTTTCGCCGTGCGCAGGTCAGCGTCTTTGAAATGCCCGCCGCTGTTCCATTCAAGGGTGCAGTCTACTCCACGCGCTGTAAGCTGGCTGTGCAGGGTGCGGATATTATCACCTACCGCAGCCATGACAGCGTTTTTCGTGCGCTCTTCCTTGTCGCCAAGGCTTAGATAAACGCGCTGTGCCTGTATCGGGTGCTGCTGTTCAAACTCCATCCAATCCGGAAACCACACAGAGGGAGACGCGGCGGCGACACCGTAGAACAGATCAGCCTGGGTGGAGGCCCACAGCGCAAACAATCCCGCCAGCGAATAGCCGCCCAGAATGATTTTGACGTTTTCCGGGAGAGGATACTGCTGCTTCAGTGTGGGAACGACCTGTTCTGTCAGAAAGCACAGGGTTTCCGCAGCATTGCCGCCGAAGCCTTGTTTTCCCCACACTGCAGGAGACTTCCACGGAGAAAGTGCATCGTTCCAGCTTTCCACCGGAATGGCCGCAAACAGAAAGTGGTGCGCACTCTGTGCAATAGCGGTAACCTCACTTTCCATGCTTTGCAGCTCATGTTCACCGGTCATTTGGAGCAGCAGGTATTCTGCATGGGGCTCGCCGTAAATGCGGCAAGGTCTGTTCCCGATTTGCATTGTCTGTGCAGTCACTGCGGCGTCCTCCCGAAAAAACTTTGATAATCCCAGTATAGCAACTGAAAAATCATTTTGCAATTCAAAAGGCTTTCATAGCCGTGGCAAGCAGTGTCTTCGTACTGTGGAATCCCCTCGTTGGCACAAAGATACTGCCCCTCTTCGCTCAAGTGGGCGATTTCTTTTTCAGGGAGCAGTTCGTTCGCAGCTCACTTCAGCTTGCTCAGGTAGCGGTAGATGGTGGCCTCCGAGGAGCCCAGCTGGGCGGCGACCTCGCTGACGGCACCCTTCATATAAAAGATGCCCGCATGGTGCAAGGACTCCACGATGCGGATCTTTTCTTCCATGGTCAGCCGGTCGGGCGGCAGCCCGGCGCTGCCGGTCACCTCGGCAATGGCGTTGTGCACGGCGTCCGGCAGGGAACTGACAAAGTTCTCCACCCCGATGCCGGTGGAGGAGGGCTCGGTGTGCGCCCCGCAGAGGGCAAGCAGCTCCTGCGCGATGCGGCTGTACTTGCCGGCATCAAAGTTGATGCAGAGCATGCCGATGAGCTGGCCGTTATCCTTGATGAACATGGTGGAGGAGCGCAGCCGCCCCTTGGCCTGCGAAGCGCCCTGATAGCCCGCCAGATAATCCTGCTTTTCATACATCCGCTCCTGAATGAAGCGCAGCGCCATGTTGGAAAGGGGCGCACCTTCGGTGCGTCCGCTGATGTGGTTATTGACGATGGCAACAATGGTGCCGTCCTCACTGGTAAGGTCGTGCAGAACTACCTCGTAGTCCGGACCCAGCGCCTCCCCCAGAAAAGATACCACTACGCGATAAGGCTCAAGTCTTGCATCCATCCCGTTCACCTCTTTTGTACTGTTGGAGCGCGTGAGAAAAAATTCTCACGCGTGTTCTATCGCTATCATAGCAGAAATGACAGTTTTTTACAATAAGAAGGTGCGTTGTATCCATTGTTTCGTCAAAGTGATGACGTTTTTCTGGGGTTTTTGTCATGCGTGACAATTTGTTCTCATGATAAGAAAACATTATTGACAAAATATTCTCAGTGCGTTAGGATAGTGTCAGCAGGGGAAGGACAGCCCTTCCCAACAAATGGAAAAGGAGAAAAATCGGATGAAACAGGTGATCGTTACCCCCAATGCTCCCGCTGCCATCGGCCCCTATTCGCAGGGCATCGCTGCAGGGCAGACCGTCTATGTATCCGGGCAGCTGCCCATCAATCCGGCCACCGGCCTGATCCCGGAAGGCATCGCCGCCCAGACTGCACAGTCCCTCAAGAACATCCAGGCCATTCTGGCACAGCAGGAGATGACGCTGGCCAATGTGGTCAAGACCACGGTGTTTCTGGCGGACATCAACGATTTTGCAGAGATGAACAAGGTGTACGGCGAGTACTTTGCGCAGCCCTACCCCGCACGCAGTGCGGTGCAGGTGGGCAAGCTGCCCAAGGACGCTCCGCTGGAGATCGAGTGCATTGCTGTAAAGTAAGTTCCCCCGCACGGGAAGAAAAGAAACGGTGAACCAAATGGATAAACAGATGTTCGTTCGCATCCTGAACAGTGAGATGGAGCTGGCCACCGGCTGTACGGAGCCCGGCGCAGTCGCTCTCACCGCCGCAGAGGCGGGCGCAGCACTCCGCAAGGCGGGCGGCACACGGGTAGAAGCCGTGACCGTCCGCGCCAGCATCAACATTATCAAAAACGCCATGTCGGCAGGCATTCCGGGCACCTCGTATCAGGGCATGGATTACGCCGCCGCCATTGGTGCCGTAGGCGGTGACCCCGTCCACCTGCTGGAGGTCATGAACTATGTGCCCCGGGAGCAGATAGAAGAAGCCGCAGCCCTTGTCAAGGCAGGCAAGGTCAAGGTAGAGGTGGCGCAGGTGCCGCAGAAGCTCTACGTTGAAGTGCTTGTAACTTCTGACGGCCACACCGGACGCGCGGTGGTGCGGGATTTGCACACCAACGTGGTGCTGGTGGAGCAGGACGGCGTGGCGACGCTGGACAAGCAGCACACCGACCCCGCCGCAGCAGGGGACAGCGATGTGGTGACCCCGGAGCAGATCGCAGAATTTCTGACCGTCCGCTCCATCTGGGATTACTGCACTGAAGAGCTGGACCCCCTGCACGACCCCATCGACATCATCCGCAGCGCCGTACAGGTGAACACGACCATCAGCGACGAGGGTCTTGCCAAGGAATACGGCCTTGCCATTGGACGCAATCTGGAGCTGAACTGCCGCAAGGGTCTGATGACCCGCGACCTGACCACCAACGCCATGGTCGCTGCTTCTGCCGGTGCGGACGCCCGTATGGCAGGCGCGCCGGTTTCGGTGGTGGCAAACTCCGGCAGCGGCAATCAGGGCATCACGGCTACCATGCCTGTGGTGGCAACTGCCCGCTGGCTGGACATCGACGAGGAGAAGATGCTCCGCGCCGTGACCCTTTCCAACCTGATCGCGATCCGCATCAAGGCAAAGTTTGGCCGCCTGAGCAACCTTTGTGGTGCAACGGTTGCTGCCACCGGCGCAGCCTGCGGCATTGCCTATCTGCTGGGCGGCGGCTACCACGAGGTATGCTGCACCATCCAGAACATGGTAGGCAACGTCACCGGCATGGTATGCGACGGCGCAAAGGCCGACTGCGCACTGAAGATCTCCACCTGCGTCAACGCTGCCTGTCAGGCAGCTGCCATGGGTGTGCGCGGCGTGCGGGTGCAGAGCACCGACGGCATCGTGGAGCACAATGTGGAATATACGCTGGACAACTTTGCCACCCTGAGCACCCACGGCACCAGCGACAGCGTGATCCTTGATCTGATGCTGAACAAGCACCTCCCGGAGACGGAATAAGTCTCCCCACCCAGCCCCTTTCCGGGGAAAAAGAAAGAGGTACTAAAGTTATGAAAAAGCTATTCAATAGTCTGCCTTTCCGGCTTTTGCTGGGCATTTTTGTCGGTATCATCCTTGGTCAGGTGTTCAACGAGAGCACCATGGGCGTTGTGGTGACCCTGCAGTACATCATGGGTCAGCTCATCACCTTCTGTGTGCCGCTGATCATCATCGGCTTCATTGCCCCGTCCATTACAAAGCTGGGCAAAAACGCCTCCCGTCTGCTGGCAGTGGCCATCGTCATCGCCTATGTGTCCTCTGTCTGCGCAGCCTTCATGAGCATGGGCGCCGGCTACGGCCTGATCCCTCACCTGTCCATCGACAACAACGTTGCCGGTCTGCGCGAGCTGCCGGGCGTCGTCTTTGAGCTGAACATTCCCCAGATCATGAGCGTCATGAGCGCTCTGGTGCTGAGCGTTCTGGTGGGTCTGGCTGCTACCTGGACCAACAGCAAGCTGACCTGCGACTTTTTGGCCGAGTTCCAGAACATCGTGCTGGACATCGTGAGCAAGGTCATCATCCCCGTTCTGCCCTTCTACATTGCCGCCACCTTCTGCGGCCTGAGCTACGAGGGCACCATCACCCATCAGCTGCCCGCCTTCCTGCAGATCATCGTCATCGTTATGGTCGGTCACTACATCTGGCTGGCTGTGCTGTACCTGCTGGCCGGTGCTTACTCCGGCAAGAATCCTTGGGAAGTGGTGCGTCACTACGGCCCCGCTTACCTGACCGCTGTCGGCACCATGTCCAGTGCCGCTACGCTGGGTGTGGCGCTGGAGTGCGCCCGCAAGAGCAAGGTCCTGCGTAAGGACATGGTCAGCTTCGGCATCCCCCTGTTTGCAAACATCCACCTGTGCGGCTCTGTGCTGACTGAGGTGTTCTTCTGCATGACCGTTTCCAAGATCCTGTACGGCAAGCTGCCCAGCGTTGGCACCATGATCCTGTTCTGCCTGCTGCTCGGCATCTTCGCTATCGGCGCACCCGGCGTGCCCGGCGGCACTGTCATGGCTTCTCTGGGTCTGATCACCGGTGTCCTGATGTTCGACAACGCCGGTACTGCTCTGATGCTGGCCATCTTCGCCCTGCAGGACAGCTTCGGCACCGCCTGCAACGTGACCGGTGACGGCGCTCTGACCCTGATGCTGACCGGCTACGCCGAGAAGCACGGCATCGCTGATACTGGCGACCTTGAAAGCCCGATCCTGTGATAAAAACCTGAGCACTCCTCCTTAATTACAAGAGACTGTGAACAGACAGTCCCGAAATCTCCGAAAAGCCCCGGCGACCGCATGGCCGCCGGGGCTTTTTGTGCGGCAACCCGGTTTGATATCCGGCGTAATGGGATGAAATTTTTGAAACGCCTTTAAAACCATAAAGTAAAATGCTATACTAGAAGGACATTGGGTGCGCTGAAAATGCGCAGCCTGAAAGGAGCTTTTATGACGCAGCTTTTGATTCGTCTGTTTATACGCCGTCCCAATTCTCCGCAGGACCCCCGCGTCCGTGCCGCCTACGGCAATCTGGCCAGTGTGGTGGGCATGGTGTGCAATATCCTGCTCTGTCTTGGCAAGTTTGTGGTGGGCACCCTGTTCGGCTCTATCGCCATCACCGCCGATGCACTGAATAACCTTTCGGATGCTTCCTCCAATATCGTCAGTCTGGTGGGCTTCAAGCTGGCTGCCAAGGCACCGGATGCCGAGCATCCCTACGGTCATGCCCGCTTTGAGTATCTTGCCGGGCTGGTGGTCAGCGTGACCATTCTGGGCATCGGCTTCTCCCTGCTGAAGGAATCGGTCACCAAGGTGCTGCACCCCACCCCGGTGCAGTTCGGCTGGTTGACCGTGGCGGTGCTGGTGGTGTCCATTCTGGTCAAGCTGTGGATGAGCGGCTTCAACCGTGCCATCGGACGTATCATTTCCTCCGAGACCCTCATCGCCACCGCCGCCGACAGCCGCAACGACGTGCTGAGCACCGCTGCCGTGCTGGTGGCTGCCATCCTCTGCCGGGTGACCGGCTGGGACGTGCTGGACGGCCTGATGGGCGTAGGCGTGGCGGTGTTCATCCTGATCTCCGGCTGGGGTCTGGTGATGGATACCCTGAGCCCGCTGCTGGGTGAAAGTCCCAGCGAGGATCTTGTGGAGCATATCGAACAGACCGTGATGGGTTATCCCGGCGTACTGGGCGTACATGACCTGATGGTGCACGACTACGGCCCCGGCCATCAGTTTGCGTCCATCCATGTGGAGCTGCCCGCCGAGCAGGACCCGCTGGAAGCGCACGACCTGATCGACAACATCGAGCGGGACTTTATGAAAAACGACCATCTGATGGTGACCATCCACTATGACCCCATCGTCACCTCGGACGCCGCTGTGGGGGTGCTGCGCAGCCGTCTGACCGAAAAGCTGCGCCAGCTGGACCCGGCGCTCTCACTGCACGACCTGCGCATCGTGCCGGGCAAGACCCACACCAATGTGCTTTTCGATCTGGTGCTCCCCGCGGGTTATGCCGGGGACAAGGTGGAACTGCTGACCCAGATGGAGCAGTTCATCAAAGAGCAGGATCCCACTTATAACTGCATCATCAAGCTGGAACAAAGCTATACGGCTGCGGCTCATAAATGAGGGGGAGCCGCCCCGCACAGGCTCTGTGCAGATATAAGGAAAGCAGAGGGAAAGTAGTATGCTGAACGAGACCTACCGCGCCATGCTGAACAACAAAAGCGTCATCCGCGAGACCTTCATGTATGGCAGACAGCGCGCTGCCCAGATCGGCAGCGAGAACGTGTTCGATTATTCACTGGGCAACCCCAGCGTGCCCTGCCCGCCGGAGTTCACCGAGGCCATGCAGACCCTGCTGGCACAGGAAGAGCCGGTAAGCCTGCACGGCTATTGCCCCAGTCAGGGCGACCCGGGCTTCCGCACCGCTGTGGCGGCGCATCTGACCGAGACTTTCGGTCTGCCCTACGCGCAAAAACACATCTTCCCCACCACCGGCGCGGCGGGTGCTATCGCCCACGCCATCCGGGCGGTGACCCAGCCCGGGGACGAGGTGCTGACCTTTGCGCCCTACTTCCCGGAGTACGGCCCCTATGTGGCGGGCACCGGCGCAATGCTGCGGGTGGTGCCGCCGCAGGCGCCCACCTTCCAGCCCAATCTGGATGCCTTTGCACAGATGCTGACCGAAAAGGTCACCTGCGTGCTCATCAACACCCCCAACAACCCCACCGGCGTGGTCTACTCTGCCGATACCCTGACCCGCATGGCGGCGATTTTGACCGAAAAAAGCGCCCAGTACGGCCACAATATCTTCTTGGTCAGTGACGAGCCCTACCGGGACATCGTGTTTGATGGCAAGACCGTGCCTTACCCGGCGGCGTTCTACCCTCACACTCTGACCTGCTTCTCCTACTCCAAGAGCCTGAGCCTGCCCGGCGAGCGTCTGGGCTATGTGGCGGTGCGCCCGGGGTGCGAGGGGGAGGACATCCTTGTGGACATGATGAGCCAGATCTCCCGCTTTACCGGCCACAACTGCCCGCCCAGCATCATCCAGCGGGCGGTCAGCCGCTGCCAGAAGGTGACCAGCGACCTTTCGGTCTACCAGACCAACATGGAACTGTTGTACGAAAAACTCACCGCGCTGGGCTTTGAAGTGGAGCGCCCGGGCGGCACCTTCTATATCTTCCCCAAGGCACTGGAAGAGGACGCCAACGCCTTCTGCCAGAAAGCCCGGGAATTTGATCTGCTGCTGGTGCCCAGCGACAGCTTTGGGGTAAAGGGCTATGTGCGCCTTGCCTATTGCATCGACACCGAAAAGGTAAAGCGCAGCCTGCCCGCCTTTGAAAAGCTGGCAGACGCCTACCGCAAGTAACCGGAACGCCCCTGCATGGGGCATAAAATACAAAACCGATAGAGGAAAGGGAACCCTGCTATGGAAAAGATCAAGATGACGACCCCGCTGGTGGAGATGGACGGCGACGAGATGACCCGCATTTTGTGGAAGATGATCAAGGACGAGCTGATCCTCCCCTTTGTGGACCTCAAGACCGAGTACTACGATCTGGGCTTGCCCAACCGCGATGCCACCGCAGATCAGGTGACCATGGATGCCGCCCTCGCCAACAAGAAGTACGGCGTGTCGGTCAAGTGCGCCACCATTACCCCCAACGCCCAGCGCGTGGAGGAGTACAAGCTGCACGAGATGTGGAAGAGCCCCAACGGCACCATCCGCGCCGTGCTGGACGGCACCGTGTTCCGCGCACCCATTATGATCGACAGCATCCATCCGGTGGTCAAGAACTGGAAAAAGCCCATCACCATTGCCCGCCACGCCTACGGCGATGTGTATAAGTGCACCGAGTTCCGCATTCCCGGTGCAGGCAAGGCCGAGCTGGTGTTCACCGGCGCAGACGGCAGCCAGCAGCGCGCCACCGTCTTTGATTTTGAGGGTGCCGGTGTGCTGCAGGGTCAGTACAACAAGGACGATTCCATCCGCAGCTTTGCCCGCAGCTGCTTCAACTATGCACTGGACGTGAAGCAGGACCTGTGGTTCGGCGCAAAGGACACCATCTCCAAAAAGTACGACCACACCTTCAAGGACATCTTCCAGGAGACCTACGATGCCGAGTATAAGGAAAAGTTCGAAGCTGCCGGCATCACCTACTTTTACAGCCTGATTGACGATATCGTGGCGCGCGTCATCCGCAGCGAGGGCGGCTTTGTCTGGGCCTGCAAGAACTACGACGGCGACGTGATGAGCGACATGGTGGCCACCGCCTTCGGCAGTCTTGCCATGATGACCTCCGTGCTGGTATCTCCGGACGGCACCATGGAGTTCGAGGCGTCCCACGGCACCGTCACCCGGCACTACTACAAGTACCTGAAGGGGGAGAAGACCTCCACCAACCCCATCGCCACCATCTTCGCCTGGTCCGGCGGTTTGAAGCGGCGGGGCGAGTTGGACGGTCTGCCGGAGCTGGTGCAGTTCGGCCAAGCGCTGGAGGATGCCTCCCTGGAGACGCTGAAAGACGGCGTGATGACAAAAGATCTGCTGGGGCTGGTAGAGCCCGGCTTCCAGGCCCGCGGTGTGGACAGTGAGGAATTTTTGGACGAGATCGCCAAGCGGTTGGCCGATAAATTGGGATAAAAGGGGACTGCTAAAAGCCCGGACGTCTGTTCAGCGTCCGGGCTCTTTTTGCTCTTTTGCAAAATCATCGGCTGTGCGGCCGTTTCAGAATTGATTGGAGAAAATCGGGCGGATGGAATAGTAGTAGCCGGACATCAACAGCGGCACATAGGCCTCATCCGTGGCAATGATGGTCCCATCCTCCAGCCGAAGGCCAAAAGATTCCATGCTTTCCGTGATATACAGCATCCGCTCGACACCGAGAGAAAGGTTATCCCCCGGCCGGTAGAACAGGATGTCCTGCAGGCGATCCAGTTGCGCTGGGCCGTAGAGGCGGTATCCGGCCTCCGTGGTCCGCAGAGGTTTCAGCAGTCCAATCCGATCATACCAGCGCAGAGTCCTGGGCGTGACGCCGGCCAGATCGGCCAGCGCCTTGACGGTGTATTCCATAGAGATCCCTCCTGTCGATTGGCAGTATAACAGTTGACGCTGCGGCAAGGTCAAGGGGGTTCACGAAAAAAACCAGGCTTTCTTTTTCCATGGCAATGAACTATAATAGGATAACACCATTTCAAGGATCACGGAAGGGGGGATGGCAGATGATCAATTCCACCCTCTGCTATCTGGAGCGGGGCGACGCTTACCTGATGCTCCACCGGGTGAAAAAGAAGGGCGATCTGAACCATGACAAATGGATCGGCGTGGGCGGCAAATTCGAAGATGGGGAGAGCCCCGAGGACTGCATCCTCCGGGAGACCTGGGAGGAGACGGGCCTGACGCTGACGGACTACCGCTACCGGGGCCTGGTGACCTTTGTGTCCGATGAGGCACCCACCGAGTATATGCACCTCTTCACCGCCACTGGCTGGACCGGCACGCCCCACCCCTGCGATGAGGGAGAGCTGGCCTGGATTAAAAAAGCGGAGCTGCGGGGCCTTCCCATGTGGGAGGGGGACAAAATTTTCCTCCGCCTGCTGGAGGAGAACGTCCCCTTCTTCTCCCTGAAGCTCCAATACCAGGGAGACCGGCTGGACAGGGCGGTGCTGAATGGGAGGCGGATTGTATGATACCCGCTCTGACACTGGAGCC
>OMAL01001184.1_pt1 | contig 11859 bp, 11 predicted proteins | sample 1644711 | NCBI WGS metagenome assembly OMAL01 (sample SAMEA103958122, study PRJEB25191) | human gut metagenome | biome: human-associated habitat [ENVO:00009003]; feature: intestine environment [ENVO:2100002]; material: feces | place: Germany | collected 2013/2015 | reverse complement strand
TAAACCATAAAATGTAAAAAAGTTATTTAGTCTTCTTTCAAAAAGCTGGTGCTTATTGCTCAACTTTATCTGACGTTGCGTTTGTACAAGCGTAAAAACTGATATAATTAAGGATATCACAGAAAATGCCATGCTTGACATGGTTTATCTCCTTCTTGTTCGTCACTACATTAAAGTTTCGGATAACTTACAACGCATTATCGGTTTATCATCAGTAGGCTTTTCTTTCAATTACTCTATGCCGAGTGGTTGTTGCATTTTTTATGCTAACCACTTTCCACTTACCTTTCAAGTGGCTGTTCTATCCATCACTCGGCCTCAATCTCCGCAATAATCTTATCAATCTCGTCACGCAGCACCTGTTCCCGCGCCACGATGCGCTTGATTTCTGCGTTCAACTCGGTAATGTTGATGACCTCGCGGGTGTCCTCCTGCTCCACATAGGTGGATACAGACAGGTTATAATCCTGTTCCGCAATCTTGTCGTTATACACAAGACGGCAGAAATAGTCCTTATCCTCGCGGTCTACAAAAGAAGCTACGATTTTGGCAATATTATCTCCGGTCAGCTTGTTGTTGTTCGTGACCTTGACAAATTCCTTGGAGGCATCAATAAACAGCGTCTTGTTCTCGGCCTTGCTCTTTTTCAGCACCATAATGCAGGTTGCAATGCTGGTGCCAAAGAACAGGTTGCCCGGCAGCTGGATAATGCAGTCGATAAAGTTGTTATCAATCAAATACTGGCGAATCTTCTTTTCCGCGCCGCCGCGATACATGATACCGGGGAAGCAGACGATAGCCGCCGCACCGTTGGAAGCCAGCCACGAAAGGCTGTGCATAATAAACGCCATATCGCCCTTGGAGGCGGGAGCCAGCACTCCGGCAGGCGAAAAACGGGGATCGTTGATGAGCAGCGGATTTTTATCCCCCTCCCACGGCACGGAAAATGGCGGATTGGACACGATCAGCTCAAAGGGCTGGTCGTCCCAATGCTGCGGGCTGAGCAAAGTGTCCTCTCGGACAATGCTGAACTTATCGAACTCGATGTTATGCAGGAACATATTGATGCGGCAGAGGTTGTAAGTGGTCAGGTCGATCTCCTGCCCATAGAAGCCACGCTCGATATTGTCCTTGCCCAGCACTTTTTCCACCTTCAGCAGCAGAGAACCGGAGCCGCAGGCTGGATCATAGACCTTGTTGATTTTCGTTTTGCCAATGGTGCCGAGGCGAGCCAGCAGCTCTGAAACATCGGCGGGAGTGAAATACTGACCGCCCTTTTTACCGGCATTGGCGGCATACATTCCCATTAGGTACTCATACGCATCGCCGAACAGGTCGGGATTGCTGCCCTCCGTGGAGAACAAAGGCATCTGTGCCACGCCGTTCAGCAGCTCCACCAGCACTTTGTTGCGCTTGGCGACGGTCTCACCGATGGCCTTGCTGTTCACATCAAAATCGTCAAACAGACCTGCAAAATCATTCTCAGCGTCTCCGCTGGCGGCGCTGCTCTCAATGTGGTTGAACACACGCTCCAGCGTCTCGTTCAGGTTGTCGTCCTTGTCCGCCCGGGCGAGGACATTGCAGAACAATTCGGAGGGCAGAATGAAGAAGCCCTTTTCCTGCACCAGTCCCTCACGGGCAGTCTCCGCCTCGGCGTCCGGCATTTTGGCGTAGTCAAAGTCTTTGTTCCCGGCGGCGTGCTCGCCCTCGTTGATATAGGCGGTGAAGTTCTCCGAAATATAGCGGTAGAACATCGTGCCCAGCACATAAGATTTGAAGTCCCACTCTGCCACATGACCTGCGTGGACAAGGTCGGTGGCGATTTTATAGATGCGGCGGAACAGCTCGTCCCGCTCCTGGTCTTTCTTTACATCAGCCATTGCATTTACTCCTTCTGGGCGATCCACGCCGCTTCGATCTCATCAAAGGGGATGTTGTTTTCCTCGCAAAAAGCCTTGATCTTCTTCATTGCCGTGATATTTGGCTTGGTTTTGGCGTTTTCCCAACGGTTTATCGTTCCAACGGATACATTCAGCGTTTTTGCGAAATCCTCCTGTGACATCAAGGCTTTCTTGCGCATGACCCGTATTAACTCACTTAAAGGCGTCATCAAACAGTTCTCCTTCCAGAAGATTAACAGCATTATACCATATACCTATCATTTTCTCAACACCGTTTGGAGAAAACCGAGTACCAAAATATAGAGGCGCAGCCTTCGGATTGATCCGTTGGCTGTGCCTTTTTTGCAACTTTAAGAAAAATTTGAAAAATAGCTTCGTACAAATCGAGAAAAATTTCCCAGTTGGTTGGTAGAGAGAAAATTTCAAAATCTTTCGTTCAAATCCGAAAAATTTTCCCAGTTGGTTAGTAGGGGGTTAAAAAATCAGCCTTCTCGCTGGCTATCTATTGAGGGGACCATCTTGTGTGCCTTGATAGTGGCGGAAGAAATTTTTTTGAAATAGTGTGGGAATTTCGCAGAAAAATTCGGCAAATAGAAAGTGAGAGGGCGCTAGAAGATTTCGGCGTAGTCCGCAGCTCTGGTGGCCTTTCATATGTACCTTGAAAGTTGAATCACAGAAAAATTTCTGAAAGAGGGTCACCAAACACCTACCCGTTTTAGTAACAAGTGAGAGGAGGCTTTCCAATGGTCATCAAAATTACGCCGCAGCAGGCGAAAAGGGTCAACGCCCTGTTGCGGAAGCTGTGCGCCAATTACGATGGCGGCAACTGCCTGCTGCTGGACGACGGCGAGCCCTGCGTTTGCGTCCAGAGCATCAGCAAATATGGCATCTACTGCAACTATTTCAAAAACGCCGTGCTCCCAGTGGACGAAGGGCTGCACGCCGAGATAATGAAGCCGACCGACGGCAAGCGCTGTGTGCTGTGCCGTCAGGCGTTTGCGTCGAGGGCGAAGAATCAGCGTTATTGTCCGGCCTGCGCCGCCAAGCAGAAACGGCTGAAGGCAGCCGAACGGCAGCGCCGAAAGCGGGCATCGGCGTCACGCTTTTAAGGTGCGGACAGCCCTGAAATACAAGGCTTTTTTGAACCCAAATCAACCCAAGCAATACAGCAACACCTTAACCTCAAAAATCCGCTTTGAAAAGCGTGACAAATTCAAGCGAAAGGAGGAATTCAATGAACCCATATTTTACAGTCAACGACTCCGAACATTTCACCTTTTACCGTATCCCAAAGCTGCTGTTCACAGATGAGATTTACCAAACTGTTTCCACCGATGCCAAGATGCTCTACGGCCTGCTGCTGGATCGGCTGTCCCTATCCGAGAAGAACGACTGGAAAGACGAGCACGGTCGGATCTACCAATATTTCACCATCCATCAGGCGCAGGAACTGCTGCATTTCGGACACGAAAAGGTCTGCCGCCTGTTTGCAGAACTGGATGCAGCCGACCTTATCGTGCGCCGCCGTCAGGGGCAGGGCAAGGCCAACCGCATCTACTTAAAGGAGTTTACCCAAAAGTCCGATTTTCGGAATTCCAGAAGTCCGGGAATCGGAAGGAAATAAGACTTAGAGAGTGATATTTACTATCCGAAAAAGAGAAAGAAGGTCAACAATGAATAACAAAAACACAGTGCCAATGAAACCGGCGCTCTTAAGAATTGAACAGCTGCGTCCGTTTGAAGGCCATCCCTACAAGGTACAGGACAACGAGGAGATGGCTGCTCTTTCGGAAAGTATCCGGGAGAATGGTGTTCTTTCCCCGTTGATCGTCCGTTCCGTTGAAAACAGCGATGAATATGAAGTCATCAGCGGACACCGCCGCCTGTATGCTGCCCGGAAGGCAGGTCTGACAGAAGTTCCCGTGCTGATTTACACCCTTGACCGGGATGCCGCCGCCATTGCCTTGGTGGACAGCAATCTGCACCGGGAGCATATTCTGCCCAGTGAAAAGGCGTATGCTTACAAGTTGAAAATGGAAGCACTGTCCCATCAGGGAATCGCTTGTGGACAAGTTGGCCACAAGTCCCGGGATGATATTTCCGATACAGACAGTGGCAGGCAGGTTCAGCGCTATATTCGCCTGACCTACCTCATCCCGGAATTGCTGGAAAAGATGGACAAGGAAGAAATTGCGTTCTCTGTCGGCGTGGAGTTGTCCTATCTCGATGAATACAGCCAGCGGGATGTGCTGGAGCAATGTGAGATCAACGACTGCACGCCATCTTATTCGCAGGCATGGCGAATGCACAAGGCCGACCGTGAAGGGCTGCTGACGAAGGATGTGATCCAGTTCCTTATGAGCGAAGAAAAACCGAACCAGCGGGAGACAGTGAAGATACCCACCGAAAAGCTGCGAGAATTTGCGCCAGATGCCAACCCACGGCAGCTTGAGGACTTCGTTCTCAAAGCCTGCGAGCATTACCGCAAATACCTCATCCGCCAGCGTGGGCGGGAGGAACGATAAGGAGTGATAGAAAATGAAGCGGCAAACGAATTGGATCGTCGGCGTATCCGACGGAAAAGTCCACGAATACAAAATTGGGGATGTGACCTATTTTGTTTCTGCAGAATTTGAGCGCAGCTCTCAAACCAATCTGCGTGACCGTGTACAAAGAACGGTGGTCAGCAATCTCATACCTTTGACGCCCGGTCAAGCATCCGATACAATAGCAGCGGAATATGTGTGTTCGGCTGCCGGGAAGGAGGACTTATGCAGTCGAAAAAGAAAAAAGAACAATTGGGATTAACAGCGCTGTACTGCCGCCTGTCCCGTGATGATGGAGCGGAAGGCGACAGTAACTCCGTAGCCAATCAAAAGCGTTTATTGCAGAAATACGCCAAAGAAAATAGCCTCGGTAATACCCGTTTCTATGTGGACGACGGTTATACCGGCACGAATTTCAACCGTCCGTCTTTTCAGAAAATGATTGAGGATGTCGAAATGGGCTATGTGACAGCGGTCATCGTCAAGGATATGTCCCGGCTTGGCAGAGATTATCTCGGTGTTGGGTACTACACAGACACCTTCTTCCCGGAACACAATATCCGTTTCATTGCGGTGAATGACTGCGTAGACAGCGATGACGGCGAAAATGAGCTTGCCCCATTTCGAAATGTGATGAACGAGATGTACGCCCGGGACATCAGCCGCAAGGTGCGGTCTGCCCATCGTATCCGGGGCAATTCCGGCGAACCGCTGGGCCAGCCGCCCTACGGCTACAGGAAAGACCCGGAAAACAAAAACGGCTGGATCGTGGATGAGGAAGCAGCCAAGACTGTGCGCCAAATCTTTGCTTGGTGTGTGGACGGCCTTGGTCCTACGCAGATCGCCAAACGGCTGAAAACGGCCAAGGTGCCGACACCTACGGAGCATTGGGGCAATATCGGCCGGAATTGCAGCAAGCCGCCTGCTGTGCCCTACAACTGGTGCTCGGCCACTGTGGCGGACATCCTCGGCAAACAGGAATACTGCGGCGATACGGTGAACTTCCGCAGCACCACCAAGTCCTTCAAGAACAAGAAGAAAATCGAGCGTCCGCCGGAGGAATGGCAAATCTTCAAGGATACCCATCCTGCCATCATCGACCGGGAAACCTTCGCCTTGGTGCAGGAGCTTCGCAAGCACCGCCGCAGGCCCACGAAAAGCGGCATTGTCAGTCCCTTTTCGGGTTTGCTGTACTGCGCTGATTGCGGAGAGAAGCTGTATTACAGTGTCACCAACAACTATAAGCGAGAGCAGGCGTATTTCTTCTGCTCCTCCTACCGCAAGAATTCCGAGGTCTGTTCCGCCCACTATATCCGCGAGAAAGTGGTGGAGCAAATCGTCTTAGAGAGTATGCAGCGCATTCTCTTAAATGTGCAGGTGTTTGAAAAGGAGTTCGCCCGCAAGCAGATGGACTGCTACACGGAGGACAAGAAGAAGCTGCTTGCCGCCAAGCGCCGGGAGCTGGGCAAAGTGAAGAAACGCATTGCGGAGATCGATATCCTGATTCAGAAGATCTACGAGGACAACGCCAGTGGAAAGCTGTCTGACGAGCGCTATGCCACCCTGTCCCTGTCCTATGAGGAGGAGCAGAAAACGCTGAAAGCCGCTGTCCCGGAGCTGCAGTCTTTCTTGGAAACCGAAACAGACAAGACCGAGAGCTTGCAGCGCTTCATTCAGAAGGTCAAGCAGATTACGGAGCTGAAAGTGTTGACGCCGGAGCTGATTCACGAGTTCGTGGATAAAATCGTGGTGTATGCACCCAGATACCTTGACGGCAAACGAGTGCAGCTTTTGGACATCTATTACAGCGGCGTGGGCATCCTCCACGAGCTGACCCCAGAGGAGATGGAAGAAGCCTTCCAGCAGCACCTTACCGAGCGTAACAAAGAGAAAACGGCATAGCCACAAGGGTTACACCGTTTCCGAAAACTTATTAACCTGAGATACAAGAGCCGCCCCGGGGCACCTTCCTTACGGAGGGTGTCCCAACGGGTACTTTCTTTTTTTGTTTTTACTCTATCTTTTTCCAACAATACTTTTTCATAAAATCTGCAATTACGGTTATATCTTCACCCTCATAGTATTTTACAAGCAGTCTTTTAAATTCAGGCACTTCCTTTTCAGGAATCACCAAAAATCCGCCACCGTGTGAAATAAGATAGTGATTTGCAAAAATTACAGAGGCACGCTTGTTACCGTCAAGAAATATTTGTGTTTTCATACAATAAAGGCACAACTTAATTGCCGTATTGATAACTTCATCACTTTCTTCTATAATTTCACGGATTTTTTCTTTTACATCCAACTCATTAGGCAACGGTGGAACATATGAAGAACCTCCGATAGTAACCGGAACTCCTCTAATTCTTCCGCCTTCCGCAAAAAATCCTTCATTAACAACTCTTGCTATATGGCTGAGCATATAGTAATCGGAACGACTTGCTATTACATCACGATCCAAAATAAATTCCCATGCGTGTTTTAAATTCAAAATTTTCTGAACATCTGTTGCAGTCACACCGGAAATTTTACCGTTATCTATGATTTCTTCAATTTGTGAGAATGATGTAGCAACACCCTCAAGAACAGCCTGATCATATATATTCATTTTCATATTTGCACGGGCAAACGCAATATTGTTTATAACATCAGAAGAAAGTTCATCTTCTGAATATCCCGCATTTGCAAGTTGTTTATCTATACTACGAAGTTCTTTCCTGATTTCACGGGCTTCTCTGGCATTGCGGAGGAGCAAATTATATAATTCTTCCGTATATGCACCTACATAAGTTGATGTCTGTTTTCCTGCAACACGCTTTCTCACATAAAGATATTTTTCATTACCTCGTTCCTTAATTTCGGGAGTTCCGTCATACGGCATTAAATTTAACCTTGCATTAAGGTCAGCACGGCTTCTTAGTAACTCTTGTATTTCATTGTATTTTGCGGCCATTATAATTCTCCTTTGGGGTACATTCTCTTGTAAAAGTATAATACAATTCTCCCCAACAGTCAATGCACCTTGGGGAACATTTTTGCATTTTAAAGCCTAATTCGTTCCCCAATAATAAATTTCAAACATATTATATCCTACTCAAGTTCTTTTATGAAATCCATTAACACCAACAAATTCCAAAACAACCCTTATCTCACAAGCGGATAAGGGTTGTTTTTATTCATTAATTTTACTCTTTTTGAATTCGAGATACTTTATATAATCAAGCACATCGCCACATTCCTCTTTTGTAAATGACTGCGGAAGAGAAAAAGAGCGAATGTTGCGGTTAAACGAGAGCGGTTCGTCAATCAGACCGATGAGATAGTCAACCGACACATCAAAAAGTTTTGCAATGATTATTTTTGAATTATCATCGGGATCACTGCGGTTACATTCGTATGATGATATCGTATAGTGCGACACGCCCAAAAGCTCTGCAAGCTGTGCCTGCGACACGCCGTGGTCTTTGCGAAGTTCCGGAGGAATCGGACAGAATTCTTGAAGATGACATCATCACAATTTGGGGTGAATGTGACGGCTTGTACTCTTATGAAAGCGTTTTAGGAAGTAAAGTATCCTTGCCGAAAATTGATGTAAAATATTATTCAATAGACAATTAAAAAAACAGGCTGTACGCAATTTTGTACAGCCTGTTGTTTTGTGTAGGTATTAAAATGTAGCGGCGAACCGTGTTCTCCACTACTAAACATCGGTAACTTACTGACATCTATATAATTTTGTTTTACATAAATTCTGTGCCTTTACTTGCGTGGGTCCGATTAACCTCGCTATATTTTCCGTTTTTCAATTTTTAACTTAATTTGAATCAATGTCCGTTCTCCGTAATTCTGATTGCAACGGCGGTGACATCGTCCTCACGGTCGGCCTTACGGTGCTTTACCGCCTCGTCAACAACAGCCTTTGCAAGATCCTGGGTACTGCCCTCATTCCATGTGCGAATAAGCTTTTCGAGCCATTTGTCATCGCCCGTAATTACACCGTCTGATACCATAACAATCATATCCCCCGTTGTCAGATTTACCGTGTCGGTTGAAAATTTTATACCGTTTAGAATTCCTGCAGGAAGCGACGGCATTTCACGAACCGTTACCCTGCCGTTTTTCTTTACAAATGTTACGGGTGCGCCTGCCTTTTTGAAGGTGGTTTTGCCGGTGTAGAGGTCAACACTTGTAACATCAACCGTTGAAAGTGATTCGTCCTCACTTTTCACCATGAGGGCGGAGTTCACAATCTGCAAACAGCTGTCGGCTGAAAGTCCCGCCCTTAGCAGTCTTGTCATAACAGACGCCGCCATATTGCCGTCAACGGCAGCTCTGCCGCCCGTACCCATACCGTCACACACGAGCGCATATGTTTTGCCGAAACCGTCATTAAAATAATTTATGCAGTCACCGCAGAGCTTACCGTTGTCGGCGGTGTGCTGGTCGCTTCCGATTTCAACATCAAACACTGGCATTTCGCACATTGCAATACGGATTCTGTTGCCCTCACGGCTGATTGTCGGAAGGTCAAATCTTCTTCCGCAACAGCGTGAAATCTCACGCATAACCTCGCCCTTAGAAAGCTTTTCGGACTTATTCGAAAGCGTAAGTTCCACGCTCATTCTTCCGCTGTTTGACACAAGGCAGATGCACTCCTCAACAATTGCACCGAGGCTTGTGAGGGCGCTGATTATCCGTTGTGCAGATTCGTTATCGCACCGCATTGTGTTGCGAAATTCATCAGCCAAATCGTGGAGAATATCGCCGATTCCGGAAAACTGCCCTGCAACAACGCTCCGCACATCGGTAATCCTTTGTTGTGCCTCAAGCGCCGACTGATATTCACGGTAGTTTGCGTTCATTGAACGGGCAATTTCGCCTTTTTTACAGCAGTTTTTTACGAAAGATTTTTCAACATCTCTTTCGCCTATTGTGCCGTTCGATTCAAGATACTCTTCAAGCCTTGCAAAATCGTCACGGGTGACACCGCCCTTGTGTTCATAGCAGTACATTTTCAGTCCGCAGGTTTCGCAGACTTCATTTCTTGTACCCTCACAAACAGCGTCAAATGTGGGCGAATAGAGCTTTTTCATCTTTTCAGAAACTTTTGAAACATCGTTTTTCACATTGCCGACTGCCTTTGAGGCAAAGTCGAGTCGCATAACAATATTTTTTCGCAGAGCCTCTCCGAGCGATGTATTTTTGTCGCTTGAAAACACGGGCGAAATCACATTGCCGACCTCTTTCGGAAGTACCATAAACACCGCACTTGCGGCAAGGCTTTCAACAAGCACACCCGACGGTGCTCCGAACTGCGAACCGAACGCAAGGCACATCACACCGTTTGAGATTACAAAGGCAATCGCACAGCCCAATTTTCCGAGCTGTGAAAAAAGCCCCGCCATAAGTCCTCCGAATGCAAAACCACCGCAGATGTAGCCGTTCTCCCTTGATGCAATGCTGAAAATCGCCCCTGTTGAAATTCCGCTGATTGCACCGCCCGTAACCGAGCCGTAGCGTGAACAGAGCAAAATGACGAGCATTGCAATAATTCTGCCGAGCGAGATATTCTGCCAAGCAATACTGCCGAAAGCCAGAATCAGGATACACCCCGACATAACCACGCTTGCGGTTTCCTGTTGCGAAAAAACTTCAAAACTTCTGTTGTCGCCTGCAAGGTGCAGTGCTGTGCTGATAAAATATGCCGCCGCACCTGCAATTACCGCCTCGGTTACGCAATCGGCAAAGGTTGTCAGCGTGCTTGTGCTTACAAAAAGCAGCGAAACACCCGTTGCAAAAATCGGAACAAATGCCACAAGCGGAGCAAAAACCTTGCTTTTTGTAACCTTGTCAAGATCACCGAGCAGCCACCGCAGACCGCCTATTGCCGCCACAACGGCAAGGTAACGAAAGCTGTCCGAGGGTTTGAGCAGTACATAGCCGAATGCCGTGCCTAAGAGTGATGACAAAAGATACTTTCTCGGAACTGCCGCCGCAAATGATGCCCCGAACGGTGCAAGGCTTCCGAGAACCGCTCCCCGTGACACCAAAATTCCGCAGAGCAGACAACCTGCGTTTGTGAGCATTTTCCGCATAAAATCGCCCTGAACAGCGTCCTGTCTGCGAGCCAAAGTAGTTTTTGCTTCCATAAAAATCAACATCCCTTTAATGATTTACTTCTTTTTGTATTTTTATTATAGGATATTATGGGTAACAGTTTTGTCTTTTTGTGAATGAGAATTTTTATATTCTTTTGTAGAAACAAAGCTTTGAAAAAACTTAATAAAGTAATTACGCAAAAGATTGTTCAACATTAAAAAAAGCCGTTGTTAAAATTCCAATTTTGCATTATAATGGAGTAAACCAAAGTGAAAGGACAAACAAAATGATTATAATGTCAGTTGACCTCGGAAAAGCACGCACAGGCATTGCCGTATGCGACAAAACCGAGTTTTTAGCGTCGCCATATACGGTTATTTTTGAAAAGTCACCGAAACAGTTGCTTGAAAAGGTGTCAAATACAGCCAAAGAAACAAAAGCCGAGCTTATTGTTGTGGGACTTCCGAAAAATATGGACGGCAGTGAGGGCGAAAGCGCACAGAATGCCAGAGCGTTTGCCGAAAATCTGAGCAATGAAACAGGCATTGAATGCGTTATGCAGGATGAGCGTGGAACAACAATTACGGCTCACAATTTTCTCAACACCACAAATACAAGAGGAAAAAAGCGTAAAAATGTCGTTGACGAGGTTGCCGCCACAATAATTCTTCAGGATTATCTTGACAAAAGAAAATCGGGCTTAAACAGATAAAATCATAAAAGATTTACCCTTCCGATGATTTCGGAGGGTCATTTAATGTACATTTTGAGAATTTTATAACCTAAAATTCAAGCACGCCGCAGTTTGCTCACTTGAAACTGCGGCGTGCTTTTAAGTTAAATGCTTTAGTACTTTTAAGTACTATAAAATCATTGTATCACCCATTTATGATAAAGTCAATAGTACCGATAGATACTATGCAGGGTGATAATATGTATTTTAAAAGACTGCGTGATTTGCGAGAAGATCATGATATGAAACAAAGTGAAGTTGCCGAATATTTAGGAATTCAGCAGACGGTCTATTCACGCTACGAAAGAGGATTTCAGTCAATTCCTGTTGAGCATTTAATTAAACTGGCTGATTTGTACAAAGTTTCCACAGATTACATTCTCGGCAGAAAATAGTTACAAATTAAAAATTAAAGTCGGGTAGCAGATTTTCAATGCAAAATTTCTGTTTCCCGACTTTTTTATTTGTGATACGGCGTGCCGCCGCACCCAATTCGTGTAGATAGTTTGTAATGTAAAAAACTTATTATGCCCGAGCGAAAGTTTTTTAAAATTGAAAGTTGAAAATGGAAAATTGAAAA
>OMAL01001172.1_pt1 | contig 11945 bp, 13 predicted proteins | sample 1644711 | NCBI WGS metagenome assembly OMAL01 (sample SAMEA103958122, study PRJEB25191) | human gut metagenome | biome: human-associated habitat [ENVO:00009003]; feature: intestine environment [ENVO:2100002]; material: feces | place: Germany | collected 2013/2015 | reverse complement strand
GGAGAGATAGCCCGCTATGTAGTACTCCTTCTGATTGTAGTCGTCGGGGACGAGACTGCGGCGGGCGTAGCCGAGACGCCATCTTGAACCGCGCTTGCCCGATGATGCAAATTCGCTGTGACCGGGATAGAAATCACGGCTCTGATAGTTCGAGACATCGCTGAAATTCGGCTCGGGGAGTTTGTCGGCAATCTTGCCGACGGCGGCGAGGATACCTTTTCCGACAGCGTCGTCAAAGTCGCGGCGGAAAGCCTTGTCGGTCTTTAATTTTCTGCCGACCGCCGCGCCTGCGCCCGCTGTTGCGGCGAGGACGGCAAAGGGGATGAGACTGCATTTTTTCATGCTTTTTCCTGCCTCCGAAATGTGAAATAAGTTACAGTATAATATTACCATTTCAGCAAGATTTGTCAACCGTGATAAAGCGGGAGAAATGAGCATATATATCAACTATCTTTATAAGCGCGAAGGGGCGGAGAAAAGTGTTTGTGTTTTCAATAAAATCCTCAAAGCTGAAAATTGCCTTGACTACGTTCGCGGCGGTACTCGCCGTGGCGGCGGTGGTGCTGCTGATAAATCGCGGCAAGCCCGCGGTCAGCGACAACGCGATAAGTCTCAAGGCGTCGAATGCCTCGGAGCGCACGGCGTTTCTGTCGCAGTTCGGCTGGGAGATAGAGGAGGACCCGGTCGAGGTCGCAGAGGTTATAATCCCCGCCGAGTTCGACAGGGGATATGAAAAATACAATGAGATTCAGAAAGCGCAGAACCTCGACCTGACCCCGTATGCGGGCAAGCGCGCAAAGCGCTGGACATATAACATAAAAAATTATCCCGGCTATGAGGGCGACAGCGGAACGGTGCAGGCGAATATTCTCGTCTACGAGGGCGCGGTGATAGGCGGCGACATCTGCTCGACCGAGCTCGACGGCTTTATGCAGGGCTTCGATTTCCCGACAAAAAATGCCGCGCAGAACGAGAGCACAACATGATAAAAACAGCCGGACGGATATCCGCCCGGCTGATATTTTATTGGATTTTTTGTGTTTCAACTCACATCTTTATGCTCTTGTAAAAATCCAGCGTTCTCAGCTTATGCCCGAGCTGGAGAAGCAGGTAGCGCTCGGTGATATCGCCGAGAATTTTCAGCGAGCTGTCCGGCATACGAAACGCAAAAAGCGCGCGGTCATCGCAGGTGCAGATATGGCGCATCGCGTTTATCACACCGGGCGTCACGGGGATTCCCTCGCCGTCGGGTGCGCAATTACGGCAGAAAAATCCTGCATGGCGCAGGCTGAAAACAGGCTCGTCGGGCAGCTCGTTTCCGCAGAATTGGCATCCGGCGAGGTCGGGCATATAGCCCGCGAGCGCGAGCATACGAAGCTCACCGACGGGTTTTAAGAAATCCGCGCTCCGCTTGTCCTCGGACAACAAATGTAGAAGATTCAGCGTCAGGCTCAAAAATTCGTGAGCCTCGGTGTTCTCGGGCGAAAACTCTCCCGCAAGTTCGCAAAAATAATTTGCAAGCGATAATTTTTCAATGTCCTCGCGCAGCCCGAAAAACACATCTATCGCCTTTGCGTCGTCAACTATGTAGCTCTCGCGCCCGCGGTAGAGGGTCAGACGGGAGTATGTCATCGGCGAAACGGCGGCGCTCGCGGTTCGGCTCTTCACTTTCTTCGTGCCGTTGGCAAAGGCGGAGATGAGCCCGAGGTCGCCTGTCAGAATTTTGACGACTGTATCGTTTTCATTGATATCGCGGGACTTGATTATCAGCCCCTCTGTCTGCGTTTGCACTTGCCGTTTCACCTCCCGCGCGGATATTCGTCTTTGCATAGCGGAGATAGTCCTCGACCCTGCCGCTCATTTCAAAGGCGTTCCATGCATTCTGAACCGTGTTTTTGTCCGTATTTTTCATCTATGATAAACGCGCGATGTGCGCTCCTCCGTGCAGTGTAAAAATATTTTTTTCACTGCGCGGCGCATTTATGATAGGAAAAATTTTATTCGTTGTCGAGCCCGAAATTGTGGATGAGTCCCTCTCTGTTGCGCCAGCCCTCTTTGACCTTGACCCAGCAGTGGAGATTGATTTTGCACATAAAGAAGCGCTCCATATCCTCGCGCGCCCTCGTCGAAACCTTTTTGAGCATCTCGCCCTTTTTGCCGATTATTATGCCCTTGTGGCTCTCGCGCTCGCAGTAAATCGTGGCGTCGATATCGGTTATATTCGAGTCCTCGCGCTCATGCATTCTCTCTATGCATACCGCAACGCCGTGCGGCACTTCGTCGTCGAGGAGATTCAAAAGCTTTTCTCTGATTATCTCGGCGGCGAGCACGCGCTCGGGCTGGTCTGTCAGAGTGTCGTCGGGGAAGAAATGCGGCGAGGGCTGAGCCTGCTTGAACAGCTCGTCTTTTAGATCGCCGAATCCGTCGCCCTTGAGCGCGGAGCAGGGGACTATCGCCTCGAAATCATAGAGCGCGGAGAACTGCGCCATGCGCTCGATAAGCAATTCTTTCTGCTTGACGGAATCTATTTTGTTTATGGCGAGAATGACGGGCATTTTCTCGTCCTTGAACTTCTTGAGAAGGTCTTTTTCCGCATCGCGCAGCTCGCCCGAGGGCTCAACAACAAATAGACATGCGTCAACGCCCGAGATGCTGTCGCTGACCGCCTTTATCATTTTTTCGCCGAGCTTTGTGCGCGGGCGGTGGAAGCCGGGGGTGTCGGTGAAGACGAGCTGAACCTCGTCCTCGGTCAGCACGCCCATTATTTTTGTGCGCGTGGTCTGCGGCTTTGGCGACACGACGGCGACCTTCTGGCCGAGCAGGCGGTTGAGTATCGACGACTTGCCGACATTCGGGCAGCCGACTATTGCGATGAAAGCGGTTCTTGTCTGAGTCATAACTTCTCCTCATATAGATGACCGCTGATATGACAGTCAGCGGTCATTGATTTTTTATATATTATTTGTCTTTTTTCTTGAAATTGAAGCCCGTGAATATGAAAGTGAAGCTCAGCACAAGGCTGGCGATCAAAACGGCTATCATATACGGCTTCTCTGCGTAGTAGGCGAACATCGCCCTGAACGCATCGGGCTGACCGAGTATGGCAATACCCGTGCAAACGGCGAATATCGCGCCGACGAGCACGGCTCCCGCCGCGGTATCTTTCGATATTTTAGCAAGGCGGTTGTATTTCTCGCTGAACTTCTCCTCCGCCATGTCAACGACCGCTTCTATAGCGGTGTTGAACAGCTCGCCCATGACAACTATCGCGTTCGCGATAAAAATTATCGCAAACTGGGTGCGCGAGACCTCGAAGAAGTCATAGATCAGGAGATATGAATACATATATATCATGCACACGAGGTGCACGCGCATATTTCTCTCCTGCCTGATGCAGGTGATGATGCCCGACCCCGCATAGACAAAGCTCTTGAGCAGACCTTTCATTTATTCGTCACCCATATAGTAGCTTCCGCTTCTGGGCAGACCGAGCTGAGTCAAGACGGTCTCCTCCTTTTCGCGCATACGCACGCTCTCGATTCCGCCGCCCTCGTGGTCATAGCCGAGCAGGTGGAGCATCGAATGTACGGTAAGGAATGCTATCTCGCGCTGGAGCGTGTGGCCGAAACGCTCGGCCTGGCTGACTGCGTGGGGGATAGAAATGACTATGTCGCCGAGCATCTTTGCGCCCGTGTCAAGATTTGTGTCATACACTCCGTTTTCACCAAGGGGGAACGAGAGCACGTCGGTGCTCCTGTCCACGTTGCGGTATTCGCGGTTGAGTCTGTGTATCTCTTCGTCGTCCACAAAGCGGACGCTTATCTCGGCAGGATCGTTAAATTCCTCGAGTGTCAGAACCGCGGTGCATGCGCGGCGCACGAGCATTCTTACTCCTGTCGGTATTTTGACCTCATGCTGGTCGTTTGTGATAATTACCTTAACTTTGCCTCTCATTTTCTTTTTTTCACATCCTCGTGTTTTTCGTAGGCTTTGATTATATCCTGAACGAGCTTGTGTCTGACCACATCGCGCTCGTTGAACCTGACAATTTGAATATCGTCGACATCTTTGAGAATCTTCACCGCGTCGACGAGACCGCTTCGCCTGCCGTCGGGCAGGTCAATCTGGGTGATATCGCCCGTGACGACCATCTTCGAGTTGAAGCCGAGACGGGTCAGGAACATCTTCATCTGCTCGACCGAGGTGTTCTGCGCCTCGTCGAGGATAATGAAGCTGTCGTCAAGCGTGCGTCCGCGCATATATGCAAGGGGCGCGACTTCTATATTTCCGCGCTCGAGCTGCTTTTGGAAGCTCTCCGCGCCGAGCATATCGAACAGCGCGTCGTAGAGCGGGCGCAGATAGGGGTCGACCTTCTGCTGAAGATCTCCGGGCAGGAATCCGAGCTTCTCGCCCGCTTCAACTGCTGGGCGGGTAAGAATTATACGGTTGACTTCCTTTGCGCGAAAAGCCGTCACCGCCATGGCAACCGCAAGATAAGTTTTGCCTGTGCCGGCGGGTCCGACGCCGAGAGTGACCGTATTTTTGCGGATGGCTTCGATATATTTCTTCTGACCGAGCGTTTTCGGCTTGACCGGTCTGCCCTTTGAAGTGATGCAGATGCAGTCCGCAGTCATCTGCGGAAGCTGATCCTCGTTGCCCTCGTTGACGAGCGAGATGACATAGCGGACATTCTGGTCGCTGAGCGCCTCGCCGCGGTTAATGAGCATCAGAAGTCCGTTTATCGCGCGCACGCCCTTTGAGACGTTCTCCGCCTCGCCCGTGACCTTTATCTCCGAGCCGCGGCTGACGACGCCGACATCGAACTCTTTTTCTATCATTTTAATATTTTCGTCGAAACTGCCGAACAGGCTGACCGCCTGCTCCATCCTGTCGACGCTGATTGACTGTTCAAACATAGATTATCTCCGAATTTTGCTTTATATTAGCGTTACGGCAAAATAAATTTTCGTCATAACTGATAATATTATCGAAATATTTTGTTAGATTATACCATATTTTCTTAGTTCTGTCACCATAAAAAGGACGAAATTTTATTAAGTTTTAATAAAATTTTTGTATTTTTTTGTACATCAAGCTTAAAAAGCAATTTTTGTATCGATAAAGAAATATTTCTATATTTTTTTGCCGTCGAAAATGACAATTTTAAGTCCTTGAAGTTTGAAGAAAAACAATGTAAAATATATATGTTATAGGTATATGGAAGTCTTGACTGCGGAGGGAGACCGATGAAAAAAAGCTCGAAAAAGCTGATTGTCGCGCTTTTGTGCGCGGCGGCTGCCGTTTTGATCGGTCTCGTGGTATACGACGGCATAAAGCAGAGCCGTGAGTTCTCGTCTTCGTCTGCGATGATGAACACCGCCGTCAGCGCGGACATCGAGGGAAAAGACGCGAAAAAGGTCGGCAAGGCGGTTTTTGACTGCATATCGGAGCTCGAAAACAAGCTCCTCTCGCGCCATATCGAAACATCCGCCGTCAGCGAGATAAACGACGCGGCGGGACAGAGCGTTAAGATAACTCTCTTTTCGTCTTCTGCGAACGGGAAGATAAACAACCCCGAAAAGAAGATGGGGGATATACTCTCGAAGTGCGAAGAGCTGAGAAAGTCGAGCGGCGGTGCGTTCGACCCTCTGCTCGGCAGACTCAGCGACCTTTGGGGATTCGGCACGGGCAATGAGAGAGTGCCCGGCAAGGATGAAATAAACTCGGCGCTCAACGGCACGGGCTCTGCCATAGAGATAAACGAGAGCGGTATAAAAATACCGTCGGGCACGGTGCTCGACCTCGGCTCGGTCGGCAAGGGCATCGCCTGCGACGAGGTGCGCGGAGTGCTCGAAAATTCAAAAATAAAGCGCGCGGTCGTCTCCGTCGGCGGGAGCATACTTCTCTACGGCGAGGGAGAAAAATTCACTGTCGGTATAAGAGATCCTTTTTCGGAGAGCTCGACCGAGAGCTTTGCGGTTTTGACTCTGCCCGCGACCTGTGTTTCTACTTCCGGCAGCTACGAGCGGTATTTTGACCGCGACGGCGTGCGATATCATCATATACTCGACCCGAAAACGGGTTATCCCGCAGAGAGCGGACTTGTCAGCGTGACGGTCGTTTGCAGCGACGGCTTTATGTCCGACGCGCTTTCGACTGCGTGCTTCGTGCTCGGCTACGAGAAATCGCTGCCGCTGCTTGAAAAATACGGTGCGCAGGCTGTGTTCGTGTTCAATGACAGGGGCGTCAGGGTCACGGGTTCTCTCGCGAACAGCTTCAAACTTGAAAAGGACGGATTCAAACTTTTATAACGGGGGAGACAGATGCAGCGCAGATTCATAAAAAAAGCCGATATCGCATTGATAGCGGTCGTACTCTGCGTCGGCGCGGCTCTTCTGATATGGCGATTTTTGCCGTCGAACGGAAAAACCGAGGCGGTCATCTATGCGGGCGGCGAAGTATATCGACGCGTAACGCTCGACAAGAGCGCTGATATGACAATAACACCCGACACCGACCCCAAGGTTGTGATAAAAATAAAGGACGGAGCTGTCTGGTTCGAAGACGCGGACTGCCGCGATAAATTGTGCGTAAAATCGGGAAAACTCACCCGCCCGGGCGACACCGCTGCGTGCCTGCCCGCAGGAGTTGTGGTAAGGCTCGAGGGCTCGGAGAAGCGGCACGACGCCCTGACCGGGAGGATATGCCCATGAAAGCGAGAAAGACCGCTCTTTTAGGTATCCTTTGCGCCCAGGCAATCGCGCTCTCGTTTCTTGAAAATCTGATTCCCTCTCTGCCGTTTCTGCCGCCGGGAGCTAAGCCGGGGTTTTCAAATATAGTGACGATGTTCACTGTTCTCACTCTCGGACTGCCGCAGGCGATGTGCATAACCGTGTTCAAGGCGCTCTTTGCGCTGATGACACGCGGCGCGACGGCGTTTTTTATGAGCCTCGCGGGAGGAGTGCTCAGCACCCTCGCGATGTGGGCGGCAACAAAAATAAAATCCGATCCCTTCGGTCTGCTCGGCGCGTCGATAATCGCCGCCGTATGCCATAACGCAGGCCAGCTCGCCGCCGCGGCGGTGCTCACGGGGACGGGAGCCGTGCTCGGCTATGCGCCGGCACTGCTGATATTTTCGCTTATAACCGGAGCTGTTACTGGAACGGTGCTGCACATAGTCATGCCGGCGCTCGAAAAACAGACGCGGTTTATAATAAAGAAGTAATAATTAATCATAAGGAGTTGAAGAAATGAGCTCGGTTAAACTCGACGGTGTTCTCAAAGCTGTCAAGCAGGTACGCGGCGGCGTGCATGTCAACCACAACAAGAACACCGCAGACTGTGAAGTCGTAAGAATTCCAGTCCCCGAAAAAGTGCTCCTGCCCATGCAGCAGCATATCGGTGTACCGTGCACACCCACTGTAAAAGCGGGCGACAAAGTTTCGGTCGGACAGATAGTGGGCGACAGCGACAAATTCCTCAGCGCGCCGATTCACGCATCTATATCCGGCACTGTCAGCGCAGTTAAGCAGGCGACGCTTGCAAACGGCGTTATCACTCAGGCGGTGGAGATAGAGTCCGACGGCGAGATGCGCCTTTTCGACGGTCTTGAGCCGCCGAAGGTGACGGGCAAGGAGAGCTTCCTTCGCGCCGTCAGGGATTCCGGCCTTGTCGGACTCGGCGGAGCGGGCTTCCCCACGCATGTTAAGCTGCGTATCCCGCCCGACAAGAATGTTGACACACTCATAGTCAACGCCGCGGAGTGCGAACCATACATAACCGTTGACTACCGCGAGTGCCTTGAAAATTCGTGGGACATCCTCTCGAGCATCTATACTTTGAAAGAGATACTCGGCTTCAAGCGCGTCGTTATCGCCGCAGAGGACAACAAGCCCGAAGCTTTCAAAGTGCTCAAGGCTATAGCGGACAGAGATGTTGCGGAGGATAACGTGGTGCGCCTCATGACGCTCAAGTCGAAGTATCCCCAGGGCGCAGAGAAGATGATGGTGCTCTCCGCCACGGGCAGAAAGGTTCCGCCCGGAAAGCTGCCCGCCGATGTCGGCTGCGTTGTTATGAACGTTGCCTCCGTCGCATTTATAGCAAGATATCTCAAGAGCGGCAAACCGCTCGTCAGCCGCTCGCTGACCGTTGACGGCTCCGCGATAGCCGACCCGAAGAACGTCCGCGTGCCAATCGGCATGAACGTCGGTGAAATAATCGACTTCTGCGGCGGCTTCAAAGCCGAACCCGGCAAGATAATAACTGGCGGCCCGATGATGGGACTTGCCGTTGTCAACACGGATATTCCCGTTCTCAAGCAGAACAACGCCATTCTCGCCTTTGCCGACGATGCGTCGAAGGTCAAGAAAGAGCGCGACTGCATCCGCTGCGGCAGATGTGCGGCGGCATGTCCGCTGAGCCTTATGCCCACGCTTGTTGAACGCTATATAAAGGCGAAGGATATAGACAGGCTTGAAAAATCCGGCGCCATGGTCTGCATGGAGTGCGGCTCATGCGCTTATTCATGTCCTGCGGCAAAGCCGCTTGTCCAGTATATGCGCCTTGCAAAACAGATGCTGAGAGAGGAGAAGAGCAAAAATGCCTGAAATGCCTGAAAAGAAACTAACAGTCAGCGCATCTCCCCATGTGCGCTCGGCTCAGACGGTCAGCGGAATAATGCTCAATGTTATTATCGCGCTGATCCCCGCCCTTGCGGCATCCGTCTGGCTCTTCGGTCCGCGCGTCCTGCTCATCTGCCTTGTAACGATAGGCACATGCATGCTCTCCGAGTATCTGTCGCGCAAAATCATGAAGCGCAGCAACACGCTCGGCGATCTGAGCGCGGTCGTCACCGGACTTCTGCTCGCCTTTAACCTGCCCGTGTCTATTCCGCTGTGGCAGGCGGCGATAGGTTCCGTCATCGCAATAGTTGTTGTAAAACAGCTCTTCGGCGGAATCGGCCAGAACTTCGTCAACCCCGCGATAACCGGAAGAATCATTCTCATGGTCTCGTTCCCGACCGCCATGACAACATGGATAAAGCCCCTCTTGTGGCTCGACAAGGGCGCCGAAGCGGTCACCACCGCAACACCCCTTACCATGATGACAAAGGGCGGCGAGCTCTCCGACGGACTGCCGAGCCTCGTTGATATGCTCATCGGCATCCGCGGCGGCAGCCTCGGCGAGACCTGCGCAGTGGCGCTGATAATCGGCGGAGTTTATCTGATGATAAGAAAGATAATCTCTCCCGCCATTCCGCTTTCGTTTATCGGCACCGTCGCAGTCATAATGCTCATAGCCGGCAAGGGCGACTTCCGTTTCGTCGCCTATCAGGTGCTCAGCGGCGGACTTATGCTCGGCGCGTTCTTCATGGCTACTGACTATGTCACCTCCCCCGTCACGAAGAAGGGCCAGCTGATCTTCGGCATCGGCTGCGGTCTGCTGACCTCGTTCATCAGACTCTTCGGCTCGCTGCCCGAGGGCGTCTCGTTCTCAATAATCCTTATGAACATACTCGTTCCCCATATAGAGCATCTGACCACCCCGAAGCCTTTCGGCACGGTCAAGGAGAAAAAGAAGAAAGGGGCTGAGAAGGCATGAAGAATTTCAAGGAATTTGCCATCCCGACTGTAGCGCTCTTTCTGATATGCCTCGTCGCCACGACTCTTCTCGCCGTTACAAATAAAGTCACGGCTCCGAAGATAGCGGAGCTCTCGGCGCAGACCGAGGTCGAAACAAGGCAGAAAGTCCTGCCCGCCGCGACTCAGTTCGGCGAAACGCAGGAGATGAAGGGCGGCAGCGGCACTTACGCTGTCGGCAAGGATGCAAGCGGCAACGAAGTCGGCTATGTCTTTGTCACCGTTTCCAAGGGCTACGGCGGAGATGTGAAGATAATGACCGGCATCGACAAAAACGGCGCAGTCACCGGCATTTCGCCGCTCGAACTCAACGAGACCGCCGGTCTCGGCATGAAAGCCCAGAATGCCAGCTTCCTCGACCAGTTCAAGGGAAAGGTCAAGGATATTGCAGTCAACAAAAACAGTGCCTCCGGCAACGAGATTCAGGCGCTCACCGGCGCTACGATAACCTCGAAAGCCGTTACGGCGGCAGTCAATGAGGCGCTGAGCTACTATGATTCCAATTTAAAGGGGGCGGAGTAAAAAATGGCAAAGAAAAAGAGTCTTTTTCAGGAGTTTACCAAGGGCATTCTTGTTGAGAACCCCGTTCTCCGTCTGGTGCTCGGCACCTGCCCGACGCTCGCGGTTTCGACCTCGGTCGAGAGTGCGCTGGGCATGGGCGTTGCGGCTTCGATAGTCCTTGTGTGCTCGAACATCGCTATTGCGGCGCTCAAAAAAGTGATTCCGCAGAAGGTCAGAATCCCCGCTTATATTGTTATAATCGCTTCGTTCGTTACAATAGTCCAGATGCTCGTCAAGGCGTTCGTCCCGCAGATCGACGCTCAGCTCGGCGTTTACCTGCCGCTGATAGTCGTCAACTGCATCATCCTCGGCCGCGCCGAGGCCTTTGCCAGCAAGAACTCCGTTGCCGCCTCCGCGGTGGACGGCATCTGCCAGGGCATCGGCTACACGGTGGTGCTGCTGATCCTGAGCGCGTTCCGCGAGCTCTTGGGCGCGGGCACGCTGCTCGGCATCCAGGTCATGCCTTCTTCCTATGTTCCCGCCGGTATGCTCACGCTGCCCGTCGGCGGCTTCCTGTGCCTCGGCACGCTCATCGCCGTGATGCAGTGGGCGCTCGCTAGGAGCGAGAAGAAGGCCGCGGAAAAGAACGAAAAGGAGGGCAACTAAATGAGTATCACGTCCTTGCTTGCCATTTCCCTCGGCGCGATCCTGACCAATAACTTCATCTTCTCCCAGTTCTTAGGCATCTGCCCCTTCCTGGGTGTTTCCAAGAAGGTGGACACCGCTGTGGGCATGGGCATCGCTGTGACGTTCGTCATGGGACTGGCTTCCGCCGTGTGCTATGCGGTCAACGAGTTCGTCCTGGTTCGCTTTGGACTGGAGTATATGCAGACCGTGACCTTCATTCTGGTCATCGCATCCCTGGTCCAGTTCGTGGAGATGTTTTTACAGAAATCCATGCCGTCTCTGTACACGGCTCTGGGCGTGTATCTGCCGCTCATCACCACCAACTGCGCCGTGCTCGGCGTGGTGCTGCTGAACGTGCAGAACGACTACACCTTCATCGCATCTGTGGTCTACGGCATCACCGGCGGCCTCGGCTTCCTGCTGGCCATCGTGCTGTTCGCCAGCATTCGGGAGCGGCTGGTGTTTGCGGACTATCCCAAGGCGTTTGAGGGCTTTCCCATCGCCCTGGTCACCGCTGGTCTGATGGCCCTGGCGTTTATGGGCTTCTCCGGTTTGAAGGTCTGGTAAGAGGAGGCAAGAGGAAAATGGATATCGGAAATGTCATTGCTGCCGTTGTGGTGCTGGCTGTCCTCGGCGCCGTGTTCGGCTTCATCTTGGCAGTAGCCTCCAAGGTCTTTGAGGTAAAGAAGGACCCCCGGGAAGAGGAAATCCTCAGCCATCTGGCCGGCGCCAACTGCGGCGGCTGCGGCTTCCCCGGCTGCGCCGGCTGTGCCGCCGCCATCCTGGCGGGCGAGGCTCCTGTGACGGCTTGCGCTCCCGCTGGTGCGGAGAATGCCGCTGCCATTGCCCAGATCATGGGCCAGGAGGCTCCCTCCGGTGAGCGGAAGGTGGCTTTTGTCCGCTGCAACGGCGGCACCAACGCCGCCAAGCGTTATGAGTACGTCGGTGTGAAGGACTGCCTGTCTGCCACCAAGGTGGCCGGTGGTCCCCTGGAGTGCCAGTTCGGCTGTCTGGGCTTCGGCTCCTGCGTGTCCGCCTGCCAGTTCGGCGCCATGTCCATCGGTCCCAACGGCGCCGCCGTGGTGGACCCGGACAAGTGCACCGACTGCATGGCCTGCG
>OMAL01001169.1_pt1 | contig 11965 bp, 11 predicted proteins | sample 1644711 | NCBI WGS metagenome assembly OMAL01 (sample SAMEA103958122, study PRJEB25191) | human gut metagenome | biome: human-associated habitat [ENVO:00009003]; feature: intestine environment [ENVO:2100002]; material: feces | place: Germany | collected 2013/2015 | reverse complement strand
CAATGAATTTGCAAAAACGGCGTTGACAAGAAAGAGCAACATGGGTAAACTTATCTTATATATGTTTGCATATGCTGTTACATCATCACGAAAGTAGGGGTAATTTTACCATGGCTAATCCTGTACGCACCCGGTTTGCACCGTCCCCCACGGGCTATATGCACGTGGGTAACCTGCGGACGGCGCTGTATACCTGGCTGATCGCCCGGTCCCATGGCGGGGATTTCATCCTGCGCATTGAGGACACGGACCAGGGCCGCTATGTGGACGGCGCGGTTTTCGTTGTGCGCTCGGACTACGCCCCCGCCGATGCGGTGCGCGGCGCAGTGAAAAAGCTGCAGGATGCCGGTGTCCGGGTGCTGGGCAGCGTGCTGACCCGCTACGACATGAAGAAGGCACTCAAGGGCTCCAGCTACGCATACAGCTATGCTTACAACTACAACTATGCCTACGGCAAGCAGGATGCCACTGCCGGTAAATAATAAGGAAGCACTGCTATGACCGATCTGCATTGTCACATTCTGCCCGGCATGGATGACGGCGCAAAGGATACAGCAGTCTCGCTGGAGCTGCTGCGCAGGGAATACGAGGACGGTGTGCGGAATATCGCCTTCACCAGCCACTTCAACAGCGAGCGTACCACAGTGGAAGCCTTTACGGCAAAGCGGCAGGCTGCCTTTGAACAGCTGACCGCAGCGCTGGAGGGGCAGCCCATGCAGTTTGATTTCAAACTGGGGGCGGAGGTGTTCTTCTCGCCCGGCCTGTGCGAGCTGGACACCCGGGCGCTGTGCATGGGGGACACCGCTTATCTGCTGCTGGAATTCCCCACCACCCACAAGCCGCATTTTATCCGGCAGACCCTGTACAATCTGCAGCAGCAGGGCATCGTGCCGCTGATCGCGCATATCGAGCGCTACCCCTATGTGCTGGAGGATCCCACCCTGCTGTACGACTGGGTAGCCGCTGGTGCCTATGCGCAGATCAACGCAGGAGCACTGCTGGAGCCTAAGCTCTGCAAAAAGTTGTGTAAGTTCATCCAGTGGGGATTGGTTCATGTCATCTCCACCGACACCCATTCCCCGGACAAGCGCCCGCCCCGCATGGCACAGGGAGTGCAGCAGCTGGAAAAGCTGCTGGGCAAGGAAACTGCTGCCCGCATCGTGCGCAACGGCGATGAACTGTTCCACGATCAGGAACTGGACGCTGTGACCCTGCATCAGCCCAAAAAGTTTTTGGGCATGTGGGTCTGATCCTAAAGTAAGGAGAAAACTGCCCGGGCAGAGAATTGCTCTGCCCGGGCAGCGGATTTTAGTATGAAGAAAAATAAGGTCCTGAAAATCGTGTTGATCGTGCTGGGCGCGCTGGTGGCTCTGCTGGCAGCAGCTGTTCTTGGCGTGCTGTTCTACCTCCACAGTATGGCAGCCGGTATTCCTGAAACCCTGCCGGATGCCCCGGCGGACAGCACACAGGTCACCCTGACGGATGATGAGATCGATAAGCTGCTCAGCGGTGAGATCACGCTGGAGGAACTGGCAGATGAAGCCGCCGCGTCCGGCAGCGGGGAACAGGAGGCATCCGCCAGCGCTCCGCAGCAGGAGACAGGTGCGGTTTCCTCCCCGGCAGGTTCTTCTGCTTCTTCGGGGAGCGCTGCCTCCCGGACGGAGAGCAGCAGTACAGCGTCCTCCAGCAAGCAGGAGACTGCCGGTACAGCCAATTCCGGTACAGAAAAACCGGCGTCCTCCTCCGGCAAACAGGAGGCCGGCTACGAGGCCGAGGTCAAGGCACTGCTGCGGCAGCTGTACAGCGTCAAGGCACGCGCCGAGGCAGAGCTGAACAGCTGCATTGCCGGAGCAAAGGCAGAGTTCAAATCGCTGCCAGAGTCTCAGCAGACACAGGCGCGCAAGATCTCCATCGTGCTGGCCAGAAGCGGCAGACTGTACGCGATGCAGGCCTCCTACGACAGGGAAGTGGAGAGCATCGTCAGCCAGATGCGTGCCATTCTGACCGCCAACGGCCAGAGCACCGCATTGGCGGATCAGGCCATGGCCTCCTATAAGGCACAGAAGAGCGCCATGTACTCCCGGCTGACCGCAAAACTGTACTCCTGACCCGCAAAACGACCCATGACCATCCGCAGCACATCTCCCGGGCACTGACTGTGCCGGAAAGGGGCTGCGGATGGTTTTGTTTTGCCTTTTTGCTGTAATATGGAGAAAAATGCCAAGGACATGGAGGGATGACTCTGCGGCAGAGACGCTGCTTTTTACGCCGACAGGGGAGGGTGGATTGTACGCGCCAACGGAACAATCCCCAAAAAGGCCGAAAAAGTAGCACTTTTACCTACTAATATACAGGAAATTTGTATAAAGTATAAGATTTCACTCATGCTTTGCTATAATGAAGTGAATTCTTTTCATGTAAATTGACAAAAATCGTGGTTATCCTTATAATAGATAGAGTGTTTCTCGGGTATGGACGATGGTGTTTGTGCAACCGCAAGATGCCATCGTTTTATTATTCGCTTTTCTGTCCGCGTGCCAAGGACAGACGTCCGCTATGTGTGAGGCTGGCGGACTGCGGGAAAGTATGGCTCGGCCTGAGAGCAAAAATAGTAATTCATTGATAGGATTGGAGTGGCATCAAACGATGGCAAAGTACATCATCAAGCGTGTCGCAATGGGCATCTTCAGCATCTTCATTGTGGCCACGGTTACCTTTTTTGTCATGAACTTGGTCCCCGGCGGCCCGTTCGTGGCAGAAAAGTCCATCAGTGCCGCTGCTCAGCAGGCTCTGGCCGAAAAGTATGGCCTTGATAAGCCGCTGAGTGTGCAGTACGTCAACTACATGAAGAGCCTTCTGCACGGCGATCTGGGTCTGAGCCTGCGTCAGCGCGGACGTACCGTGAACCAGATCATTGCCAGCAAGCTGCCGGTGTCCTGCCGTCTGGCAGGCATTGCCGTGGTGGTGGCTCTGTGCGTGGGCATCCCGCTGGGCTGCATTTCCGCTTACAACCGCGGTAAGTGGCTGGATAACGTTATTATCGTGTTTGCAACCTGTGGCATCGCGATCCCCAGCTTTATTTCCAGCGTGCTGCTATTGTACCAGTTTGGTATGAAAATGAAGGTGCTGCCCACCGTTGGTCTGAACAGCGCAGCCGCCTATATCATGCCGGTCACTGCACTGGCCATCTATCCCTCGGCTTATATCACCCGTTTGATGCGCTCCAGCCTGCTGGACGTTATGGGTCAGGATTATATGCGCACTGCCCGCGCAAAGGGCGTGTCCCAGTTCATGATCCTGTTCAAGCACGCGCTGCGCAACGCCATTCTGCCTGTCATCACCTACGTCGGCCCCATGCTGGCCAGCCTGATGACCGGTTCTTTCGTGGTGGAAAAAATCTTCTCCGTGCCCGGTCTGGGCCGCGACTTCGTGTCCGCCATCACGAACCGTGACTACATGATGATCATGGGCACCACGATCCTGCTGGCGACCCTCGTCATCGTTGCGAACGTCGTTGTTGACATCCTGTATAAGATCATCGACCCGCGCATCAAGCTGCAGTAAGAGAAAGGAGCGATTTTCATGGAGAACATTAAAAAGAATCCGCTCAGCCTGCAGCTCAACGCGGAGGATTTTCTGCCCGCCAGCAATGAGGAAAAGCAGAGCCTGGTGGTCATGCGCGAAAGCGTCAACTTCTGGAAGGACGGTCTGCGCCGCCTGAAGAAGAACAAGATCGCCATGGTCAGCTTTGTGTTCATCATTGCCATTGCCATCTTTGCCTACCTGCTGCCCGCCGTCTGGCCTTACAGCTACTCCGAGCAGATGAAGGGCAGCAACAACCTGAAGCCTTTCGAGTACTCTGCTTCCGAGCAGGCACGTATCGATGCAGGCGAAAAGGTGTTCCCGCACATTCTGGGCACCGACCGTATGGGTCGTGACTTTGCTGTGCGTATCATGATGGGCACCCGCGTCAGCCTGTCCGTCGGTCTGATCGCTTCTGTGCTGGTGCTGATCATCGGCGCCACCTATGGTGCGGTTGCGGCTTTTGCTGGCGGCTGGGTGGACAATATCATGATGCGTATTACAGATATTCTGTACACCATCCCCGATATTCTGCTGATCATCCTGCTGGGCATGGCTCTGAAAGATCCGCTGGATGCACTGGCTACCAAGCCCGGCTTCAAGTGGATGCAGACGCTGGGCCCCAACATGATCTCCATCTTCATCATCTTTGCTCTGCTGTACTGGGTCGGCATGGCACGTATCGTCCGCAGCCAGATCCTGATCCTGAAGGAGAGCGAGTACGTTACCGCTGCCCGCGCACTGGGCGCATCCAGCGGCCGTATCATCAAAAAGCATCTGCTCACCAACTGCATCGGTACCCTGATCGTTACCACCACCCTGCAGATCCCGGCTTCCATCTTTACTGAGAGCTACCTGAGCTTCATCGGTCTGGGTGTTGCAGCCCCGCTGCCTTCTCTGGGTTCTCTGGCTACCGATGCCGTCAAGGGCATGAACACCTACCCCCATCTGCTGATCGCCCCCGCACTGATGATCAGCGTGATGATCCTTGTGTTCAACCTGTTCGGCGATGGCCTGCGCGATGCCTTTGACCCGAAGCTGAAGAATTGATGAGGTGAACAGAAATGAGCGAGAAAATTCTTGACATCAAAGAAGAACGCCTTTCTTTCTTCACCCCTGCGGGCGAAGTAAAGGCACTGAACGGCGTTTCCTTTACCATGAATCAGGGCGATGTTCTGGGCGTTGTGGGCGAGTCCGGCTCCGGTAAGTCGGTCACCGCTTACTCCGTTATGGGTCTGACCGCTTACCCCGGCAAGCTGGTGGGCGGCAAGGTGTGGTTCAACGGCCACGAGATCGAGAACATGAAGGAGAAGGACTTCCGCAAGATCCGCGGCAACGAGGTCTCCATCATCTTCCAGGATCCCATGACCAGCCTGAACCCGGTGTACACCATCGGCAACCAGATCGTGGAGGTCATCCGCCTGCACACCGATAAGAACAAGGCCGATGCATGGGCACGTGCCAAGGAGCTGCTGGAGCTGGTTGGCATCAACGAGCCCGAAAAGCGACTGAAGCAGTACCCCCACGAGCTGTCCGGCGGTATGCGTCAGCGCGTGATGATCGCCATTGCACTGGCCTGTGAGCCCAAGCTGCTGATCGCCGACGAGCCCACCACCGCACTGGATGTGACCATTCAGGCACAGATCCTTGAGCTGATGCAGGATCTGCGCAAGAAGCTGGGCATGAGCATCATCATGATCACCCACGATCTGGGCGTTGTGGCTTCCATGTGCGAGAAGATTGCCGTCATGTACGCCGGCCACATCGTGGAGTACGGCACCACCGACGAGATCTTCTATCAGCCGGGTCACGAGTACACCAAGGGCCTGATCAACTCCATCCCCAAGCTGAACACCGCAGAGCACGAGCGCCTTGTGCCTATCGAGGGCACCCCTGTGGACCTGCTGAATCCGCCGGCCGGCTGCCCCTTTGCGCCCCGTTGCAAGAACTGCATGAAGATCTGTCTGAGCAAGATGCCTCCGCGCACCGAGCTCAGCGATACCCATTATACCTACTGCTGGCTGCAGCAGAAGGCTGCATTTGAGAAAGGGGAAAAGGCAGAATGAGTGAACACAAGACGCTGGTTGAAGTCCAGCACCTGCAGCAGTATTTCCCCGCCGGCGGTGTGGGCAAGAACCGCAAGTACGTTCAGGCTGTGGATGACGTAAGCTTTGCCATCCGCAAGGGCGAGACCCTTGGTCTGGTAGGCGAGTCCGGCTGTGGCAAGACCACCACCGGCCGCACCCTGCTGCGCCTGTACGAGCCCACCGGCGGTAAGATCTACTATGATGGCAACCTGCTGTTCGATAAGGACAATAAGATCGCAGTGGATATGCTGCCCTACCGCCGCCGGATGCAGATCGTTTTTCAGGATCCCTACGCAAGTCTGGACCCCCGCATGACCATTGGCGACATCGTGGGCGAGGGCATTGATATCCATCATCTGGCTGAGAACGAAAAAGATCGTCACGATAAGATCATCGCCCTGCTGGAGCGCGTTGGTCTGAACAGCGAGCACGCAAACCGCTACTGCCACGAGTTCTCCGGCGGTCAGCGTCAGCGCGTGGGCATTGCCCGTGCACTGGCCGTGAACCCCGAGTTCATCGTTTGTGACGAGCCTGTCTCTGCACTGGACGTTTCCATTCAGGCACAGGTCGTCAATATGTTCGAGGATCTGCAGCAGGAGATGGGTCTGACCTACCTGTTCATCGCCCATGACCTGAGCGTTGTGAAGCACATCTCCAACCGCATCGGCGTGATGTATCTGGGCAAGATGGTGGAGCTGGCCGACAGCTACGAGCTGATCACCCACAGCATCCACCCCTACACCCGCAGCCTGATCTCCGCTATTCCGGTGGCAGACCCCATTACGGCCCGCCAGTCCAAGCGTATCGTGCTGCAGGGCGATGTGCCCAGCCCCCTGAACCCGCCGTCCGGCTGCCGTTTCCGCACCCGCTGCCCCTATGCAGACGAGCAGTGCGCCAACGAGGTGCCCGAGTTCAAGGAGGTCTCCACCGGCCACTGGGCAGCCTGCCATCACCTTGACCGCGTGAAGTGAGAACACTTCACACCAGTAAAAGGTGAAAGCAATTCAACTTAGCGCTGAAATGTTGTCACAAAATGGTTACAGTCCAGGTTTTGGACTTGTAACCGCCGTGAGAACGCATTATAATCATTCGTGTTCCTCCGGTGTACATTTGCACCGGATCGAATATAGAGGCGGCTGGGGGAACCTGGCACACTCAAATTTGATATAAGGGAAGGATATTATTATGAAACGCATTTCTCGTCGTAATTTCCTCAAGGTTGCAGGCGTGGGTGCCGCTGCTCTGGGTCTGGCAGCCTGTGGCGGCAGCAAGTCCGGTTCTACCGCAACCTCCGGCACTGCTTCCTCCGCTGCTGGTTCTTCTACCGGCAGTGTCAACACCGCTGGCTTTACCGTCCAGTACGGCCCCAACCCCGAGACTCTGGATCCCTCTTTGAACAGCGCTCTTGATGCCTCCAACACCATCATCACCATCTTCGAGCCTCTGCTGATTATCAACGAGAACAACGAAGTTATTGGTGGTCAGGCTGAGAGCTGGACTACCAGTGAGGACGGCCTGACCTGGACCTTCACCATGCGTGACGGTCTGAAGTGGAGCGATGGCACCGACCTGACCGCTAAGGACTTTGAGTACACCTTCAAGCGTATGGTCAACCCCGACACCGCTGCTCCCTACGCAGAGACCTGCCTGGGCATGATCGATGGTTTTGACGCAGCACAGGCCGGTGATACCGATGCTCTGAACGTCAAGGCAAGCGACGATGGCAAGACCCTGACCATCGTGCTGTCCTACCCCTGCTCCTACTTCGACAAGATGGCTGCTTTCGCAGCTATGAGCCCTGTGCAGCAGGCTACCGTTGAGGCCAACGGTGATGCATGGTGCACCTCCGCTGAGACCTTCGTCTCCAACGGTCCCTACATGATCACCGAGTGGACTCCCTCCGAGCGTATCGTTCTGTCCAAGAACCCCAACTACGTTGGCGGCTGGGATAGCTCTAAGATCGTTTCCGACAGCATCACCCTGCTGCTGCTGGAGGACTCTTCCGCTTCCTACGCTGCTTACAACAGCGGCGAGGCTGTCCTGATCAAGGACGTGCCCACCGACGAGATCCCCGGCCTGACCAAGGCAGAGGACGGCGGCGACTTCTATGTTGACACCATTCTGGGCACCTACTACGTCAGCATGAACCTGCAGCACGATGCCTTCAAGGATGCCAAGGTCCGCAAGGCTCTGAGCCTGGCCATCGACCGTGACTACGTTGCCAACACCATCATGCAGGGCACCTACTCTGCTGCTTCCAACATTGTCGGCCCTGGCATCGTGGACGCGCAGGGCTACTTCTACGACAACGCGAACGGCGGTTCTCCCTACATTGCAGCTGACTACGAGGCAAATATGGCCGAGGCTAAGAAGCTGCTGGAAGAGGCTGGCTACCCCAATGGCGAGGGCTACCCCACCATCGAGTACAGCACCAACGATTCCGGCTACAATGTGCCTCTGGCAGAGTACCTGCAGCAGGCTTGGAGCGATCTGGGCATCACCCTGACCATCAGCAAGATGGAGTGGTCCTCCTTCACCGCCGCTCGTCGTGCAGGCGAGTACGATGTTGCCCGTAACGGCTGGGTCATGGACTACAACGATCCCTCCAACATGCTGGATCTGTTCTGCTCCGGTAACGGCAACAACGATGGCAAGTACTCCAACCCCGAGTTCGATGCTGCTATCGAGGCTTCCCGCGTTGCTGATGTCTCCGAGCACTTTGCACAGCTGCACAAGGCTGAGGACATCCTGATGGAGGATATGGGCTGCATCCCCGTTGCTTACAACAACGACTTCTGGCTGCAGAGCTCTTCTCTGAAGGGCACCTGGCACAGCCCGTACGGCTACTGGTACCTCCAGTACGGCTACATCGAGGAGTGATTTCCTCCCTGTGCTGTGCAGCGTAAGCTGAACCGTAAACTATAAGCACTAAGCACCCCGCCTACCAGAAACGGTTGGCGGGGTGCTTTTTTGTGTTTGCCGGGGTGCGGAAAAACAAACAAAGCGGCTGCTGCACAGCATTTGGTGTAACAGCCGCTTTTGAATTTATATGAATGTTTGCCGGAGCAAAAGCCTTCCACTTTGGGGGAAGGTGGCGCACAGCGCCGGATGAGGGGAGTACTGCATATAACCATGTGGTTTGCTCTAAAGGCTTCCCCCGGTCGGGGGAAGCTGTCACCGTAGGTGACTGATGAGGGTGCGGGACAGCAGCAGATACAAATTATGCAAAAAAGCTATAAAAGCAGCTGTTGCTTACACCGCAGCCATGGCGGCCAGAACGCTCTGCCAGCTCTTGCTGCGTGCGGCAGGCACCGGGGCGGGGCGGGTGCGCCGTGCAGCAGGGGCACTATGACCGGTTGCAGAGGATACCGTCAGGGCAGGGGAGGGGCAAAAGAACACAGCAGTGTCCTTTGTCAGCCACTGCGCAGCCAGTGCAGCGGCCTGCGGGTCAGATTGCAACGCGCGGCGCTCGTTCCCGGCCAGAAAATCTGCCAGCCAGTACAAAATTGCGCCCAGCGGCAGGCAGGGGGAAGCGTCCTGATTCCAGTAGCTCCAGCGTGCACCGCAGCCAAGGTGACTTTCCACTGTGATCTGTGCGCCGGTGCGGGCATTCTGCGGGATGGCACCAACATAGTTGGTCCCGGCACGCTGCCCCAGCTCCTCCATAAGGCGCTGGGTGCGGGCGGCATCCAGCCGATCCTCCCGGCAGTAGGCGCGGAAGTCGGTCTGGCTCAGCAGGCTGTCGGCGCTGGACGGAAAACGCCCGGTCAGCTGCCCATCCGCATTGTGGCACAGCTGCCAGCCCTTGCGGAACAGCTGGAAATTCAGGCAGCGCCGCCCCATGGTGGAGTAGCACACAAGGGCGCTTTGCTCCCCGGGCAGCTGTTTTACTTCAAGATAGGCATCGTTGCCGCAGGTATCCTGCAAACGGACGGTAAGCAGCAGCTGTGCACCGACGTGCTGGGTGGACATGGCGTTGTGCATGGCGTCAAAATAACGGGAAGCGTCCATGATTGATCTCCTTCCTATAGCAATTCAACTTTTTAATGCAACAGCAACAACGTTGAATTGCATATCGCAAATATGCTGTTTGAATGCTGCACTAATTTCTTGCCTTGCGATAAAAGCAAACAGCGAAACGTTGTAAAAGCGCCAGCCGGGTGATCGGGCCGTCAGGCTGCATAAAACTTCTCTGAACATAGTATAGCATACTTTTGGATGAAAAACAACTGTAAGTTTTTCAAAACAACAAATTTTTGCAAAAATCTACAGTGCATTGCAAACAAAAGTTCAAAGTATGGTTGTGTACTGAGATGTGCGGTTGTAAAAAATGACCCCTGCGGGAGATGCCGGCTAAGGCCGGAACTGCTTCCACAGGGGTCGTTTTGTTTTTTCAGTCGCCAAGTTCCCGGATCTCGTTCTGGATCAGCCGTCCGGCAGCGCGGGCAAGCTGATCCATGCCGCGGATGCGCGCCATATTTTTGCCGTAGATCTGTGCGGCGGCACCGGCGCTGCTGTCCTCGCCCATAAAAACGGCAGACACCCGCACGCCCTGCCGCTGTAGGGTGCGCACCTGTGCGGCGGTATCGGTTACACCGGCGGCGTCCTCGTAGGCGCAGCCCAGCGGGTTCTCCGCTGTGGGTGGGATGCGGCGGCTGTCGTTGGGGGAAGCGTCGGTCAGCAGGATGAGCAGGTGCCGCGGGGCGGGGCCGGGGGCATACCGGATCAGGTCGCCCGCAGCACGCAGCGCCAGACCGTCCCGGTTCCAGCCCGAGGCGAAGTAGCGGAAAATGTTCTGCCGGTTCTTGTCCGCAAAGCTTTTCAGCACCCGCAGCACCGTGTAGCCCCGCAGACTGCTAAAGGCGCTTACCCGCACCGGAATGCCGCAGTTGGCCAGACTTTCGGCCAATATGACACCCTGCGCCGCGATCACCTCCTGACAGTGCAGGCGGGATGCGGAGGCATCCAGCAGCAGATCCACTGTAAAGGCGGGGCAGTTCTCCTCCTCCGGGCACAAAAACACCCGGTCATCGTTCAGGTAAGGGGCGCGCCACACCCGCCCGGCGCACAGATCACCGCTGCGCGCTATCCGCTGGTCGGGCTGCTGATGCACCAGAATGCAGTTGCGGATCTGCTCGGTAAGGCGCAGCACCACGCTGCGGTGCAGCTCCTGATTTTTGGCATAGTAGGCGCGGTTGCGTTCGGCCTGCAATTCGGCCTGCTGTGCCAGCTGCCGTGCCTCCGGGGTGGGTGCCTGCGCCGGGCTGGGTACACCGGCGCTGAACCACAGATGACAGCCCAGATGCACCCCGGTGCACAACTCCTGCTCGGCCTTGCGCAGCCGCTCCGGCGGGTAGAGCGACCGCCCGAAGCAGCTTTCGATGTAAGCGCGGTCTTCGGCGGCGTTCTGCTTCAGGGTGATGTGGGCCTGCCGTTTGTCCACGCTGGGGCCGCTGCCGGCGGCGTCCACGGCGTTGGAGTGCTCCACGGTCACTCGGTCGGTCTTGATCATCTGGGTGGGCATGGCTTTGGTAGCCAGCTTTGCCCAAAAGCCCTGTAGCCGCAGGTGTAGCGCGGGCTTTTGGCGCACCTTGCCGTCAAACAGGGCGAACTTTGCAAACAGCGCCAGCAGGTCGTTTTTGAGCTGTGCTGGTTCCGGTACGGTCTCCGGTTCCAGCGCGGCGGCAAGGCTGCTCTCGTAAGGGGTCATGACCGGGGCGGTGTGTCCCAGCACCTTGCGCCAGCGTGCAGCCTGCATGGTGTACACCAGCTGGTTTTTCGCCATCCACTCCTGCCGCGAAAGCTTGTACTGAATGGCAAAAAAGTAGTCCGCGTGGGCAAACCGCAGCGCTTCCAGCACCGGGCGGCGGGGCAGCTCCAGCGCGTAGGCCGCGCTTTCGAGGTAGAGCCATGTCAGATCGTCCAGCTGGCTTTCCCGGAGATCGCCGTCCCATGTGGCAAAAAGGTCGCGGAGCAGGTCGTCGCCATAGTATTTGTGCACCAGCCCCACGACACAGTTCATATAAAAATCGATCGTGCCATCGGTGTTGCGGGCCAGGAAAAGCGGCTCGAAGCCGGCCCGCCGCTCCTCGGCGGTATAACTCCGGGCATCCATCAGCGGAACAGCTTTTCAGCCGTCAGGCTGGCCGGGATGCGGGCGGCGATCACGTCCCGGATGAGCCCCTGCTCGTAGGAATCAAAGGCCTTGTTGGTGATGCCCATGTCCAGTGCAGGCCCCGCGGCCACGCCCCGGCGCATCAGGCGCAGAGCGTCCAGCATTCCGCGCAGATCCAGCG
>OMAL01001156.1_pt1 | contig 12107 bp, 9 predicted proteins | sample 1644711 | NCBI WGS metagenome assembly OMAL01 (sample SAMEA103958122, study PRJEB25191) | human gut metagenome | biome: human-associated habitat [ENVO:00009003]; feature: intestine environment [ENVO:2100002]; material: feces | place: Germany | collected 2013/2015 | reverse complement strand
AATCTTCTCTCGGTGCTGACAAGAGCGCAGCTTCTGCTCTGCTTTGGCTTTTTCGCTGCGGAGGTAGGCAAGGTCTGTTTTCGGTTGGGTCAATGGCATCACGCTCCTTTACAGAAATAGATTACAGTTCTTCTGGCGAGTTCATATTTAGCGCAATAAAAGTTCGCATTAGTTCGATAGATTCTTTGAGTTCGGCTTGCGTGTAATGAGTGTTGAGGCGATTTTCAGGATGATGTATTTGATGACGAATATATTCTGTTAAAATTTTTTGTTCATGGATAGCAGTGTGCTGGTGAGTACGCCTATCTACCTGATCTCTTATGTAAGACCTTTTGGGTTTTCCTCTTATAAAATCGCTTAACTTATCTTCGGCTACAATATACCCATATAGTTCATCATGGTATTCTTCCGTGATTTCATCAAATGCGATATAATTGATTTCATTCAAAGAAGGATATGGAAGGCTTTGAGCATTTACGGGCAGGACATTTTTTCCGCGGACATCATCATATATCAGTCGTATATTTTCAAAGCCTAGCGACTTCACAACAAAGCCACTATGTGTCGTTAAAATTACTTGTATTCCCGGTGATTGTGCGATTTCTTTCAGCGAATTTATAAGTACTTGCTGGTTGTGTGCATGTTGAGATGTTTCTGGCTCCTCGATTGCATAAATGATACTTTGGTTGCCGGCAGCTTCTCTTGCTCTGTCTGCTTCTGCTCTAAAAAAGCTCAAGAGAATCAATCGCCTAACGCCACTCCCGCGTTTATTGATAGGAATGTCATTATCACCCGTAATGGTTACAGATTTGAACACATCCCACCATTTCAAAGTATCATCTGGGATTACAGGAGTTAAGCTATTTGCAACATCTTGATCTATTTCTCGTAGCTTATCCAACGTGCGTAGTGCTACATCACGAAGTTGAGACCTGACGAGATTGGCGATTTCTTCAAGCTGTCTAGCAACTTCGGGTGATTGCATAATAGCTTTTGTCGCAACTTTTAATGGATCTTGAATTTCGCTATCACCATCACTGTTTTTTCGATCTGCCTGAAAAAGTGCATAAGCCGGTAGTTGAGACAGAACTTTCTCTTTTATGGATTTGCCGTCACCCTTGGAAAGTTCAATTTCTGTGGGTTCCAGTTGCAAATCATCTGAACAATACCGCCATATCGCAGTTCTTATGCAGGCGTTTTTAGTTCTATCGTCACAGTCGATATGCCGTTCATTAAGTATCTTTTTGAGTTCTGTATTCGTTTTTGACAACAAATCGCAGCACATCGGATTTTTCGGATGATTTGCACGAATATAAACTTTTGCGGTCCCACCATTTGAATATTTCTTGACAATTTCTAACTCTGAAGACTCATTAAGAAGATATTCGGCGGAGAATGATGTTTCATTACTTGAATCAATAACGATACGTTCAGGAAGTTCACTAAAACAAGCCGAGATGCAAATATCAGTATCTCCATCCTGTTGACTTTGCTTATTTATATCGCCCTTCTCCATCTTTGCAACACTGTTCTTGTCATTGAAAAAAATGTCCAGTGCTTCAAGGATCGTAGACTTGCCAACATCGTTTTTTCCGACAAAAGCCGTCAGGTCATCAAAGTTGATGATAGTTTCCTCACGATATCCGCGAAAGTTTTTCAGTTTAAGTTTAGTAAGCTTCAAAAAATCACCTTCCTTGTGTATTTTCTCAATTATAGTCGAACATTATCGTTTTATCAAGAAAACCCCCGGTCTTCATATCGCAGACCGAGGATTCTTCTATATCCTTATTTAATTCTCCATCAAGCTCAGATACCCCTGCACAATCGCCGCAGGCAGCAGGAATTTCTTTTCCACGCTGCCAAAGCGTACCGTGACCATATCGGGCTGGTGGATGGCGGCTACCGTGCCAACGCCAAACGCCTTATGCCTGACCTTGACACCAACCTTGATTTGGGAAACATCAACCTTCACCGGAGGCTTCGGTTGAGCGGCAGGCTGGCTGTTCAGGCCAAAGCTCGGCTTTGCTGCTCCAATGCTGCCACTCGAACCCACCGGGCGGGGTGTAAAGCTGCCTGGAGTACTGGAAGTCGGGCGGGGCGTATAGCTGTTGCTCGGCCTGTGGATTTTGCTGCCGGAAGCCTGTGTGCTTTGCGCTGTATTGGTTTTGGGCGTGAAACCGCCATAGCTGATGATAGGTTTTGTGGGCTGTGGCGCAGACTTCTTTGCAGGAGTCGGTTTTGGATCGTCCTCGTCCGGAGAGAAATAGGGCTTTGCGGGCAGATCGTCCGGGGCGGGCGCGGGGGCTTCCATGGATGCCTGCTGCAAGGTGAACATCTTATTGTAGTCGGCATCCGAAAGCACCGTATCCCAGCCACCACGATCCTCGCCCTCGTGCCGGTCAATGCCGGTATAGCTCAGGCTGGCATCTTCATACCGCTTGAATTTGTACACGGCATCATTCATCAGGGAATCGTTGAATACGCCCAGCGACACCAGCAGTTCAAAGTCCTTCACCGACAGACCAGTGACCTTCTTGAACAAACCCGGCTCCAGCTGGGTAATCACATCCTTCAGGCAGCGCTCCCGGTAGTCGGTCAGATACATGAACACCGGAATACGGGTGGCAAACTTGATGAGCTTTTCCTGAATCTGCTTGCGCTTAGACTTGTACTCTTTTTCTTCGTCCGAAAGCTCCTTCTTTTGCTTCGGGGTAAGGTCTTTGGTGCCTTCCTTCTTCGCCTTTTTCACCTTTTCGGACTTGGCGATGATGGTTTCGATGTCCGAGTTCAGGCTACGGAAGCCCTCGATCTTCATCAGAGCATCCATAGCGTCCTTGTTGGCGATGAGGCGGGAGAGAGTCTCGTTGTCCACATTCACCAGCAGGACACTCTCCCAGCGCTTTGCCAGAAGAGTGGCAGAGGTGCCGGCCATGGCAATGTCGAGAATATCCCCGGCGTTGATCTGCCGCATGGAGCTGCCATCGTAGGCAATGACCGGCAGGAAGTTAATGAACTCAGCCACCTTCTTTTCCGGGTTGCCCTCATGGATATTCAGACGGCAGCTATAATCGGAGATCTGCCGCAGAGCACGGTTGAGCGCAAAGTCGAACACATAGCACTCTTTTTTGATGATCTCCTTCTGCCCCTTGTCCGTGGTCACTTCCCACGGGCTTTGCACACGGAATGCGGCCTGAAAATAGGTTTCCGGGCTGGAGAGGTTCCGCAGCATAAAGATGCCCGTCCACGGCTTCACCGTCACGCCGGTGGTCAGCTTGCCGCAGGAAAGGGTGATGGTCTTGGTCTCCAGCGGGTCGCCCATAGAGCGCTGTACCGGCTCCAGTGCGGCAGCACCAATGCCTGCCTCCGTACCGGCGCAGACGTTAATTCGGTAGTCGTGGTAGAAGGTGTTCTTCCGGTCTGCCAGCAGATTTGCCATGGCGTAACAGGATGCCACATTGGGCAAGAACCACAGGGTATGTTGAAGCACATTTAGCAGACGGGAATCCGCAAAGGGCAGGGCGGGCTTTTTTGCGCCCAGCTTCAGCTCGTCCACGGTGGTTTCCAGATAAGAGCCCCGGATCAGATCCAGCCACTTCTGCACATAGTCCTCGTAGACAAAACGGCAGTCCCGGCCTTTTCCCTTGGCAGAAAAGAATACGTTCAGGTCAAATTCATCGTATTCACCCTGTTTTGCGATCTGCTGGATGCTTTCCGGGATCTTATAGGTCATCATAACCATGCGGGGCAGAGCAGCGTAGGGGTTGTGCTCTCCCTGCCAGTTTTCCTTGGCACGCTGTTCATCGGAATAGGTCCAGTTGTAGATCTGCTCCTCGATGAATTCGCCGGAGTTGAGGGCACGGAAGGGCGTGCCGGACAGATACAAGTAATGGTCGGTGGTGATGGGCAGCCATGTTTCATCGCAGGCATCGGCACGGCTGTACTGCTCCATATTCTCGGAATCGTAGTCGTCCTCATCGTCCTGTTCAAACAGCTTCTTGGCGTTCTCTTTCCATGCGCCAAAGTGGTACTCATCGAAAATGACCAGATCCCAGTTGATGGTATGTACCCACTCGTTGCGGCCCTTGATGGTGCCGGTGGTCTTGTCCACACCGAGATAGTCTTGGAATGAGCCAAAGCAGACGATGGGGCGGCTCTGGTCGGCGGTCTCGTAGGTCAATTCCGTGGTGCGGGAGATAAACTGCCAGCCCTCAAAATCCTTGTGGGTGTTAAGGTCCTCCTGCCATGCGCTGACCACGGCGGGCTTGAAGGTGAGCACCAGCACCCGCTTAAAGCCCATCCGCTTTGCCAACTGGTAGGCGGCAAAGGTCTTGCCGAACCGCATTTTGCAGTTCCACAAAAACTTCGGGTAGCCCTCGGCGGCTGCTGAGCGGAAATAGGCTTCGGTCTTATCCACCGCCTCTTTCTGCTCCGGGCGCATGGAAAAATCGTTGGTGCGGTTTTCCACGTTTTCAGTGCGGTTGCGTACCGCATACACGGCAGCCTTCACATCGTTGACGGTACAGCGGAACCATTCATTCCGATCCGCGCCCTCGTTCAATTGCCGAAACCCTTTGCGGCGCAGGACAGCGTGGAGGTCTTTATCCGTAAAGCAACTGCCATCGCTGCGCATGGCAGGCCACGTTTCCAGCACCCGGTAGGGCACAGCTACGGTGTGGGTCTGCTCCCGGATGCGGGTATCCACATCCCGCTCGGTGTAGCCGACCTTGATGTAACCCCTGTGGGATGCCACCCCAATCAGCTCATAGGCATAGATTTTAGGACTTACCGGTGGACGCTGCGGGAAAAAGTCCATTGTAGGCATCAATCGTCACCCTCTCATTGTTCGTCAGGAAAAAGGTATTCATGTGCGATTCCTTTTTTCTCTAGCATTTTCATGATTTCTGGTTTCCAGTGACTCCGAATAGTTATATTTATTGCACCGTTTCCGAGTATATCTGGACGAATTAAATTTGACTTTTCTTTTATTATGGGATGAATCATTACGGTATCGAGTAAAGATGAACGAGTTGGCGCTTTGGAAGGCGTGGTTTCATTACCAAAAATGAAAAATGCTCCCTTTTGCCGTAAAATTCTAAGGTTGCTTTTCGCCAAATAATTCAATTCATCTTCTGTCGGGGTAATCATAAAGCCAGAATTGAGCCACACTGTAGTGTCCCATGCCATATCAGTTATCTCGTCAAAAAGAAACGAATGAGTTTTATATAATGTGTGCTCTTTTTCTATCGCTCTTTCATGTTTTTCACTAACCGATTTTGCAAAATCCATAAGTGAAATGTCAGAAGTTAAAAGAGCCAGTTCTGAAATAGCCAATGTATCAGGCGTTTCAATGTGACGATCATTTGTATAAGGGCAAATAGAAATGCATCCATCCCTATCATAATAGTTTGAATCATTACATGCAAAGTAGAGTGCAACATCTAAACTGGTTGTATAATCTAAAAATCTGGTTGCATATCCATAATGCTGCATTCGGGCAATGTTAACAAATGCACTATCGGCTAATGACCAATTTCCATCGTTCATTGCTCTACAAATTTCAGCGTACTCTGTCACTTTTCTTCTTGAGCGAATAATTGTTGGCACTAAATCCCAGTCAATATCGGAATGGCCCCGATAATAAAACAGCAGTTCACCTGATGGATTAGAGCAACGGCTATCTTTAGCTTGTTGTACCTCCTCACAAATAAAATCATATCTGTTCTTCATTCAACTCTCCATAGGCTTTATCATGGATTCAATAAAGGCGATTTCTTCTTCGGTCAGGTTATATTTAGCGTACAGTTCGGCATCTGTCCAAGGTTTGGAGAAATCTTGGATGGGAACAAATTCATATACACCACGCATTGCGTGCTGGGCATTTTTCTTCTGCAAAATCATGAAACGGCAGAATTTCGTACTTAGGTACGACATGACATTCCTACACACAGCTTCATCATCAAAGGGTCCAATAACCAAATAACTTTGATTGCACACCGTGTTTGGTTCACCATAAAAAGGTTTACTAATTATAGAATGAGGAAATGCCATTCCACCGCCATAAGCTTCACATACATAAACCTTGTGCCATGGAATCATTTCACGACCCTTTGAAATTTTGTCTAACGGAACAAAAGCACTCCCGCCTTTATACTGCTTTTCATTTCCGCTTATGTACATTTTAATGTCCGTCGGATTGACTTTTTCAGGAGTTCCTTTGTAGCTTGTAATAAGGCCAAACGGAGTTTGCGCGCTTACCAAGGTGCTGAAAGGAGTGTAGTCGTCCTTTGTGACTTTTCGCAAGACGGAAACAGACTGATTATATCGAATAAACGTGCTGCAGCCTTTTTCCAATAAAGGCCTGGAAAGAGGTCCGTTTACAGCGTTATTCATGTGCGTTGATACTGCGCAATCACCGCGTTCATCTCTTTTCCACAGAAAATAGCAAACACCACCCTGAATTTCCACACCGGGAAAGCAATCCATCGATTCCGGAAAATCATGTAAAACTCTAACACGGTTATCCTCTAGCATTTCTTTTCTGAAATCATCTAACCCACGGCCACCAGCGTACCAGCGTGCTGGGATAATCATCGTCAAATATCGTGGATTAAGCCGTTTGGCCTGTTCTACAAATTTCTGATAAATTGGAATTGCGTAGTTGTCTTTTTCTACACCGACATTGAGTTGGTACGGAGGATTACCGATGATTACATCAAACTTCATTTTAAAAATTTCCTCGGGCTTAATAGTGTGAATGAATTCGTATGCGTGACTTTCTAGCTCGGTTCCTCGCTCTGAAGAACCAAGATCGCTTTTTCGAGTAACACCACAAAATACACATTTTCCATCTTTCCAACGATGCCCGACATTTTTATACCGAACATTGCCATCCGCATCTTCAAAGCGTGTGACAGAATATTTGCTATTTGGATATTTCGAGCAATAGACGCTGCGGCGGGAAAGCAGGCTGGTCAGCTCCGTAATGGCAATGCCGTAGAGTTGCTTGTGGAAGATTTGATCCACCCGCTGCTGCAAATCGGGAATTTCATCTTCAAGCCCCACCAGCAGCCGCTTGGCAATCTCCCGCAGGAATACGCCGGATTTGCAGGCAGGGTCAAGGAATGTGGTGTCCGGGCTGCGGAACAGCTCCTGCGGCAGCAGGTCCAGCATCCGGTTTGCCACCTCCGGCGGGGTGAACACCTCGTCGTTGGACAGGTTGGCAAGACAGGACAGCACATCCGGGTTATAAAGATTCTGATAAACGTCAGCCATTTTCCTGCACCCTCCTGTAATCCACCGGTTGGTATTCGGTCAGAGGGCGCGGGATAGTTTCATGGGTGATTGGGTCGATCATCCAGTTTTCCGTGCCGTCCGGTTCATCGGCAAACAGGGAAAGCTGGTCGGAATAGGCATCGTTGTCAGTGTTTTCTTTCAGCAGGACATCCAGCCGGTAATCCCGCCGCTTGATAAAGTTGCCGGTGGGAAAACTCCACTCTGCAAACACGATGGGACTGCCATCGGATTGCTCCATGGTCAGCGCATCGCCGCACAGGATGTTTTTTTGCAGGATATACTGCACAGCCTCCCGGCACTGCGGGTTGGCTGCGGATTTTACAGCGGCGGTATATTCCTCATCCCAAAGCGCAAAAAGCCGCTCCCGGCATTCCTGTGCGTTGTCTGCCAGAATATCCACGCCGTAAATGCTGGTTACCGCCAGCACAGAATAACGCTCGTAGTCGCTGGGATTTTTTCCGTAACGGCTTTTTACCACTGCCAGCTTGCGGCGCAGCACTTCCGCCAGAAAGTTACCGTTGCCGCAGGCGGGTTCCAGAAAACGGCTCTCGATGCGCTCCGTCTCGCTCTTTACAAGGTCGCACATCGCCTTTACCTCACGTTCTGCGGTAAAGACCTCACCGTGGTCTGCCACCCGCTGCCGGGATTTGACCTGTTTTTCTGCCATTCGTTCCACCTCTTTAGAGGGCTTGCAAAAAAGTGTACTTTTTGACAAGCGGCTCAAGAGATGAAACGAATAGCTAAAAATCTGTGGATTTAACCGGGAAATATGCTATAATTGGTACAAAAGCAAATCTGAGGGCATTTTGCAGGAAGGTACACTTTCTTGTAAAAAGAAGCGTTTACAAAAAAGTGGCCTTTTCGTAGATTTTGGCACGGTATCGAAAGGTGGACAGCGGCATTCCGCACGCTTTAGCGGCATCTGTACCTGTCATTTTGCCGGAGCGCCACTTCTGGTAGACACTGTGGAAGTTCTCCGGCAGGGGGCTGGGCGGACGTCCAAAGCGGACTCCTTTGCTTTTCGCCGCTGCAATGCCCTCTGCTTGCCGCTGCCGGATATTGGTGCGCTCGTTCTCCGCCACAAAGGAGAGCACCTGCAGCACAATGTCACTCAGGAAAGTGCCCATCAGGTCTTTGCCACGCCGGGTATCCAGAAGCGGCATATCCAGCACCACGATGTCAGCGCCCTTTGTTTGGGTAAGCAGTCGCCACTGCTCCAAAATTTCCGCATAGTTGCGTCCAAGACGGTCGATGCTCTTGATATAGAGCAGATCGTCTTTTTTCAATTTCCGCACCAGCCGCTTGTACTGCGGGCGGTTGAAGTCCTTGCCGGACTGCTTATCCATAAAGATGTTTTTCTCTGGGATCTTTAGTTCACGCAATGCAATCAACTGCCGGTCCTCGTTCTGGTCACGGGTGCTGACTCGGATATAGCCATATAAATTTCCCAATAAATCGCCCCTTTCTGCTAAAAGTGAATTTCATCGTTCTATGTATCGCAATCCAACTTTTATTTCGTTGACAACATCGTTGGATTGCATATCGCAGATTGGGTTGTTTCGTTTGAACTGATTTTTTGCCCTGCGATAAAACGGGCAAAGCATCCCTCCTGACGCTTTGCCCGTTGTTCTTTATTCTACCATAGCAGATCGGTTGTCGCTCTCAAGATGCCCGCACAGACTGGATAGCCAGCGCTGCACCCCTGACCTGATACGTTACTCCGCCAGCTTCGCCCTTGGCCTTCCTCTGGCACACCTCCGGGTGCTGTGTGGCAAGGGCATCAAGCTGCTTCTGCAAGGCGGGATTCAGCGTAAATACGCTGCTCGTTCCGTCCTCGCTGGCGTAGATCATGGTTTCCAGCTTAAACATTGTCATCGGGCTCGACAAAATCTTCCTTCCTCCATTCCTCGTCCTCCTCGATGTCCTGCATCAGGAGCAGCATATTGGTGTAGCACTCCATCTCGGCACGAACAAAATAGAACATCTGGTCATACCAGTCTGCCAGCGTTTCGTCCTCCAGCTTCCGGCAGAAGTCATACACCAGCTTGTTCTGATTGGGGTCAACCGTCAGCCCGGCAATCTCGTACAGCCGCTTGCGGGTCAGTTCCAGATCGGCGCAGCCATAGGTGTAGAGCAGCTTCTTTTCTTTAAACGTCAGTTTCATAGGCTTGTTCCTCCGTATTAAAAAAGGGCCTGCCCTGTGCAGACCCGATGTAGCAAAAAGACCGCCGTGCATTGTGCAGGGCGGTCAAGGATGCGATATTGTATCAGACGAAAATCAGCTCGGTCTTGATGATTTCCTCGGCACGGTTTCGGATGCTGTTCATCCTGCGCACCCATTCCAGTTGATCGGCAGCTTTCAGGGCTTCGGTCACGCCCTCGGCTTCCTGCATCTGCCGGATGGTCAGCGCAAGCTGTTCCTCGGCCTGCTTGTCCAGCTTGGCAAGATAGCCGCTCAACTCACCGGACAGGAGCAGTTGATTATACCGGATGGGATGATGTTCTTTCAGATACCTTTTATGTAAGCGGCCCCACCGCCCGGTGGGGTGCTGCTCTGCCGGGGCTGCTGCGGTCAGATTCGGCAGATAGTGGTCATTGACAAGGTTGTAGTCCAGACCGTTAGCGTTGTCATGGATGGAATTTTTCATGATAGTCATGCTGCATTGTCCTCCTTTGGTTTCGGCGTTGGGGTTGCTTCTGGGTCTGGTTTTAGATTTCCTTTTTTCTTGTGATAGAATTCCAAGGTTTTCCTGTTGTGGTTAATTCTCCTGCACTCATCGGAACAAAATTCCTGCTGGCTGTGTGTAGGCCAGTAGGAGTGACCGCATACGGCACAGGCACGTTGCCGGTAGTAATGACCTCCTCTCTCGGCTTCTCTAGCCGCTTCCTTTCGCTCCTGTCTTGCCTGATTCCAGCAGTCTCTTGAACAGAAAATCTGTCGGTTGCTCGTAGGTGTAAACACTTTCCCGCAGTGCGGACACGTTTTGGTTTTAATGATCTCGCCACCGTTTTCAGCGATTTTCTTTGCCTTTCGCTTTTCTCGGTAGGCTTTTTCACGTTTGCGCTGCTTTTCCATGCGCTGCCGTTCTTCCTGCTCCTTCTGCGCTTTCAGTTCGGCAAGTTCTTCCTCGGTATAAGCAATATCGACTTGGCCGACATAGTTGAAATAAATGTCAACCTTTTGTGTGCGGGCATTGCCTGCACCCTCGGCTTCATAAACAACGATTTTATCGACAAGTTCGTTAAACATTGAATCGGAGATTTCTGTTGGATTTTTGCACTTACGAATCAGCGAAATGAAATGTTGAATATCAACAGAACTTGACTTATCTTCGGCAATTTCGGATTTCATCGTTTCCATCTTCGATTCCAATTCTGCCTGCTCGCTATCATACTGTGCCATCAGCTGCTTGTACTGTCGTTCGGGCAACAGTCCAGCCATAAGATTTTCGTACAGGCTACGAATAAGGGCAGAAAGCTCATCATAGCGTTTTTGACAACGTTTCAATTCCGATTGGTTCTGCTTCGGCTTTTCTTCACGTTTCTCTTTCCAAAGTGATTGCAGTTCCAAAGCGAAGGTTTCTTCATCTTTTAGAACAAATCTCGAAAAGCGTTTGACCGATGTCAATATCAGGGCTTCAACATTATCGGCACTGATTGAATGGGCAGTACAGCCATTCACCCGACTTGCATATCCACCACAACGATAAGAATATTGAGTAGACCCATCCTTTTTACTGTAGTGTGTTTGCAAGGTCAATCTTCTGCCGCAGTCGGCACAATACAGATACCCGCTTAAACGGTTGGTGTGCGTTCCCCAAGCAGAAGCACGATTCACTCGGCATCTGCGTTTCTGAACACTATCCCAAAGTTCTTGCGATATAATCGGTTCATGCGTGTTCTGGAAAACGTACTGTTCATCTTCATCTGTTTCTTTTCTCTTGTGAAGTTTGAAATTTGTGCTTACAGATTTTCGTAAAACAGTGTGTCCCAGATATTCCTGCCGACCTAAAATTGTTCTTACGGAGGAGGTGCCCCACAGATACGGATTGGAGAACTTTGTCCCATTGTACTGCTCTGGGTGATATTTCTTTGCGTATGCAGCAGGAATCAGGACTTTTTCCTCTGTCAACAGTTCTGCGATTGTCCGTGGGCTTTTTCCTTCGTTCGCAAGAAGAAAAATGCGCTTTACGACTTCGGATGCCACCGGATCAACAACAAGTGTCTGCTTGTCGTTCGGCAAACGGTTATATCCATACGGAATAGAGCCGCTGCAACGTTTTCCATCTTTCATCCGGGCATCGAACACAGCCTTGATTTTATTACTCGTGTCTTTGGCATACCATTCGTTCATAATATTCAAAAACGGAGCAAAATCATTGTCTGAAGCATTGTTGCTGTCGATGCTGTTGTTGATTGCAAGGAATCGGACGTTTTTCTGTGGGAACAGAACTTCCGTATAAAAACCGACTTGCAGATAATTTCGTCCTAAGCGGCTCATATCCTTAACAATCAGCGTTTCAACATTTCCTGCTTCTACTTCTTTTATCAGCGATTGAAAGCCGGGACGATTGAAATTCACACCTGAAAAACCATCATCTGTAAAATGGCGGATGTTCTTGAAGCCGTTCTTTTGGGCGTAATCTTCCAGATATTTCTTTTGGTTGGTGATGGAATTCGATTCACCAGCAAGATCATCATCTCTTGACAAACGCTCATAGAGTGCTGTGATTTTTGGTTCTTTAGGCATTCGTTCTACCTCCTTTCCTATGTAATCTTTCAATTTAGGACAATCAATTTTATTGTCCTGATTA
>OMAL01001155.1_pt1 | contig 12114 bp, 9 predicted proteins | sample 1644711 | NCBI WGS metagenome assembly OMAL01 (sample SAMEA103958122, study PRJEB25191) | human gut metagenome | biome: human-associated habitat [ENVO:00009003]; feature: intestine environment [ENVO:2100002]; material: feces | place: Germany | collected 2013/2015 | reverse complement strand
CGCGGACCCTGCCCATGACTTTGCCGTCCTGGCCGCCACTTACAGCGATGAGACGGACCGGGACCAGCATCCGTCCGGATACACCTTCACTGTGGGGGACGGCACGCTGCCCGCCGCCTGCGAGGAGGCGGCCCAGGCCCTGGAGGAGGGCCAGTTCAGCGGCGTGGTGGAGGCGGATGACGGCTTCTACCTGATTCTGCGCAAGCCCGTGGACCTGGAGGCCGTGGCCCCGGACTACTTCGACGCCCTGCTCCAGGCTGCGGCGGACAGCGCGGACATCTCCACCACCCGCACCTATGCGGACCTGGATGTGAGCCGGTTTTACGACGAGCTCATCGCCGCCCGGGCGGAGCTGGATGCCTCCGGCGGAGAGGTTGCCTGATGGGTGTTTGTGCCAATTTTGGCAAAATGACGAAATTCGCAGAGGTTTTGATAATGTTTTAACAAATTTTCGAATTTCACAGAAATTTGCATTGACGGGGCAGGAAAAACCCAGTATAATCAAATCAGCAAGCGGTTGGTGTATGAGCATTTGTCAAAAATTTGGCAATCATGTTTTTCTTTTGACAAACTCTCGCCGCCACCCTCAACTTGTGATTGGCGTCTGCGGCAGCGCCTGACGAAGAGCCGTCGGAGCTGCCAATCCCATATTTTTATAAAAACGGAGGAAGATCATGAAAGAGCTCTATGTTGTGAATTGCTGCAGAACCGCGATTGGTTCCTTCGGCGGCGCGCTGAAGAACACCCCTGCCGTCGATCTGGGTGCCATCGTCATCAAAGAGGCTCTGAACCGTGCCGGCGTGAAGCCCGAGCAGGTGGATGAGGTCATGTTTGGCTGCATCCTGACCGCCGCCCAGGGCCAGAACGTCGCCCGCCAGGTGGCCATCAAGGCCGGTATCCCCTACTCCGTTCCCGCTTACACCGTGGGCATGGTCTGCGGCTCCGGCATGAAGTCCGTCATCGAGGGCGCCCGCTCCATCCTGGCCGGTGATTCCGACGTGGTGGTCTGCGGCGGCACCGAGAACATGAGCGCCGCTCCCTTCGCCTCCCTGGACGCCCGCTGGGGCGCTCGCATGGGCGACAAGAAGCTGGTGGACACCATGATCAAGGACGGTCTGTGGGACGCTTATAACAACTATCACATGGGCACCACCGCCGAGAACATCAACGACATCTGGGGCATCACCCGCGAGGAGCAGGACGCCTTCGCCGCCGCTTCCCAGCAGAAGACCGAGGCCGCCCAGGCCGCCGGCCGCTTCGACGACGAGATCGTCCCCGTGATGATCAAGGTCAAGAAGGAAATGGTCCCCTTCGCCAAGGATGAGTATCCCAAGGCCGGCGTCACCAAGGAAGGCATCGCCAAGCTGCGCGGCGCGTTCCCCGTCAGCCCCGAGTCCCCCAACCCCCAGGTGGTGAACACCTTTGAGCCCACCGGCATCCAGGAAGCCGCCGACAAGGGTCAGCCCCGGGTCACCGCTGCCAACGCCTCCGGCATCAATGACGGCGCTGCCGCCATCGTGCTGGCTTCCGGCGAGGCCGTGGAGAAGTACGGTCTGAAGCCCATGGCCAAGCTCATCGGCTGGGGCCAGGGCGGCGTGGATCCCAAGATCATGGGCGTGGGCCCCGTGCCCGCTTCCCGTCAGGCTCTGAAGAAGGCCGGTCTGACCATCGACGACATCGACCTGGTGGAGGCCAACGAGGCCTTTGCCGCCCAGTCCATCGCCGTGGCCCGCGAGCTGCACTTCGACATGAGCAAGGTCAACGTCAACGGCGGCGCCATCGCTCTGGGCCACCCCGTGGGCGCTTCCGGCGCTCGTATCATCGTCACCCTGCTGCACGAAATGCTCAAGCGCGACGACGCCAAGAAGGGTCTTGCCACCCTCTGCATCGGCGGCGGCCAGGGCGTTGCCACCGTGTTCGAGAAGTGCTGAGAAGCGCCTGCCGACTTCTGAAAATAAGGGGACCTCTTTTGAGGTCTCCTTTTTCTTCTGCGCCCATAAGGACCGCCTTCTTATCTCCCTGCACCGTGCGGCCCGACACACGCGGTCATGTGACCGAATGCGGTGCGCTTGCTTTTTTGCAGTCACTGTGCTACACTGATAAACAGGAGATCATTCCCCTTTGCGGAATCTATTTTTCTTGGAAAGGATACCATATACTATGGATGTGAAAGAAATTCTCCGTCACGTTGACCATACCCTGCTCGCCCCCACCGCCACCTGGGAGGAGATCCGCCAGATCTGCGACGACGGCATCAAGTACGGCTGCGCGAGCGTCTGCATCCCGCAGACCTACGTCGCCCACGCCGCGCACTACATCGCCGAGCAGCAGCACTACGGCTTCGGTCAGTTGCCCGTGTGCACGGTCATCGGCTTCCCCAACGGCTACGTTCCCAGCGGCATCAAGTGCATGGAGGCCGAGTCCGCCGTAGCCGACGGCGCGACCGAGATCGACATGGTCATCAACCTCGGCTGGGTCAAGGAAGGCCAGTACGATAAAATCTTGCAGGAGATCAATTCCGTAAAGATCTCCTGCCACGGCAACATCCTCAAGGTCATCATCGAGACCTGTATGCTCACGGACGAGGAGAAGATCAAGCTCTGCGAGGTCGTGTCCAACTCCGCGGCGGACTATATCAAGACCTCCACCGGCTTCGGCGGCGGCGGAGCCACCCGGGAGGACGTGGCCCTGTTCAAGGCAAACGTTGCTCCCCATGTGAAGATCAAGGCCGCCGGCGGCATCGCCAACCTGGACGACGCCCGGGACTTCATCGCCCTGGGGGCCGACCGTCTGGGCACCAGCCGCATCGTCAAGGCCGTGAAGGCCCTGGAGCAGGAATAATACACCCCCTGTCATTCGTAGGGGCGGACGACTCTGTCCGCCCCGGAAAATCCCTGCGTCTCAAGAGCCAGAGAAGCGGATTGCCGTGTCGCTTCGCTCCTCGCAATGACAGACCAGTCTCATTATGATTATATAGGATACAAGGAGGAACTCAGCCATGTCTACCCCCCATAACAGCGCCGCACCCGGTGCCTTCGCCAAAACCGTTCTGATGCCCGGCGACCCCCTGCGCTCCCAGTTCATCGCCGAAACCTTCCTGGAAAACCCCGTGCTGGTGAACAACGTCCGGGGCGTCCAGGGCTACACCGGCGCCTATAAGGGCGTGCCCGTGTCCGTGATGGCCTCCGGCATGGGAATGCCCTCCATCGGCATCTACTCCCATGAGCTGTACACCCAGTACGGCGTGGAGAACATCATCCGTGTCGGTTCCGCCGGTGCTCTGCGGGCGGACCTGGAGCTGGGCAGCGTGGTGGCCGGTCAGGGCGCCTGCACCAACTCCAGCTTCGCCGACCAGTATGAGCTGGGGGTCCACTATGCCCCCATTGCCGACTTCGACCTGCTGATGGCCGCCGTGGAGTCCGCCCGGGAGCTGGGCGTGAAGATGCCCGTGGGCAATCTGTACTCCTCCGACACCTTCTATGACGCCGCCGGCCGCAACGACCGCATGAAGAAGATGGGCGTCATGGCCGTGGAGATGGAGGCCGCCGCCCTGTACTGCACCGCCGCCTTCCTGGGCAAGCGGGCCCTGGCCATCTGCTCCATCAGTGACAACCTGGTGCTGGGCACCGAGCTGACCCCCCAGGAGCGGCAGACCACCTTCACCAACATGATGAAGATCGGCCTGGAGGCCGCCGTGAAAATGGCCCAGCGGGGTTAAGTCCGGCGAAAGACAGAACTTAGCACAAAAAAGGTTGCACTTTTCACCCCACCCTGCTATAATGTGCTTATAAGGGGCGTTTCGCGCCCAAAATTAAAAAGGAAGGTAGATTCACCATGAAAAAGTTTCTGGCAATGCTCCTTGCTGTGGTCATGGTCCTGTCTATGGCAGCCTGCTCCAAGCAGCCCGCCAAGGACCCCAACAAGGGCAACGATGATCCCAACCAGACCGCGACCATCACCAATCCCGATCAGATCAACGACGAGATGACCTCCGAGGATGGCAAGTACGAGATCGCTTTCATCACCGACGTGGGCCAGCTGAAGGATAAGTCCTTCAACCAGGGCACCTATGACGGCGTGAAGCTGTACGCTGCCAACAACAAGCTGTCCTATAAGTATTATCAGCCCGCCAACAAGGACCAGGCCACCGATGATGACCGCTACGAGGCCATGAAGGCCGCCGTGGACAACGGCGCCAAGGTGGTTGTCTGCGCCGGTTACATGCAGGAAGGCGCTCTGCGTATGGCCGCCAAGGAGTTCCCCGATGTCTCCTTCGTGTTCGTGGATGGCTATCCCATCACCGAGGACGCTAACGACAAGGATGCCCCCGTTCTGAAGAACGTGGCCGGCGTGGCCTTCAAGGAAGAGCAGTGCGGCTATCTGGCCGGTTACGCTGTTGTCAAGGAAGGCTTCACCAAGCTGGGCTTCACCGGTGGCGGCGGCGGCAACAACCCCGCCTGCTGCCGTTACGGCTACGGCTTCGTCCAGGGTGCCAACGCCGCTGCCAAGGAGCTGGGCGTGAAGGTCGATATGAACTATTCCTGGCAGTATGGCGTCAGCTTCTCCGCTTCCCCCGAGCTGCAGACCATGGTTTCCGGCTGGTACGAGGCCGGCACTGAGGTCGTGTTCGCCTGCGGCGGCTCCATGTTCGCCTCCGTGGCCGCTGCTGCCGGCGCTGCCGACGGTAAGGTCGTGGGCGTGGACGTTGACCAGTCCACCGAGTCCGACACCGTCATTACCTCCGCTATGAAGGGCCTGGCCGACTCCGTGCAGTGGGCTCTGGGCAAGTTCTACAGCAACGAGTTTGCCTCCATCGGCGGTGTGGGCACCTCCCTGGGCGCCAACGAGAACGCTGTGGGTCTGCCCACCGCTACCTGGTCCCTGACCAAGTGGTCCGTCGATGATTACAACGCCATGCTGGCCGACATCGTCTCCGGCAAGATCACCATCGACAATGACTACAACAACCTGGAAGCTTACACCAAGGCTGACTCCACCGAGAGCGTCAACCTGCACATTATCTGATCGTTCGATTCAGACGTATAGCCAAAAAGGTTACATAAAATCCCGGGAGCGCTTCGGCGCACCCGGGATTTTTCTTGTCAAAAAAGCCTCGCAGAGTTTGCCGCCCGCAGGCGCAAATAAAATGCAATCATTTTTTGCCGGGGCGTGTACCTGGCAAAAATACTTCCTCCCCCACGCTCACGCCTTGGGCTGCTGCTGGGTGATGCAGTGGATGTTGCCGCCGCCGAAGGCCACCTCCCGGGTCTGGACCCCCACGATCTGCCGGTCCGGGAACATCTGCTGCAGCTGCTGGATGGCCAGCTGGTCGTTTTCATCGCCGTACTGAGGGGCGATGACGGCCCCGTTGACGATGAGGAAATTCATATACGAGGCGATGCTGACCTCGCCGTTTTCCCGGGGTACGGTACCCTCCACGGCGTCGATGGTCTCCGCCCCCTCCAGACAGCAGGGCTTTTTGGTCAGGCACAGCTTGTGCACCGTCAGCCGCCGGCCCTTGGCGTCGGTGGCCTGGCTCAGGGTGCGGAAGGCGTCCTGGGCCGCCTGATAAAAGGGGTTCTCCGGGTCCTCGGTCCAGATGCAGGCCACCTCCCCCGGGGCCACGAAGCAGGCCACGTCGTCAATATGGCCGTTGGTCTCATCGGGGTCGATGCCGTCCCGCAGCCAGATGACCTTTTCGCACCCCAGATAGTCGCAGAGCTTTTCTTCGATATCCCGGCGGCTCAGCTCCGGGTTCCGGCCCGGGGACAGCAGGCACATCTCCGTGGTCAGCACCGTGCCCTGGCCGTCCACATGGATGGACCCGCCCTCCAGCACGAAGCCGTCGGTGCGGTAGCTGTCCACCCCCTCCAGCTCGCAGATCTTCCGGGCCACCAGGTCGTCCTGGTCCCAGGGGAAGTACAGCCCGTCATGCAGGCCGCCCCAGGCGTTGAAGGTCCAGTCCACCGCCCGCAGGTCCCCCTGATCGTTTTTCACAAAGGTGGGGCCGCAGTCCCGGACCCAGGCGTCGTTGCTGGTCATTTCCACCACCCGGATGTCCTCCGGCAGCCGGGCCCGGGCGTTCTGAAACTGGTCAGGATTTACGCACATCGTCACCGGCTCGAACCGGGCGATGGCCCGGGCCACGTCGGCAAAGGCCTGCTGGGCGGGCTTGGCCCCGCCCCGCCAGTTGTCGGGCCGCTGGGGCCACAGCATCCACACGCCGGTCTGCTCCTCAAATTCCCCGGGCATGCGATACCCGTCCTGCCGGGGGGTGGTTCCCACAATACGTTTTGCCATAGTCGTTATCCTCCTGATCTGGGTTGATGGTGCCGCCGGACGGCGATGAGCAGCTCGCCCAGCAGCACGCTGATGACAGAGCCCACGGTAATGGGCAGAATGGTGGCCAGAGTCTCCCGGTCCGTGGACAGGGGCACGGCGGTGAACAGAATGGACAGGCCGATGAGCACCATGGGCACATAGGCCAGCACCCGCAGCATTCCCGGGCCTCCCGGCACCCGGAAGGGCCGCTCCGCCTGCGGATACTTCCGCCGCAGGGCCAGAAACGCCGGAAACACCGGCATATAGCTCAGCAGCAGCATCACCAGGTTCAGGGCGAAGAAGCTCCAGAACAGGGAGGAATCCGGGCTTACCGCCTGGATGGCAGCTCCCAGCAGGCACACCGCCGAGGCTACGATCCCGCTGACCAGGGCCGAGCCCACGGGCATATCGTTGTCCTTCCGCCGCCGGGCGAACACGGCGGGCATGTCCCCCCGCTCGGCGGCGTAGGCGGCGGTGGAGTTGACCCCCATGGACCAGGAGATCATGTTGCCGAACAGCGTCACCAGGAACAGCAGGGCCACGATGCCCACCAGCACCCCGCCGGTGCGGCCGGTCATCAGGGACACGGCGTCGATGAGGCCGGAGTCCACGCTGATGTCCCGGGTAGGCACGGCGGCCCCGATGCCGAAGGCGGAGAACAGATAGATGGCGGCGATCACCACGCCGCCGGTAACGATGGCCTGGGGGATCTGCCGCCGGGGGTCCGCCATGCTTCCGGCGTAGGTGCACACCACCTCAAAGCCCAGGAAGTTGAAGATGATGACGGAGATATACGACAGGCTGTCCAGGTCGAAGGAGGGCAGGAAGGTCCCGGCGGACATATCGTTGACAAAGCCGTTCCGGGCCACATACACAATGCCCAGCACCCCCACCGTCACCGCCAGCAGAATTTTGATGGCGGCGCTGAGGTTCAGGATGACGATGCTGTCGCACACCGGGTAAAAGGCCACCACCGTGACGATCCAGATAAAGGCCAGCTGGATCACCAGGGACCACACCGGCCCCGGCTGCCAGCCGAACACATACCCCAGCAGCTCCGGACACATCACAGCCAAAGACGCCATCCACAGGGGGAAGTTGATCCAGTAGTACCAGGAGGCCCGGGCGCCCCATCGGGAGTCGGGCCAGGCGGTGTGGATCCAGTCATACAGGCCGCCGTCCCCGGGAAAGGCGGTGCCCAGCTCCGAGGAGATCAGCCCATAGGGCAGCAGAAACGCCAGGATCATGAACAGCCACCAGAAATACTGGCTGTTGCCGATGGAGGCCACCGGGGCGGCGGCCTCCGCCACGAACACCACGCATATGACGGACAGCACCACGTCCGCCAGGCGGAATTTGCGTTTCTCCATGTCAGCTCAGGCCCCGGTCCGCCATAAAGCGCTCCAGCTGCTCCCGGGCGGCGGCCTCCTCCAGTTCGGTGTGCTGCGGGCGGCAGCGGGTGAAATAGACCAGCAGGCCCCGCATGGCCGTCAGCCGGTTTCCGGCCTGCTCCCAGCACAGGGAGGCGGCGGAGTCCGCCACCTCGTCGGTGACGTCCTCGCCCCGGGTGGCGGGCAGGCAGTGCAGGAACTTGCAGCCGATGGCCCCCAGGCTCATCAGCTCCCGATTCACCTGATAGTCGTGGAACACCTCCACCCGCTGCTCCTTGGGCATCTCGTTTTCGTACAGGCCGTACCACACGTCGGTGTAGAGGAAGTCCGCGTCCCGGACGGCGCTGCGGTCGTCTGTGACCAGGAAGCTGCCGCCGCTTTCCCGGCAGTTTCGCTCCATGATGGCCTGGTGGCCATCCGTCAGCTGGTGGCCCTTGGGGCCGTAGTGGACGAATTTCATGCCCAGGTGGGTGGTGATGAAGCCCAGGGAGGCGCACACCTGGGTGCCGTCGCCTACGAACACCACCTTGCAGTCCGACAGCTTCTTCCCCCGGGGCAGGTGCTCCGCCATGGTGCACAGGTCGCCGATCTCCTGGGTGGGGTGGTTGTAGTCGGACATACCGTTGAGCACCGGGATGGAGCAGGCCCGGGCCAGGTCCACAATGGTGCGGTGCTGGATGACCCGGGCCATCACCACGTCCACCAGATAGCTCAGCACCCGGCCGGTGTCCTCGATGGTCTCGTGTCCCCCCAGCTGGATCATGCCGGGGCCCAGATACTGGGCGTGGCCTCCCAGCTGGCTCATGGCCGTTTCAAAGGACACCCGCGTCCGGGTGGAGGACTGCTGAAAGATCATGCCCAGGTTCATGTGCCGCAGCAGCGGCGGGTAATAGCCGCCTCGGATGGCGTCCTTGATGGACAGGCTCAGCTGGATCATGTCCAGCAGCTCCCGGGCCGAAAAGTCGTTGGTGTCGATAAAATCCTTGACCATATGGTTTCCCTCCTGCAAGAAATCGTTGGAAATTTTTGCGTTCGGCCATAGTATGCGCCGGGAGGGAACGCGATATGCAAAGGTTTTTCGACAGTCTCAAAAAAGGTTTTTTGACAACCGGCGCTATTTTTCGCTGGATATAAATCCGGAAAAACCCGCCTTTTTCAGCCTTTCCAGCATTTTTTCGGCGTTGTTCCGGTTGGCGAAGGCCCCCACCTGCACCCGGAACAGGCCGTCCCCCTTGGGCTGGGGCGCGGGCTTTTCCGCCTGGGCCGGGGCATATGCCACCCCCAGATACTGGCAAAGGCCCCGGGCGATGGCCTCGCCGATTTCATCGGTGTGCTGGATGATCCACCGGGCCGTTTCCGGATTGTCGTGAAATTCGCACTCCACATAGGCGGTGGGAGCCGCCGGGGTCCGCACCTCATACAGCCGGGAATTGGCCTGGATATTCTCCGAGGTCCCCGGAGTCAGCGGCGCCAGGGCGCCGAAGACCGCCCTGCAGGCGTCGTACCCCTTTCCGGGCACGGCAAAGCAGAACAGCCGGGTGCCGGTAACCTTTCCATTGAAGGCGTTGGTGTGGACGCAATTGTGGATGTCCGCCCCAAAAGCGTTGGATTCAGCGCATCTTTGGGCCATGCTGGTTCCAAATTTTGCCAGCTGCACCTCCACGCCGCAGCGGCGCAGGGCGGCGGCCTCCGCCTCGGCGATCCTCTGGCACTGGACATGCTCATTGGTATTGCCCCAGGCGTATTTGTTTTCCACCTGGTCGCTGGGACTGATATAAACTCGTTTGGCCATTTTGGTTCCCCCTCCCCTTTCATGCTATGCGGCGCTTTGCATTTTGCCAACAAAAATACCGGAACCGGCAAAATTCCTGCCGGTTCCGGTATTTTTGGCTCCATTTTATGTCTGGTCGCAGGTGATGTCCATGGCGACAGGCGGGATATTCTCTAGGGCAATATAACCGGCAGAACGGCGAATGTAGTCAAAAACATCCTCTCTTTCGTCCAATTCGTCGCTGCACAGCTCGTCCTCAAGCTGGAGACGGCCCTTCACGTCCGGAAATCCGATATCCAGCAGGATCTCCACCGATCCGCCCTCCCTATCCGGGAACTGGCGGGTCAGAGCGAAGTGAATCCACTCCGGTTCTTCGCCGAAGGGGTCGGTTATACAGGTGATCAAATCGTCCTGAATTTCCACATTTTCCACGGGAATCCGGCACATTTCCTCGAAATAAGTGAGAATTTCCGGAAGGGCGGCGGTATCGGGGATTTTCTCCCGCAGGGAGTCCGCCAGCTGGCGGCCCAGGAGGACGGCCGGGTTGTTCGTGGGAGGTTCTGCGCGTTTTTGTTTGGATTTCTTCTGCTTTTTCTGAAAAATACGGTCAAAAATGCTCATTTTTGTTTCTCACTTTCTGATGCTTCTTCCACATTTTCCCAGCAGAGGGCGGCGGCGTAGCCTGCCGGGGCCGGGAGCAGGGAGAAGGAATAGCCGGGGACAGAGCAAATGATGGATGAACCGATCAAATCAAAGTGAACGTGCCGGATTTGGCCCAAAACGCCTCCGCGGCACTTGATAAGCGCCTCTTTCAGGGTCCAGAGCCGAAAGAAATCCGCGTCACAGCGCACAGATTCCCGCTCTCGTAGCGATAAAATACCCATCAGCCGGGGCGGAACCGGACGGATTTTCTCCACGTCGATGCCCACGGGGACATCCGACACGGCGCAGGCCACCAGGCCGTGGCTGTGGCTGATATTGAAATAACAGTCACTTGCCATTGGTTTACCGTTATTTCCGACAAAAACTGTCCCGGGACAGGGCGGGATGTCCCGCTTTTGGGGGTTTTTGTCCCGGTACAAAGCCAGCATCTCCCGGGACAGGGCATGCCCCGTCTCGTGGTCGTCGCCATGGGACCACACAAAGCGCCACTCCGTCATCCGAACAGGGTGATCTGGCTGGTGTCCGCCATGCCGGCGAAGGCGCCCAGGGCTTTCAGCTGCTCGATGTGGGTTTTGGACAGCTTGCTGCAGCAGGTGGAAAATTCTTCCACAGAAATGAAGGTCTTGCCCTTCCGCTTTTCCACGGTGTCCTGGGCGGCGGTCTCCCCCAGGCCCCGGACGGAGATGAAGGGGGGCAGCAGGCCGTTGTCGGTGATCTTGAAGGCGGTGGCCTGGGACTCGTAGATGCTGATGGTGTCGAAGTGGAAGCCCCGGAGATAGAACTCGTAGCACACCTCCAGGGTGACCATCAGGTTCTGCTCCACGGCGGTGGCGTCCTTGTTGTTTTCGATTTCGCGGATCTTCCGCTTGACGGCGTCGATGCCGGCACAGCAGTACTCCGCGTCGAAGGCCTTGGCCCGGACGGTGAAGAAGGTGGCGTAAAACGCCAGGGGCTCGTGGACCTTGAACCAGGCGATGCGGAAGGCCATCATCACATAGGCCACGGCGTGGGCCTTGGGGAACAGGTAGCCGATCTTGGCCAGGGACTCGATGTACCACTCCGGCACCTGGTGGGCCCGCATGGCGTCCTCCCACCCGTCCTGGAAGCCGCCCTTTTTCACCTTGCCCTTCCGGACGGCCTCCATGATCTTGAAGCTCATCTTGGGGTCCAGGCCCATGTGGATGAGATAGAGCATGATGTCGTCCCGGCAGCCCACGGTTTCCAGAACCGAGGCGGTGCCGCTGACGATCAGGTCCCGGGCGTTGCCCAGCCACACGTCGGTGCCGTGGGAGAAGCCGGACAGGCGCACCAGGGTGTTGAAGTCCTTGGGCTGGGTATCCACCAGCATCTGCCGGGTGAAACGGGTGTTGAACTCCGGAATGGCCACGGCCCCCGTGGGACCCAGCAGGTCGTCATTCTCATATCCCAGCACTTTGCTGGAGGTAAAGATGGACATGGTGTCCGGGTCATCCAGGGGAATCTGGCGGGCGTTGACGCCGGTCAGATCCTCCATCATGCGGACCATGGTGGGGTCATCGTGTCCCAGCATATCCAGCTTCAGGAGGTTGTCCTCCATGCAGTGATACTCGAAATGAGTGGTCACAGTGTCGCTGTTGGCATCGTCTGCCGGGTGCTGCACCGCGGTAAAATCCTCCACATCCATATCATCCGGCACCACCACCAGCCCACCGGGGTGCTGCCCCGTAGTACGCCGCACGCCCACGCAGCCCAGCGTCAGGCGATCCAGCTCCGCGTTGGAGGCCGTCTCGCCCCGTTCCTCCAGGTATTTCTTCACCATGCCGAAGGCGGTCTTTTCCGCCAGGGTACCGATGGTCCCCGCGCGGAACACCTGGGTCTTGCCGAACATCTCGATGGCGTGCTGGTGTGCCCGGGCCTGGTACTCACCGGAGAAATTCAGGTCGATATCCGGCACCTTACCGCCGCCGTAGCCCAAAAACGTCTCAAAGG
>OMAL01001154.1_pt1 | contig 12128 bp, 15 predicted proteins | sample 1644711 | NCBI WGS metagenome assembly OMAL01 (sample SAMEA103958122, study PRJEB25191) | human gut metagenome | biome: human-associated habitat [ENVO:00009003]; feature: intestine environment [ENVO:2100002]; material: feces | place: Germany | collected 2013/2015 | reverse complement strand
CCCCCACAAAAGAATATGCGGAGAGTCGCGGCATTATTAGAACAGCGGCGGGCAAAATAGGAAAAAGGAGCTGAGAAAATGAAAGGAATAACAAAGATTATCGGCGGTCTTGCCATCGGGACGGTCAACTCCGCGCTCGGAGCCGGCGGCGGAATGATTGCTGTGCCGATGCTCAGGAAAAGCGGAATGGAGCAAAACAGGGCGCAGGCAAACGCGGTGGCACTCATTATGCTGCTGACCGCGGCGAGCGCGGGGATATATATTTACACAGGGAAAGTCACCTTCGGCGACGCGCTCCCCTATCTCCCGGCGGGGCTTATAGGAAGCGTTCTCGGTTCTTTCATTCTGCCGAAGATACCGACGAAAATACTCGGCAAGATTTTTGCCCTTTTCATGCTTTGGGCAGGAGTGAGGATGCTGATGCGATGAAGACTATATTGGCAGCTTTTTTCTCGGGTCTCGCCGGCAGTCTCGGACTCGGCGGAGGCGGAGTGCTGGTGCTCTATCTCGTGCTCGCACTCGGTATGCCGCAGCTCAAGGCACAGGGCATAAATCTATTATTCTTCATCCCCTGCGCGGTGCTCTCGAGCATAGTTTATTCATTCAAAAAGCTCATCGACTGGAAAAGCGTTCTGCTCTTTGCCGCAGGCGGTCTGCCGGGAGTTTTGCTCGGCAGTCTCGCGGTATCGCACATGAACAGCAATATTCCCGGGAAAATATTCGGCGGATTTCTGCTGCTCATGGGCATAAAAGAACTGTTCAGGAAAGGTGATTGATGCGCCGATAGTCGAGATAATCCTGGAGAATCATCACGGCGCTGACGGCATCGACGACAGCCTTACGCTTCTTGCCGCGCGTGTTCGTGACATTCAGGGCATTATGCGCCGAAACCGTTGTCAGGCGTTCGTCGCGCATCACGGTCTCTATGCCCGAAAACTCGGTCAGAGCCGCCGCAAAATCCTCGCACCGCTGAGCGCGTTCGCCGTGGGTGCCGTCCATATTGACGGGCAGACCGACAACTATCAGCTCCGCCTTTTTTTCTTTGGCTATCTCGGTTATCTTTTCTATCAGCGGTTCGGATTCTTTTTCCGTTATAACGGTCACTGGAGATGCCAAAAATTCGGTCTTGTCGCAGACGGCTATGCCCGTTCGCGTATCTCCGTAATCTACCGACAGGATTATCATAAAATACCTCTTAATTAAAAATTTAGCCGCACCGTTATCGGGTGCGGCCGTTTATATATTTTTTCGCCGCAGGTTGAGTTTAATCGTCCGAACGCGGGCTTGTCGGAAGGATGGAATTGATAATATTGCTGACCGCCTCGCCGACTCCGCTGACGACCTCGCTGACGGATCCGCCGCCGCATGCGGTACACTCGGCGGGCATTGCGGACTTCTTATAATATCCCTTTGCAGTCTCCTTGCACGAGGGCGAAGCGAGAAGTCCGGTCTTCTTGCAGTAGTCCTTCTCCTCGACCTTGCCGGTCTTGGGGAACTCCTTGACGGGCAGGTTCGCGTGGATGCGGTCGAGCAGTTCGATATAGACTCGTCCGGAAGCACTGTATCTGAACGGAATGACCTTGGGCTTATCGTAGCCGAGCCAGACTGCGCAGACATAGTAAGGCGTGCCGCCGGCTATCCAGCTGTCCTTGGTGTCACTTGTGGTACCGGTCTTGCTCATCAGCTCGAACTTGCCGAGATTTTTGCTCTTGCGGAAATCTCTTGCCGGGACAGTCTTGAGCAGTTCGCGCATGACCTCTGCGGTATCCTCGCTGAGAACTCTCTCGGGCTCGGACTTCGTTTCGAGCAGGACTTCCGTACCCGTGGCATTGGTGACTTTATAATAGCAATAGGGCTCATAGTAATAGCCGTTGTTGCCGAACACAGCATATGCCGCCGCCATTTCGACAGTAGTGACGCCGTTTGTCAGAGCGCCGGTTGCAAGGGGCGCGATATTCGCATCCGCAGAATCATCAAGGGTTGTCAGATGGAACGTCTTTTTCATGAAGTTATAGGCTTCGTTGACGCCGAGCATCTCCGTAATTATTCTGACGGGTACGGTATTAAACGACTTCTGGATAGCATACTGGACGGTTATCTCTTTCTTGCTTCCGTTCGTACCGTCCGCATTCTGCGGCCAGAGCTTGCCGTTTTGATAGATTGAATAGTCAAGAATCATGCTCGACCAGTTGACATAATTCTTCTCGAGCGCGAGAGAATAGGTCGAAAGGGGCTTTATGGACGAACCGGGCTGTCTCGGGGACTCGGACGCTCTGTTGAGGCAGAGGTTGCCGTTCTTTTCGCCCGCCTGTCCGACTATGCCGACGATTCTGCCCTCATAGTCCATGACGGTTGCCGCGGACTGAGCGGCGGGATGCTCGGCGGTGTCAGCCTCCTTGTCGAAAGCGATTCTGTTTGAATATACGGTATTGAGAACCTTCTGAACATCGGGGTTGGCAGCAGAATATATCTTGAGTCCGCCGTAATTTATCTTCTCCATCGCCTGGCGGTAGGTGTAGCCGTATTTGCTCATCAGATCCTTGCAGACGGTCTTGATGACATAATCGACATAGAAATCCTGATATTCCTTCTCGGTGTTCTTGTCCTCGGTAGTGTTCTTGGTCTTGCCCGGCTTGGGGACATAGCCCTCGCTGTTTGTAAAGACGAGCTTATAATTTACCGCCTCTTCGTATTCCTCTTTGCTTATCGCCTTTTCCTCGAGCATATACTTCAGGCAAAGCTCCTGACGCTTTTTATTCGACTCGGGATTGAGCAGAGGGTTATACGTTGTCGGAGCTTTTGTTATGACCGCAAGGGTCGCGCACTCGGCGAGATTGAGCTCGCTGACATCCTTGCCGAAATAAGTCTCGCTCGCGGTCTGGACGCCGTAGCAGCCGTTGCCGAGATAGAGGGTGTTGAGATAAGCTTCAAGTATGGCATCCTTGCTGTAGTGCTGCTCAAGGTTCAGAGCGCGCTCTATCTCCTTGAACTTTCGGACGACCGTTATCTCCTTGTCGTTGGTCACATTCTTGACGAGCTGCTGGGTTATTGTCGAGCCGCCGCCGGTTGAAAGTCCGGTTGCCGCGCCGAAAGTGCGCAGCCAGTCGACGCCGTGATGCTTCTCAAAACGCTTGTCCTCAAGGCAGACGAAAGCGTTTCTTAGATTTTCCGGCATCTTGTCGAAATCGACCCATATTCTGTTCTCCTCGCCGTGGAGCTGAGCCATTTCAACGAGCTCGTTGTTGCTGTTATAGGCATAGACGAACGAGGTCTGGTTCTGATTCGCCTTGTAGTCGTCGAGATTTATCGCGATCTCGCCGTGGGCAAAAGACACGATATTGAAAAAAACATAACCTCCGATTATCGCCGTGGTGAGCATACCGACGACGAGCACACAGAGTATGACCAGCAGAGCTATCCTGCCGGCCTTTTTATTCGGCTTTTTATTCTTCTTTTTTGAAGATGTTTTGGCTGTTCCCATCTTTTTCGATGCGTTTGCGGAGCTGTTTGCCATCCGTGCGCCTCCTTCACATTACAATCCAGTTAAAAATTATAGCATACTTTTTGCAAAAAGTTTAGCCTAAATCCAAATATTCTCATTATTTTGTAAAATCAAAACAATAGCAGTGTATAAAACAGCGTATAAAAACGCCCGAAAGGGGCAAAAATCATCACGAAAGCAGGGAAAGTAAGCCTGAGGAAAGGAAAAGGAAAGATGAAAACCACGATAAAAAGCATCGCCGTTGCCCTCGCGTTCTGCGCCGCGGCGTTTCTGACCGTCTCGGCTATAATCGAAAGCACCGCACCGGACGGGAGCGAAAAATACATCATGCGCGACTACAACGGCAGGATAGCGGTGTTCGTCTACGGCGAGGACGAGCCGCAGGAGGTATTCGATGTTTTCACATCCTCCCTGCCCCGCGGCGAAGCCGAGCGCGTCTACAAAGGAATAACGGTCGAGGGCGACGAAGCACTTCAAAAGCTGATAGAAGATTTTACAGGGTAGCAAAAACAAAAGCGGCTGTTATCATCACGCAGGCACTGAGCCTCATGATGAACAGCCGCATTCTATTTTTATTGCCGATATTTATTCGCCCTTATCAAACATATCGTTAAGCTGGGCGCACACGGCAGACATTCTGCCGATACGCTCGCGCAGGATAGTTTCGGCTTTCTTCTGCGCCTCGGCGACTATTGCGTTCGCCTGCTCCTGCGCTTCGGTAACTGTCTTCTGCGCCTGGCCGCGCGCGGCGGTGACTATTGCATCGGACTGGCCGCGAGCCGACTCATTGCTCACTTCGAGCAGGCTCTTCTGCGCCTCAAGGTCGGATATCTCCTTTTCGAGAGCTTTCTTTCTGCTCTCTGCGGCGTTGAGCTCGTCAATCATATATCTGCCCTGCTCGTTTCTGAGCTTTTCGAGGCGCTTTATATGCTTTGCAAATGCCACGCAGTTGTTATACAAACTGCGGTTCTGCGTTCTGAGAGCTTCTATCTCTTCACTAGAAGCCGCTTCGCCCGCGGGAGCTTCGGCGCGCTTTTCAAGCTCCGAACCCCATGCGTAAATTTTATTATATTCCTCCTGCAGCATCGAGATATACGCATCCGTTGACGCAATATCGTATCCCCTATCAACCACGGGGAGCTTCATCTTTCCTTCCACTTCTGTCATCCCTTCCCAAAAATCAGCTGTTTCTCTTTGCTATATCAACAAGGTTTTTGTAGCTTATCGCCATCGACTCGTGCGGGTCGATATCGCAGGTGTCCTGCTCGATAACGATATATCTTACACCAGAATCCCTGCACGCGCGGTAGCACTCATCGAGATTGAGGTTGCCTGTGCCAACTTCGGCAAAATCGGGCTTGTTCTCGCTGTTGATTTTATAATCCTTGAAGTGGCAGACCTTCATTCTGCCGCTGAGGCGCTTTATGAAATCCGCCGGATCGCCGCCGCCGTACTGAACCCAATATGTGTCCATTATAAAGCCGAACAGCTCGGGGTCGGTGTCGTCGATAAGCATATCTATAACGCGCCTGCCGTTATATTTCTTGAACTCGAAGGCGTGGTTGTGATAGGCAAAGTGCATCCCCATATCGCGAAGCTTTTTTGCGAGCTCGCCCGTGAGCTTTATAAACTCGCGCACGCCCTCTTCGCTGCCGCTGTACTCCCCCGGCATACAGCCGACTCCGAGCGTGTCGCAGTGGATCATTTTATGCTCCCTGACAACGGCTTCGGTATCGCTGAGCATGCGGTCGAACGAAGTGTGCGTGACGCAGACATCCATATTGTACTTATCAACAAGATATGCAACCTTCTCCGGCTCGATAGATCCGATAGCGGAAATTTGAATCGTGTTGATGCCGATAGAATCAAGATAAGCAAAAGTCTTTTCGGCATCTTCATAATTCTGTATGTAATCGCGTAAAGTATAGAGCTGCGCGCCGAGTTTGATATCCGACACGAGAGCACCTCCGTTCCCGCTTTTTCTACAGATTATTATATTATAGCCGTCTCGAAGTTTCAAGTGAATTTACAAAAAAAGCCCGGACTTGCAAACTCCGACAAACCGCGAATATAGATATTCTATGGGAGGCGGTGCTGTGTTCGGTTGGTTTTTGCAGTTACTTTCAAACGGATTCCTCTTTTTTATCCTGCATCTGAGCCAGCCGGGCTCATTTGCCCCGCCGCTGAGTGCGGCGCAGGAGCGCGAAGCTCTTGCAAAAATGCACGCAGGCGACAAATCGGCGCGCAGCGAACTCATCGAGCACAACCTGCGGCTCGTGGCGCACATAGTCAAAAAATACTACGCCGCATATTCGGATCAGGACGATCTTATCTCGATAGGCACGGTCGGGCTGATAAAGGCTATAGACTCGTTCAAGCCCGACAAGGGCACGCGCCTTGCGACATACGCCGCGAAATGCGTTGAAAATGCTATACTATCGCAGCGGAACAATCGGCGGTTGAAGTGGAAAACCATGAACCTTTTGGGGCAAAATGGTCTATGTTCTGCCGCCTGAAAGTCCGCAGCTATGTATTGGCTGCGAATGTTGCAGGTACGTTAAAAGTTGCGCCGCTTCAAATTCTCAAGTTTCCGGTCGTCCTTCCACATAAGTTTTTGGATGCCGAGAAGTTCAATCTGCGGTTTTCGGACGCATCTGAGATCACGGAAATTGCGGACAAGCTGCGGTGGTATCGCTATCAAAAAGGACTTCGTCAACGTGACGCGGCGGATTATGCGGGCATCGACCGCAGTACCTACATCCATTACGAAGAGGCAGGGCGGGACTTTTATCCGAAGGAGCATATGGAGAAGCTGACAGAGCTGTTTGAGGTACCGCTGGAGGATTTGCTGGATGACTATAACCTGTTTCTGCTGGTGTTCGTGGGCGTCATCACCGGCGTAGGCGGCGGCGTGCTGCGGGACGTGCTGTCCAACCAGAAGCCCTACATCTTTGTCAAACACTTCTATGCCTGCCCCACTCTGATCGGGGCGTTGCTGTGCGCCCTGTGCTGGCGGCACCTGGGGGATATCCCCTCCATGCTGCTGGGGGCGGCGGTGATCCTGGTGCTGCGGCTGTGTGCGGCCCACTTCCGCTGGGGCCTGCCCCATGCGGCGGACCTTCCGGAATAACCGACGTTTGTCAAAAAGGACTATGCCTGCCGCGGCTGCGGCAGGTTTTTTTCGGCCTTGCTGCCAAGAAACTTGAGAACGACGCTACTATAGCACAAGAATCTTGTTATGTCAATCCTAAATTAACAAGATTCTTGTTAAAACTATTGACAAGAACCAACAAATGTGGTACGCTATCGACAGCATGGGGCGAACCCCGTCGAAGGAGGGCGAAAGCATGAGCTTTGGCGAACAGCTGCGCAAGCGCCGGGAGGAGCTGGGCATCTCCCGGGTGGAGTTGGCAGGCCGGTTGGGAATTTCCCGGTCGGCGGTGGGAAACTATGAAACCGGCGTCAGTGCTCCCAAGGAGGAGGTGCTGCTGCGGTTGTTTGACGCCCTGGGGGTGGACCCCAACTATCTGTACCGGGACGCCTACCGTGCCCACGGCGGCATCCGGTCCGACGAGGAGCAGGCCCTGCTGGAGGGATACCGCCGGCTGAGCCTGGCGGGCCGGCAGACGGTCCACACCATGGTCCGGGCCCTGGAGGACCTGCAGCAGGAGTCGGAGCGCCTTCAGCCCCGGCAGGACCCCCGCACCATCCCCCTGTATGCCAGTCCCGCCGCCGCCGGATATGCCGCCCCGGTGTTCAACGAGGACTATGAGACCATTCCCGTTACCGGCCAGGTGCCCCGGGGAGCGGAGTTGGCGGTGCGGATCCAGGGGGACTCCATGGAGCCGTATATCCACGACGGCGGCGTGGTGTATGTGAACCACGACCCCCTGCACAACGGCGACGTGGGCATTTTCTGCGTGGACGGCGACATGGTGTGCAAGCAGTATTACCGGGACCCCCTGGGCATGGTGTATCTGTTCAGCCTGAACCGCCGCCGGTCCGACGCCGACGTACTGCTGCCCCCCAGCAGCGGACGGTCCCTGACCTGCTTCGGCCGGGTCATGCTCCATGGCCTGCCTCTGCCCCAATGATTTTTTCGGTGATTTTGACAAAATATTGCAATTTGATTTGACTTTCTGCATAAAGGCTCTTACAATAAAAGCCGCTCTCTGACCGGAGGGCGGCTTTTATTGTGATCGTAAAGGTGGAGCGTTATGAAAATCTTGCTGCAAGTTGCATTGGTATTCGGCATTTACTGGGTCAGCCAGGGCATCGAGGCCATTCTGCCGGTGGCCTTCCCGGCCAGCGTCATCAGCCTGCTTTTGCTGCTGGTCCTGCTGCTGACGGGGATCGTGAAGGTGGACCATGTGCGGGAGAAGTCCGACTTCCTGCTGGGGAACCTGGGCTTCTTCTTTATCCCGGTGTCCGTCAGCATCATCAGCTATGTGGACCTGATCTGGCAGAACGCGGCGGCGTTTCTGACGGTGTGCGTGGTGTCCATGGTGCTGACCTATGGGGCCACGGTCTGGGCCGTGCATCTGACCCGGAGACTGATGGAACGGGGAGGGAAGCGGAAATGAAGGATCTGACGGCGCAGCCGTATTTCGGCGTTATGCTGACGGTGGTGGCCTATTGGCTGGGGATGAAGGTCCAGAAAAAGACCCGCCTGGCCATCTGCAACGGCATGCTTATCGCGGTACTGCTGGTGATCGCGGTGCTTCTGGTGTTCCATATCCCCTATGAAAGCTACTGGCAGGGCGGGGAGCTCATTAACCTGTTCCTGGGTCCGGCCACGGCCTGCATGGCGGTGACCATCTATTCCCAGCGGAAGCTGCTGGCAAAGCACTGGCTGCCGGTGCTGGTGGGCTGCGTGGTGGGCGTGGTCACGGCCATGGGCAGCATCCTGGTGCTGTGCCGCCTGTTGGGCCTGGACCGGGCCATGACCATGTCCCTGCTGCCCAAATCCGTTACCATGCCCATTGCCACGGTGGTGTCCCAGGGCCACGGCGGCACCGTGGCCATTACCGTGGCGGCGGTGGTGGTCACCGGTATGCTGGGGAACCTGTGCGCCCCGCTGCTGGTGAAGCTGTTCCGGGTGAAGGACCCTATGGCCGTGGGGCTGGGCATCGGCGCGTGCAGCCACGCCATGGGTACCGCCAAGGCCCTGGAGCTGGGGGAAACCGAGGGGGCCATGAGCGGCCTGGCCATCGGCCTGTGCGGCATCCTCACCACGGTGCTGGCCCTGCTGGCGGATTTCTTCGTTATATAATGGTATGTTTCCGGGGGCTACGGCCCGCCGGGAAACCGGCGGCTTTTTGTGTTGACATTTCCCCGCCGGGCAGATACAATAAGAGTTCAGGGATAATAATCCGTTAAAACGATGAAAATAAAGGACTGAGAGAAATTATGGCAAAAGACCAGAGAAATGTGGAAGCCATCACCCCCATGGAGGTGGACTTCGCCAAGTGGTATACCGACATCTGCCTGAAGGCGGAGCTGGTGGACTATGCGTCCGTGAAGGGCTTCATGATCCTGCGGCCCTATGGCTACGCCATCTGGGAGAATATCCAGCGCATTATGGACGGTATGTTCAAGAAAACCGGCCATGTCAACGTGGCCATGCCCGTGCTGATCCCCGAGAGCCTGCTGAAAAAGGAGGGGGAGCTGGTAGAGGGCTTCGCCCCGGAGGTGGCCTGGGTCACCATGGGCGGCAGCGAGAAGCTGGAGGAGCGTCTGGCCTTCCGCCCCACCTCTGAGACCATGTTCTGCGACCATTGGCACAACGTGCTCCAGACCTACCGCCAGCTCCCGATGCTCTACAACCAGTGGTGCTCCGTCATCCGCTGGGAAAAGACCACCCGCCCCTTCCTGCGGTCCCGGGAGTTCTGGTGGCAGGAGGGCCATACCATCCATGAGACGGCGGAGGAGGCCATTGCCGAAACCGAGCAGCAGCTCAACTGCTATGCCGACTTCTGCCGGGACGCCCTGGCTATGCCCGTGGTGAAGGGCCGCAAGACCGACAAGGAGAAGTTCGCCGGGGCCGAGGCCACCTATACCATCGAGGCCATGATGAAGGACCGCAAGGCCCTGCAGTCCGGCACCAGCCACTATTTCGGCGACAAGTTCTCCCGGGCCTATGACGTGACCTTCACCGGCCGGGACAACAAGCTGCAGTACCCCTTCCAGACCAGCTGGGGCTCCACTACCCGCCTCATCGGCGCGTGCATCATGACCCATTCCGACAACAACGGCCTGGTGCTGCCCCCGGCGGTGGCCCCCATCCAGGTGGCGGTGGTGCCCATCGCCCAGCACAAGCCCGGCGTTCTGGACGCCGCCCGTGAGCTGAAGCGGCGGCTGGAGGCTGCCGGTCTGCGGGTGAAGCTGGACGACAGCGACCAGTCCCCGGGCTGGAAGTTCGCCCAGTACGAGATGAAGGGCGTGCCCCTGCGGGTGGAGATCGGGCCCAAGGATATGGAGAAGCAGCAGTGCTGCATGGCCCGGCGGGACACCGGCGAAAAGACCTTCGTGCCGCTGAGCGACCTGGAGAGCGCCGCGCAGACCCTGCTGCAGGACGTTCACGACAACCTGTACGCCATGGCGGAGAAGAACCTGGAGGACAACACCTTCGACTTCACCTCCTGGGAGGAGGTCCGGGATATGGCCCAGGGCCGCGGCGGCTTCGCCCGCACCAAGTGGTGCGGCAGCCTGGAGTGCGAGCTGGCCATGAAGGAAAAGGCCGGCGTGTCCAGCCGCTGCATGCCCCTGAAGCAGTCCGGCACCGTGGGCAAGTGCCCCGTGTGCGGCAAGGAATGCACCACCGATATCTACTGGGGCGTGGCGTATTGATGATGCCCTTGTCGGCATGAACAAAAACCGCCAAAAAATTTCGTGAAAATAATAGAAAAAGTCCCTTGACAAAAGGGGCTTTTTCTATTATGATATACCGGTACGCGTGCGATGGGTGGTATACACCCGGAGGCGTTTACACTGCGATGAACCGGGAGATTGCGGCCCATGGCCGGTAACTTCCGGGGAGTATGTCCGATCATCGGGCGGCTGAGAAGATTCTGCACGTCAGCGTAGATCGCTGCGCCAGAAGGGCACCGGCCGGATTCAGCCGGTGTTTCTTATGAGCCGGAATGATACGCACGGAACGGCGTATAAGAAATTTCTCGCCGTACGGCAGTTGGTCACGCAATCAAAAACCGTACGAAGTAATGGAGGAACACACCAAATGGCAAAAGAAATGATTCGCATTCGTCTGAAGGCCTATGACCACCAGGTCATCGACCAGAGCGCAGAGAAGATCGTCGAGACCGCCAAGCGCACCGGCGCCACCGTGTCCGGCCCCATCCCTCTGCCCACCAAGAAGGAGATCGTCACCATCCTGCGGGCTACCCACAAGTATAAGGACAGCCGCGAGCAGTTTGAGCGCCGCACCCACAAGCGCCTGATCGACATCACCAACTCCACCCCCAAGACCGTGGAGGCCCTGATGGCTCTGGATCTGCCCGCCGGTGTGGAGATCGAGATCAAGCTGTAAACGCATCTCCCTCATTTAATTACCCCCTGCCGGGAGGAACCCGGCAAAGCAAATTTGCTTGCTGCCCAGCCATCCGCTGACTTGCGTAAGGCGGATGGGGGTTACGTCGGCAGAGCAAGCGGTCCGATCCCAATGCGGACTGAATCTATGCCGACCAATAACCTTTAAGGAGGATCATACATGAAAGCAATCATCGGCAAGAAGGTTGGCATGTCTCAGATCTTCGACGAAAACGGCAAGGTGATCCCCGTCACCGTTATCGAGGCGGGCCCCTGCACCGTCATCCAGAAGAAGACTGCCGAGAAGGAAGGCTACGCCGCTGTGCAGCTGGGCTTCGAGGATGTCCCCGAGCGCAAGCTGACCAAGCCCGAGATGGGCCACCTGAACAAGGCGGGCGTGGCTCCCAAGAAGTACCTGCGCGAGTTCGACCTGGAGAACGCCGCTGAGCTCAACACCGGCGACATCATCAAGGCCGACACCTTCAAGAAGGGCGACTTCGTAGACGTGACCGGCACCACCAAGGGCCACGGCTACCAGGGCGTCATCAAGCGCTGGGGCGCCCAGCGCACCCCGATGACCCACGGCGGCGGCCCGGTTCACCGTCATGCCGGCTCCATGGGCTCCTCCACGGATCCCAGCCGCATCCTTCCTGGCAAGATCGGCGCCGGTCACATGGGCGCCGAGCAGGTCACGGTGCAGAACCTTGACGTCGTCAAGGTTGATCCCGAACTGAACATGATCGTCATCCGCGGCGCCATCCCCGGCCCGAAGGGCGGTATCGTGTTCATCAAGAACACCGCCAAGACGCTCATCGTCAAGCAGGCCAGCGTCAGCACGAGTGTCAACCCGCAGAAGGCTTCCGCGCGTACCAACCCGCAGAAGGCTTCGGCAAGAAACCGCTGAGAGAGGAGAGTAAATCATGCAGACTAAAGTTTTTGATATGGCTGGTAAGCAGGTCGGCGAGATCGAGCTCTCTGATGCCATTTTCGGGATCGAGCCCAATGAGGCTGTCGTTCACGACGTCGTAAAGAATCATCTGGCCAACTGCCGTCAGGGCACGCAGAGTTCCCTGACCCGCGC
>OMAL01001150.1_pt1 | contig 12186 bp, 4 predicted proteins | sample 1644711 | NCBI WGS metagenome assembly OMAL01 (sample SAMEA103958122, study PRJEB25191) | human gut metagenome | biome: human-associated habitat [ENVO:00009003]; feature: intestine environment [ENVO:2100002]; material: feces | place: Germany | collected 2013/2015 | reverse complement strand
AGCAGATACAATAATTCTTATTAATACCTTTTTTTGCTTCTTAGTCATAATATCACCTCATTAAAAGAAAATTTCGCAATCATCCTCAACCTTACGGCAATTTTTTAGCACCTGCTTCATAACCGCCTTTTCATCTGCTCCTTCATCAAATTCAACCTTCATTTTCTGCGTCATAAATGAAACGGTTGCATTTGAAACGCCTGCAATACCAGCTGCGCCCAAGCCAATAGTAAGTGAAGAAATGCCCTGCTGTGCATCTGCTTCAACATTAAATGCACCGGCATTAATAACAGAAGCCGCATTACCATCACTATCAGTTTTGCCAACAACTTCCGCCGTTACTTCACGGCTTACGGTATTGGTATCGCTGCCAAGGCCAACGCCTGCGCCTATACCTGCAACGCTGGCACTGCCTACAAGCCCTGCACTGTTAGTGTAATCGTGCGCAATAACATTTACATCGCCTGCATTTACTATGTTTTTGTTAATATCTGCACCGTTAACAGCGGCTTTGGTAGAACCGTTTATCATATTTACATTGACTGTACCGGTAACGGCAGCACCTTCTCCTGCAACACCGCCGTTTACCAAAAATGATTTTATGGCATGAGTAGAAGAAGCCGAAACAACTACACCATTATATTTATTTTCTATACGGTCATTTCCAAGTGTATCCTGTGCTTCAAAAGTTTCTTCATCCACAAAATTATCTAAAATTGCGCTATCGCTCACAACATCTTTAACAGCAAGTTCTTCACCGTTGCCGGAAGCACTTATAGAAGTAGCATCGCCATCAATTGTTGCTGTGGTACTGCCTGTAAGTTCGTTATAACTTACGGAAAGGCCTACCGCAGCACCGCTGACAGCAACAGACGCACTGCCTGCGTAGTTGGCAATTTGCTCGTCGCTTGTTGCAATAACACCTACATTATTATCAGCAACAATATTAGCGCCCTTGCCGATATGCGCAGTTACGTTATTTGCAATCATATTAACTGCAACGCTGCCGGTTACGCCTGCTGTGCCACCTGCACCTACACCTATACCAATATTTTCAATACGCGGTGTACCATTAGCATTAACAGTAAGGTTATTAATATGCATTGTGCCGCCGTTTACGGCTGCATTAGTATTTTGAACAATACGGTTAACGGCAACACCTGCACCAACGCCAGCAGTACCAGCAACTGATGCAACATCTGCTGAACTGGTAATTTCGCTGTTATTTTGCGCATCAACAGTTACATTGGCATTTTCGCTATTTGCCGAATCTTTATCAATATTGGTATTCGTAAGTTCCGCACCGGTTGTTTTATTGATAAGCGAAGTTGCCGATGCACCCTGTACCGCAGCAGTACCTGCACCGCCAATACCAACTGCTACATTGATAACCCGAGAATCGTCTTCTGCTTTAGCATTGATTTCACTATTGTCAACTGTGGTAATATTAGTATTTTTAACTTCTGCTACCGTCTGCTGAGCATCATCTTTGTCTGTCGAAGTACTGCCGATTTCCGTATAGGCTACTCCAGCGCCCACAGACGCTGTACCGGCTGCGCTTACCGTGCCGATAACGGAAAGGATGTCCGTATCATCCAAAGCATGGGCACTTACCTCTTTAGCGTTGTTAATGGTTGAACTATCAATAACAGCGCCGCTTGTGCCGTGCGTTTGCGTTACAGCAACATTACCGCTTACAGCAGCCGTACCGGCCGCACTTACACCTGCCGCAACATTATAGCTGTCGCTGCGGTTTTCTGCATCGGCAGTTACGGTAATGCCTTCGGTCTCTGCATTATCACTTTTATCAAATGTTGTACTGGTAATATTTGCTTCGGTGCTGTTATCAAGCCCGATGTAGCTCAGCGTCGCACCAACACCAGCTTTGCCTGCACCGGAAATCTGCCCGGCAACAGAAACAATCTGTGCCGTATTAGAAGCTTTTGCCGCAGTTTGCTGTGCCTTCACGGAAGAATTAACAATATTAACGTTTGCAGTATTTTCTACATCATTCCATGTTACACTGCCAACACCGCTGCCCTTACTTGCCGCTGCAATACCACCAGAAACAGTAACAATATTGCTGTCGCTGCCGGCTTCGGCATTAAGTTCTTCCGCAGTAATTTGGGCATATTCAACATTTGCCGTATAGTTATTTTCAATATCCGTAATAGCAACAGCCGCCCCACCGGCGCCTTTGCCGGTTGTAGCTGCAAGGCCGCCCGCAACGGTAATAATACTGCTGCCGCCATCTTTATTTAAATTAATTTCTTCAGTGCTATTTTCATTGCTCTGAGTACCGGTACCTTCAGCATCCTTATTGTTTAACTGCGCCTTAATATCGTCCGTTTCAATGCCATTTAACTCACTCGCGCCGGTAATATCAAAATCGCTGCCCATGCGTTCGGCAATTTCCGTTTTGCCATCTGCAAGCCCATCAAGAGCCTGTTCATAAATGCTGTCTTCTGTAATAGCTACATCCTGTGCAATTACATCAACTATGCCGCCATCAACGGTAGTAATTACAACTTTATCATCACTGCCGTTGCCTTCAATAAAAGCATTGGTAGTATTATGCACCTCATTGTAAACGCCAGCACCTTCAACTACTGCGCTAGCACCGTCACCGCCGGAAGGAACAGTTGCGCCTGCCGCAATGCCAACGGTAATATTTTTAAGCGCGTTCATTGCGTCTACATCAACATTGCCAACATTGGTATAGCTGCCGCCTTTAATGCCTGCATTGATGTTATTATTAAGCTGAGCTACGGCAACTGTCGCCCCTACGCCAACCTTTTGCTGCCCGGCACTTAAAGTACCGCCGCCGGTATTTTCAATATCGCGTGCATAAGCAGCAACATTAATATCATTTGCATTAGTTACAGTATTATTTTCCAACAGAGCTTCTACATCATGGTCTATCATGTTAACTGAAACCGCTGCATTACCGCTGACACCACTGGTGCCGTCAGCTTTAACAACTGCCAGACCAAGGCCAAGTGCCAGCTGCTCGCCGCCGCTTAAAGCCATAGTGTCTATCTTGCCTGCATTACTGATAGTGCTGTTTTTAATAGTTGCTTTAACAGCGTTATCAATATCATTAACGCCAGCTGCTCCGGAAAAACCAACAGAGGTATTATCCGCAGAACCGCCTTTTTTCCATTGCAATGCTGCCGCGCCGCTGTATGCACCGGCATAAAGGGTATCGCGCGCAGTTACGCTGATATCGCCTTTTTTATTGCTTGTAGGCTGCATAGTAATATTAACATTATCAACAACGGCTTCAGTTGCATTATTAAGCGAATTTAAAGATACGCTGCCGCTGCCAGCAATGCTGAACGAAGGCATAAAGCCGCCTTTACCGCTGGTACTGCCTACAAGCTTAATACCACCGCCTGTACCATGAGTTGAAGAACCCTTATTAAACATTTCATCAGCTCCGCCGGAGTCTGAACCGAAAATTTGACCAGTTTTTTCATCAAGTTTGTTGAAAACCTTATTTTCTACATTGGAAAATTTACCTTTTAATTTTCCAAAGAAACTTTCTTTTCCGGTATCATCATTTTTATTAGCTGAAGCTGCTGCGCTTACGCTTTGAATACTGCCATCAGTTGCAGCATCTACGTTAAATCCATAAGCACTAATGCTGCCTTTAGTATCAGAAGAAGCGGTAGAAGCAGTATATGTATTATTTAACTCACCATCCAATTCATCTACTTTACTATTATCAACTGTAATATTTCCATTATCATCTTTGGATGAATACAGATTTTCAATTTGTCCGGCCACATCGGCAACACCGGCAATATTTTTAACAGCAAAATCGGTATAAGCAAGCCCTACGCCCACAGCGCCGCTGCCGGTACCAAAGTTAAGCCCTGCCGCTACATTAACAATATTGCTATTATTATGCCCGGTAATGCTGATATTGCCTTCGGTATATTTTTTAGTTTCTTTATCAGTACCGGTTTCTTCATCTTTAACTGTTTCAGTATATTCATTTTGTTTTGCCGTTAAGCTTGCTCCGTCATCAACAACGGTTAAAATATCGCTGCTGCCGTTAACAAAGCTAAGCATACCGTTTAAAACAATGCCGCCGCTCTGCGTTTCTCCGCTCGGGCCAACACCTGCACTGCCTGCTACGGACACATGGTCAATTACGTTGCTGCCGGCTATATTAATATTGCCGCCTGTAATGCTTGCGCCGTTATTTACAGCAACAACCGTATCAGTATTAAAATCGGAATAATTTACAGTTGCACCAATGCTGGCAGTTGTACCACCGCCGGAATTTGTTATAGGCATAGCATTAAGCCCGCCAAGAGTTACATCCTTCATAAAGCTTTCGGCATTAATGTTTACATCGCGGTCACTTGCAATGCCTGTATTACTGCCTATTTCTACCTTGCTTACAGTGTCAACATTATTAACAATAACAGTACCGGCACCGTTAATTGCCGAAGGAATATGCCCACCAACTGTGCTTTGGTTTCCACTGCTGCCCTTGGAAGCACTGGAAGCTGCAAAATTACCATAACTGTTAGGGTCAATAAAAGCAAGCGCACTCGAAAGCAAATCGCTGGCGCCCTGAATGGAGGCCTTAGTTGCATCTGCTACTTCGCTGCCGCTGGTGCTATCAAGCATAGTATTTAAATTATTTAACGCATTTAAAATGTTATAACCGGCTGTTGCCGCTTCACCAATGGACAACACACCACTATCGCTGGTAGCAAGCGTTTCATTAGCAGTTGCAAAAGCGCTTTCCCAAGTTGAAATTTGTGTTTTAAGGTCTTTTAAGAAATTATCAAAATCTGTTTTAATTGCACCATTAAGGCTTGCAGTTGCTGTTTCAATCTGATTATACGCATCTTCAACGTCCTGAATCATATTTTGAATACGGTTATATTCAAAACGCACGGAAGCGTTAACATCAACACCAGTTTTACCGCTTAACGCATCAGTACTTGCTGCATCGCGGTCTGCCACTACAACAGATGAGCTGTTATCCATATTATTTACAAGCACGGATGCATTAAGAGTTGCCCCTGCCGGATAAGCATCGTTATAAGAATACGTTGTACCCGTTGCAGCAATATGCGCATCTTCAATCAAAGTTTCCGCATTAACGCCGAGCATACCGTTTTGAGCAGTAAGGCTGCCGTTTTTGCCAATATTTACACCGCTTTTATGTTCTTGCCCGCTGTAAGTTATGGTTGCACCGGCTTTTAAAATTTCACTAAGCTGAAGCTGAGTTTTAATATCGTCACTTCCACCTGCTTCAAAACCCAGTTTAGTTTTAAGGCCGTTAATAAAATTTTTAACTTCTGTAATTTTGCCTTCGGCATTAGTTGTAACAACCTGCGTTGCAGCAGAAATATATTTATTGCTGCCTAATTTTGTTTCCGCATTAACATTATCAGAAACAATGGTATTATCGGCCTCAACATTTAAGTTGTTGCCTGCTGTTAAATCAGTATCTACATTTACATTTGCATTACTGTTAAAATCCGTTACGTTAACAGCAACAGTTATAGCCGAAGCCTCCGGAGCTTTAATAGAAGTATTGGAGGTAAAATCGCTGTCTGCTTTGGCGTTTACGCTTAAATCATTACCAGCGCTTACTTTATTACCGCTACCTTTAATATCTACAGATGCACTGTTTTCAGCACCTGCAACAGTTACACCAACAACAAACTGGTTGGCCATCTTACCCTTCAAACTCATTTTGTTATCGGCTTCAACCTTCATATCGGCATCGGCATCAATGCTAATATCTTTGCCTGCTTCAATGTTGCCTTCAACAGTAACATTGGCCTTATTGTCAACACCTGTATATACAACCGCTGTTGCCGGAACATTAGCACCCGTTAATCCGCCGGCAGCTTTAAATTTTAAACCTGTAGTGGAAGCAGCAGAAGCAGCAAGAGTTTCTGCCTTGGCATCAATATCAACGCTGCCATTTTCACTTTCAACATTTGCGCCGGAAGCTACATTAACATTGGCTTCAGTATCTAAAACAGAATATGCCACATCGCCAGTAAGCGGAGTTCCAGAGCTTATACCAACACTTAAAGCTTTCGCAAAACCGCCAGTATTATCAACATAACGGTTAACAGCTTCGGCCTTAATATTTACATCGTCAGCAGCTTTTACCGTACCACCGATATTAACATCTGCTTTAACGGTTGCCAGCTGTGCAACATCATTATTGTTAGCTTTGTAATCATTTAACGTTTCATCAAAATCTGCATTGCTGTTAATTGCAGTTGCACTAATATCAGCTTTGCCTGTTGCATTAACTTCACCATAAATATCTACAGAAGCACCAAATTCCTGTTCTGTAAAAGTATTTTCTACCGATTCAGCTGTAGTACCAAGTGTTGTTCCGCCAATAACCGGCAATTTTTCTATTTCATTTTTATCATTAGAAGCATCAACATACGCCTCAAGTACAATATCGCCGCTGCCGGTTTTGGTTGCGGTTAAATTTTTGCCAAGACCTGCATCAACAATTACTTTGCCGCTTGCGTCCTTAATATTTACAATATCACTAAAATTGGCAACGCCTGTTTCAATGTGTGCGTTTTCTGCTGCTATTTCACCGCTAGCAACATTATCGACAGCAGAATCATCAACGTTTTTGCCTACGCCGATTTTAGCCGCACGCATTTGTACTTCGTTGGTAGCATTAACCTTGCCGAGTACGGTAATGGTGCCGCTGGTGTTAACAGGAATTGCCTGCCATGCATTAGCTTTAGTGGGGTCTGTAATATTAGTAATATAGCCAAGGTATTTATTCGCATCTTCAGCCGGAGCCTCAGTACCAACAGTTTGGACAGCTTCCATAAAGTCAGGCGTCGGCGTCATTACATACAGCGAACCTGTATTGATAACGCCGGATTTACCGACAGCCATGCCGTCCTTGCTTAAGAAGAACAGATTGCCGCCGATTTGACTGTTTTGGATTGCGTTAACAGTACCGTTAATATCAATGCGGTCATTTACAAAGTTAACTAAATTTGCAGCGTCATGCTTTGTGTCTTTTAAGCCAAAATACATATTGGCAATTTCATTTTGGCTAAGATTGAATTTATTAAATACATTGACAGCTGTTTTATCAACTACTCTGTCTGCCCAGATATTAGCAACACCATCTTTAATAAGATTATTATTAAGATCGTTTTGCTTAATAATCTGCCCGGCAAAAGCCGTAAACGGCTGCATAATAAATCCTGCCGCCGTTACGGCAGAAATAATTTTCTGGCTTAACGTATATTTACTTTTGCTGCGCTGAAACTTTCTCGAGATACTCATAAGCCCGTCCCCCTGTTAAAACTGACCGTTAAGCATAAAATGTATGCGGGTTTTATCAACTTCATCTCCGTTAATATCACGCATCAGCGGTATGCCGAGCGTTAAACTTGTATATATTTTGCGGTCGATTGTGCTTTTAATGCCTATGCCGGTGCCTGCCAGCACATGGTCGTCAAAAGCGCTGTCGCCGTAAACTGCACCATAATCAAAAAAGCAAAAGGCCGATGTTGTTTTGGCTTTGTCAAGCGGTACGCTGTATTCCAGGCTGGCGCTGTAACCGCTGTCGCCGCCAAGATAGCTTTCTTCATATCCGCGTACGCTGTACATGCCGCCGATGTAAAACTGTTCGGCGCTCAGCAGGTAGTCGTCAGGGCTCCACTGTGCGTCAAGCCTTGCGCTTAACATCTGCCCGGCATTGTACATTTTTTGCCAGAAGCCGTTAAAAAAATATTTGGAAAAGTTTTCGTTTTCACCGGCAATATCTTCGCTGTCGCCGATACGGAAGTTATGCTTTTGGTAAATGATGCTGCTTGCACCGTAGTTAGTCATGCTGAAGCCTGCGGTGTAAGATTTTACAGTATCATCAACCCAGTGTATGCCCAAAAAGTCGGTTTGTGAATTTTGGTAGCCGTAATCCAGCGTCGCTTCCGTGCGCAGGTTTTCCGTTACAACCAGCGGCTGGATTAACGATACGCCGTAAGCATTAGAATGACCTTTGATGTTGAGGTCTTCCAGCTCGCCGTCGGTAATGTGTACGCTGTTGGTGCTGTACGTTAATCCCAGCTTGGTGCCGCTGCGCCCGACGGGCACGGTGTACATGGCGCTGAACGATTTGGTGCCGTCGCTGCGCATGCCGGTTAAGCTGCGGTCCGTCCAGAACAGGCCTTCGCGCCACTCGCCGCTCGATTCGCTGCCGGCGTTATCGACATATACATTTATATAATTTTTCTGTGGTTCATAAGCCGATATTACATAGTCCGTAGTTCCCGGTTCTGCGCCTGCATGCATTGTAATGCGCAGCTGTACATCATTGGTGGCGTTAAAACGCAGAAGGTCATCATTTAATTCATTAATATTATTGATGCTGCCGCGGTCAAGCCCGATGCGCCCGGCAATATAATCATCACGGGTGGTTTCGTTGCCGCTTATATGCACATTGCCGGTTTTGCCTTCAATAATTTTAATTTCCACCACGCCGCCTTTAATGGTTTGCGGCGGCAGATAAGCCCGGCAGGTTAAATAACCTTTTTCGCTGTACAGTTCGTTAATGCTGTTTACAATGTCATACAGGCTTTGCAGTGTAACTTCCTGCCCAATATATTTGCCGGTAATTTCTTTAATTTCCGTTTCAGAAAGTACTTCGCTTTTATCTATTTTTACATCGTTCAATACAAATTTAACAGCATTTTCCGGTGCCTGCTGCTGTTCCTGCCCGCTGCCTTCAACCTCGGCGCGCTGCTTGGCTCTGTCTTCGGCAATCTGGCGTGCCACGCGCTGGCGTTCCATATATTCGCGCGTGCGGTTAAGCTGTACGCCCGGGTCATTAGTACCATACTGAGGCGGCGGATTACTAATTCCATAATCAACTGCATAAACAATTGGAACATTAATTGTCCCTGCCAAAATAAGTGCTGTTAAAATCTTAGTAATTTGTTTTGCCATGGCAATTCCTCTTTCTTATAGTACGTTTTTGTTTCATTTTAATTCGCATTTAACCGTATATATACACATTTATATTCATTTTAATTTTATCATAATTTCATTTTCCAAAGTGCAAATTTTTTCTTTGCACTTTCACGGCGTTATATTATTTACAAATTAGTGAACCTTGTATTAAACTATAAGTAAATATAGTAAAACGTATTATTACAAATTGATAATTTTGTAAAGGTACAGTAATATGCAAACCATTATTGCCATCGCAGATAACAAAGAAATATTTGATAATTTATTTACATACAGCATTTTGTGCGGGCTGCGTTTTAAAATTACGTGCAGCAGCGAAGAAGCACTGAACTTTTTTATGGAAAACCGCACGCCGCTCTTTATTGTAGAATGCAGCGATACAAATATCGGACCGCTGAAATTTATAAAGCGCCTTGCGCCTGCCTGTGCAGTTTTCGCCGTAAGCAAATCAGCCGATGAGGAAGTCGCCATCAGCGCACTAAAAAACGGTGCGGCCCAGTTTTTGCGCCTTCCCTGCGGCAGCCGCGAATTTTATTACCGGCTTGTTAATTTTATCAGGATGCTGAATCTTGATACCGGCATGGAAAAAATACAGATTATTACGCTTGGCAAACTTAAAATTTACCCGCAAAATAATCAGGCCATGCTGGACGGGGAATTCATTCCGCTGACAGCGACCGAATTTAAACTGCTGATACTTTTAGTAAATAAGCTTAACACAATAGTAACACTGGAAGAACTTTACCTAGCGCTGTACGATACCGAAAACATGCAGTACACAAGCCGTGTGGTCAGCGTACATATCAGTAAGCTGCGGCATAAACTGCGCCTTAACGATTTGCCGTACCTTCAGCTTGCCAACATTCACGGTAAGGGTTATTCCTTAAAATATACCCCAGAAACGGAGAACCGGAACAATGGATAAAACTACCAGAAATAATTTTAGCCGCGAAGCAATAAAACTTGCAGAACTGGCCTTAATTACTTATTTTGTAGACGGCAGCACCGAAAAAGTTCTGCAATTTTTCTCCAACACCTGCAGCAGTTGGATTGGCTGGGGTAAAGAGGAAATTTACCCTACTTATAATGATGTTTTTAATACCTTTATCCGCCGCGTTGACGATATTCCGCAAAATATTATCGAAGACATGCACTCGCAGGTATTGTTTGAGAGCCAAGACTTCTGCATTGTTTTTGTTGCATGCAGCATAAAGTCCCAACCGCAAACCGGCCTTTTACTTAACGAAGCAGCACGTTTTACTTTTGTTATCCGCAAAGAAAATGAGGGGTTAAAAATAGTACATCTTCATTTCTCAGCGGCATGGAACGAACTTAACCCGGGCGAAGTATACCCGGTTGCCAAAGGCAGCACCGAGTTTTATAAAAACGAACTGCAAATGGAAAAACCTGGTACGCCCTCATTCGTTGCAGCCAACACACCCAACGGTTTAAAATGCTGCCTGGCGCAAAAAAATTATCCGGCAGTGTACATTAATAAAGCTTTGTACAAACTGGCCGGTTATAAAAGTATGACAGAAATGCTGATTGCCACCGGCGGCGATATTAAAAATATGATTTATGCAGCCGACCTGCCAAAAGTAAAACGCATTATGTCTGCGCACTGCGGCGAAGTGCCATACACCATTAACTACCGCCTGCTGCGTAAGGACGGCACCGCCATTTGGGTATTAGAGCGCGGGCAGTTTACAGCAACCGACGGCCCTGATGATTATTTTATCTGCTCCATAGCGCCGCTTTTGCCCGACCAGAACGAATTTAACTATGGCACGCTGCTTGATTACAGCGAAATAGAAAATGCCCAGATACCCATGGATCTGTACTTTAAAACGGCGCTTAAAATTATTGAGCAGCATGACGAAAAAACTGCCGCAGTTAAACTTTTAAAACTTTGCTGCAGCATGGCACAAATTTCCGGCGCCTTTATTAAAGACATCAGCCGCAGCGGCGAATATATGCCGGTAGTGGCAAAATATTTTAACGGCAGCGACGGTTTTGTAAATATTTTAAAATGCACGCCGGAAGACATTGCCAGACGCTTTAACAGCCACGGTTTAAACCAGTGCGGAAACACCGGCATTTTGCCAAAAGTATATAAAGATAAATTAGACGAGCTTGGTGTTAAGGCTTATTTAAGCAAAACCATTATGTGCGGCGACAAAGCAGAATACGTACTCACCTTTGTATCCCTTGGCATGCCGCACAGCTGGACGGAAAGCGAAAAAGACCTGATTACACAAACGGCACGCCTCCTGTCATTGCTGTTCAAAACAAACAACCAAGATGCAAATTAATAAATCCCATATACGCAAAAATCCCACGGAAAATTCCGTGGGATTTTTATTGTACGGTTTAACTTATTAACTTTTAAAGTTTTAACAGCTATTAGAATGCCGGTACAACAGCGCCTTTGTAGGTTTCTTCAATGAACTTTTTAACTTCGGGGCTGGTGAGGGCTTTAGCCAGTTTTTGCAGTTCGGGACGGTTTTCGTCGCCTTTGCGGATTGCAACTACGTTAGCGTACGGAGATTCTTTAGGTTCGGTAAAGAGAGAATCTTTAACCGGGTTCAGTTTTGCTTCCATTGCAAAGTTGGAGTTGATTACGGAATAATCAACATCGTTCATGGAACGCGGCAGGAGAGCTGCTTCGATTTCCACGATTTCAACATTTTTCGGGTTGTCTACAATGTCGCCCGGGGTAGCGGTAATGGTTACGCCGTCTTTAAGTTTTAAAAGGTTAGCGCTTTGCAGAAGCATCAGTGCGCGGCCGCCGTTGGTCGGGTCGTTAGGAATGGCAATTTTTGCGCCCTGCGGCAGTTCGTCAAGAGATTTGTATTTTGTGGAATAAATGCCCATCGGTTCGATATGAACTTTGGTTAAAGTTACCAGCGGCATGTTGCGTTCTTTGGCAAATTCTTCAAGATACGGAATGTGCTGGAAAAAGTTAGCGTCAATTTCCTTGTCATTTAAAGAAAGGTTCGGTTTTACATAATCGCTGAACTCGATAATTTGCAGGTCAATGCCTTCTTTGGCAAGCTGCGGTTTAACAAAGTTCAAAAGTTCTGCATGGGGCACCGGGGTTGCTCCAACTTTCAGCACGGTTTTGCCGCCTTCGGATTTGGTTTCGCTGCCGCCGCAGCCGGCAACTGCTACTGATAATGCCAGAAC
>OMAL01001145.1_pt1 | contig 12209 bp, 8 predicted proteins | sample 1644711 | NCBI WGS metagenome assembly OMAL01 (sample SAMEA103958122, study PRJEB25191) | human gut metagenome | biome: human-associated habitat [ENVO:00009003]; feature: intestine environment [ENVO:2100002]; material: feces | place: Germany | collected 2013/2015 | reverse complement strand
CCGCCGGTATAGTTTCGCTGGCAATGAATATTGTACTGCTGCCGTTTGTAGGTACGGAATATCAGCCGACATACGATTCCGGCGAGTTTACCGTTAATTTTAAAGCGCCTATCGGCACCAGTATGGAAAAAACGGTAGCGCTGGCAACGCCTTTGCAAAAAGAAATAACGGCCATGCCGGAAGTAAAAATAGCGGCGCTGAATATCGGCAACGGGCGCAACCCGGTAAACCAGGGCTCTATTGATATCCGCCTTGTGCCTTCTAACGAGCGTGACCGCACCATGCAGCAGATTATGGATGACCTGCGTGCCGAAGTGCGCAGCGTTCATGGGCTGAGCGTTACGGTAGTGTCCAATCAGGGGCGCGGCCGCGGCGACAGCAGGCCGGTGCAGATTGGCCTTCGCGGCAGCGATATTAAACAGCTTAAAGAATACGCGCTGGAGCTTGCCGATTTGGTGCGTAAGGTTCCGGGCGCAACGGATGTCGATATTTCCGATTCGGACGAACAGCCGGAAATTTTAATCAGGCTTGACCAGGCGCGCGCCAGCCTTTTGGGGCTCGATTCTTATTCCGTCGGCGAAGTTGTGGAAATGGCCTTTATGGGTAAAAGCACAGGTAACAGCTTTACAATCGGCGATAACGACTACGATATTATTTTGCAGCTGCCGGAAAGCAAGCGTACCGATATTAATGACGTTAAAAATCTGCGCGTATCTTCGCCGGACGGGCAGTTCATCCGCCTGGGCGACGTTGCCGACATAAGCCTTGGCAGCGGCCCGACGCGTATTGAACGCGAGGACAAGCAGCGCCAGATTGTTGTTTACGCCAACACGGTAGGCACATCTCCGGGTGAACTGATTGCCAAAATACAAAACGAGCTGATACCCAGCATGAATATGCCGCAGGGCTACAACTACAAGCTGATTGGCGAAGCCGATACAATGTCGCGTTCGTTTAACGAAATTGTTAAGGCCATTGTGCTGGCGGTTGTAGTTGTTTATATGGTTCTGGCGGCGCAGTTTGAAAGCTTCAGCCAGCCGGTAATTATTATGGCTTCGCTGCCGTTTGCTGTAGTGGGCGCCGTGCTTGGCCTTTTAATGGCGGGGCAGACAGCCAACATGATGAGTATGATTGGCTTTACCATGCTTTTGGGGCTTGTTACCAAAAACGCCATTTTGCTGATTGACTATGCCAACCAGCAGCGCGAAAAAGGGCTTGATATACGCAGCGCAACGCTGGAAGCCTGCTCACTGCGCCTGCGCCCGATATTGATGACGACGCTTTCAACCATTTTAGGCATGCTGCCTATCGCGATGGGCATCGGCGAAGGCGCGGAGCTGCGCCAGTCCATGGGCGTGGTGCTTGTTGGCGGCCTTATCACTTCAACCATGCTTACCCTTCTGGTTGTGCCGGTTGTGTATATGGAATTTGAAAAATGGAAAGAAAAACATTATAAACCTGCCGGAGAGGCAAACGCATAATAAACGGGGCTCTGCAAATCGCAGGGCCTTTTGTATTATCTGTTACAAAATAAATGAAAATTACTTGTGCCATTCCTCTTTAATCTTGTATAATAAATGTAAAGTATAAGTAAAAATTAAGTTAAACAACTTACAGGAGGGCTTATGGTTTACTTTTTCGGATTTTTGGGAGGACTGGCGTTATTTTTATACGGCATGCAGCTTATGGGCGAAGGCCTGCAGCGTGCCGCAGGCGAGAAGCTGCAAAAAATACTGGAAAAGCTGACGGGCGTTCTGCCGGTGGCTGTTGCGCTTGGCGCCGTTGTAACAGGTATTTTGCAGTCGAGCAGTGCCACAACGGTAATGACGGTTGGTTTTGTAAACGCAGGGCTGATGAATTTAAAGCAGGCCTTCGGCGTTGTAATGGGTGCCAATATCGGCACAACCATGACGGCACAGCTTATTGCCTTTAAGCTTACCGATTACATTACTCTGTTTCTTGCTATCGGTTTTGCCGTGCATCTTCTGGCAAAACGCCAGCGCGGCAAATATATCGGCCAGGTAATTTTGGGTTTCGGCATTTTAATGCTGGGCATGGAAATGATGAGCGATTCCGTAATGCCGCTGCGCGAATATCAGGGCTTTGTTGATTTTATCGGCCGCTTTTCCGATAACCCGATTCTCGGCGTGGGCGTAGGCCTTGTAATGACCATGGTCATTCAGTCCAGCAGCGCAACAATCGGCGTTTTAATTGCCATTGCCAATCAGGGGCTTATTCCGCTGGAAGGCGCAATTCCCGTGCTTCTGGGCGATAATATCGGTACCTGCATTACGGCGGTGCTTGCTTCGCTGCGCGCCAATATTACGGCCAAAAGGGTAGCGCTGGCGCATGTAATGTTTAACTTTATCGGCAGCATTATTTTTATAACCTTTATGGGGCTGTTTATAAAACTGGTGCTGGCAATTTCCCCGGCTGACGATATTGCACGCCAGATTGCCAACGCGCATACGGCGTTTAACGTGGTAAATACGCTGCTGTTTATGCCGTTTACCGGTTTATACATTAAATTTATAGAAAAATGCCTGCCGGGCAAAGGCGAAATTATTTCTCGCAAACCTGCATATCTTGATGAGAAAATGCTGGTAACTCCTTCTATTGCCATGGGGCTGGCCGTTAAGGAAATTGTGCGCATGGGCAATATGGCGCGCCATAATGTTGAAGTTGGCATGCAGGCACTGGAAGACAAGGACGAAAATAAAATTAAATACGTACTGGAGCATGAGCCTGTAATTGACGCGCTTGAAGAAGACATCACCCGTTACCTTACCAAAATGAGCGAAAAGGAAATGGGCGCCGAGCTTTCGGCAATGCATACAAGGCTGCTGCACGCCTGCACGGATATTGAACGTATCGGCGACCACGGCGAAGCGCTTGCCAAAGATGCACGCCGCATGTTTGAAGATGATGTTAAATTCAGCGAAGAAGCCAAAACCGAACTGCGAGCTTTGGGCGAACTGGTTATGCAGGCCAGCGGCAAAGCCATGGAAGCGCTTGCTAATAACGATAAGGTGCTGGCGCAGGAAGCGTGGGATATTTGCCGTCAGGTTAAAAAAGCGCAGAAAGAAATCCGCAAAAACCATATTGTGCGCCTTAACGAAAAACGCTGCGACCCTGTTGCCGGGTTTATGATGATGGAAATTTTGATAAACCTGAAGCGTGTTTCCGACCATTCCAAAAATATAAGCCAGATTGTTTTGGGAATTTTTTAAAATTAATTAAAAAAGTTGTTGACAAACAGACTTTACTGCTGTATAATTAACTTCGTTGTTGAGAGATGCGGAAATAGCTCAGTGGTAGAGCACCTCCTTGCCAAGGAGGGGGTCGCGAGTTCGAATCTCGTTTTCCGCTCCATGAATTGTCAGCCCGGCAGTTTACTGCCGGGTTTTTTGAATTTATTCAGAAAAGAATAATGATATATTGTAGGAATAGCAGTAAAATTCTTGTCAAGTACCGCTGGTTGTGATATTATATTATGAGCAATGTGTGTAAACAGCTGCATTTTTAACAATAAAACCGATGTAAAAAACATGCTGTAATAATCAGCACATATAATTAAGGGAGGATTTATTAATGAACGTAACAGTAGAAAGAGTCGGCAACGACGCAACTCTTAAAATCACTTTGCCCGCAGAGGAAGTAAACAAAGGCTTTAAAAAAGCCGTTGCAAAAATTGCAGGCCAGGTAAATATCCCCGGCTTCCGTAAAGGCAAAGCCCCCCGCAATATTATCGAAATGCACTATGGCAAAGAAGCAGTAAAACAAGAAGCATTTGAACTGGTTGCTAACCAGTGCTATACCGAAGCTCTGGAACAGGAAAAACTGATTCCGGTATCCGACCCGAAGGTTGAAGATTCCGTATTTGAAGAAAACAAAGATATGGAACTTACCATTAAAGTAACCCTCAAACCGGAAGTTAAACTTGGCGATTACAAAGAACTGCATGTAGAAAAAGAAGCAGTTGAAGTTACCGACGAAGCAGTTGAAGAACAGGTACAGGGCCTGCGCAGCCGCCATGAAAAAATGGTAGAAGCTGAAGAAGGCGCCGTAATTGAAAAAGGCGACTTTGCCATTATCGACTTTGCAGGCACCGTTGACGGCGAACCGTTCAGCGGCGGCGAAGGCAAAGGCTATCCTCTGGAAGTTGGCTCCAACTCCTTTATCCCCGGTTTTGAAGACCAGCTTGTAGGCCTTAAAAAAGGCGATTCCACCGATGTGGACGTAACCTTCCCGGAAGAATACTTTGTTAAAGAACTGGCCGGCAAACAGGCAATCTTCAAAGTAAATGTACAGGACGTAAAACGCAAAGAACTGCCGGAACTTACCGATGAATATGTAGCAGCAAACAGCGATTGCAAAACCGTTGAAGAACTGCGCGCAAGCTACAAAGAACGCATGCAGAAAGCAGCTGAAAACAATGCCCAGATTGCTTATGAAAAAGCACTGATTGACCTTGCAGTTGCCAATGCGGAATTTGAAGTTCCCGAAATCATGATTGAAGACCGCGTAACCCAGATGATTGACGAAATGCGCATGAGCCTTGAAGCACGCAAACTCACTCTGGAACAGTACATGCAGTACAGCGGCATCGACATGAAACAGCTTCGTGAACGCCAGCATGACGCTGCTGTTGAAAACGTTAAAACCGACCTCGTTCTTGACGCTATTGCCAAAGCTGAAAACATCCAGGTATCCATGGAAGATGTTGACAGCGAACTTTCCGCTATCGCTTCCCAGCATGGCGCAACTCTTGAAGACGTTAAGAAAATCATTAAATCCAATGGCACTATGGGCCTGCTGCTCGCAAACATTCTGCGCCGCAAAGCTGCCCATGTAATCATTGACAGCGCGAAATAATTCAAGCGCGGTTAAACCACAGTAAAGGGGTGTGACAATAATGAATTATGTGCCAATAGTTGTAGAACAGTCAAACCGCGGAGAACGCTCTTACGATATATATTCCCGCCTTTTAAAGGACAGGATAGTTTTTGTTACCGGCGAAATAGATGATACTATGGCCAATCTCGTTATCGCCCAGCTGCTCTTTTTAGAGTCGGAAGACCCCGATAAGGATATCCATCTCTACATTAACAGCCCGGGCGGCAGCGTAAGCGCCGGCCTGGCAATTTATGATACAATGCAGTACATAAAGCCTGATGTTTCCACAATCTGCATGGGCATGGCCGCCAGCATGGCATCCGTGCTTCTGGCTGCCGGTGCTCCGGGCAAACGTTTTGCCCTGCCGTACTCCAGAGTTATGATTCATCAGCCGCTGGGCGGCGTTCAGGGGCAGGCTTCCGAGATTGAAATCACCGCGCGTGAAATTCTGCGCATCCGTGATGAAATGAACGGTATTTTAGCCAGCCATACCGGACAAACCAAAGAAAAGATTGCGCAGGATACTGACCGCGATAACTACATGAGCAGCCAGGAGGCCAAAGAATACGGCCTGATTGACGAAGTGGTATCGCGTAAACCTGCTAATGAAAAATAAAGGCTTTAAGGAGATACTCAAAATGAAATTCGGTGGGGACAATCACCATGATGCCCCGGTTTGCTCTTTCTGCGGCAAGCGCGAAGCGCAGGTCAGCAAAATGTTCAGCAAAGTGCTTGGCGAAGGTGATTTGTTTATTTGCGATGAGTGTATAAAACTCTGCAATGAAATGCTTGAAGAAGAAATGCGGGCAAGGGCTGTAAACCATACTGAAATTGCCGAACTGCCCAAACCCAAAGAAATAAAAGCAATTTTGGATGAATATGTAATCGGCCAGGAAGAAGCAAAAAAAACCCTTGCCGTAGCCGTTTACAACCATTATAAACGCATTGACTACGAACTTAACCATGTTCCCGGCGACAAGGATGTTGAACTGCAAAAATCAAACATTTTAATGCTTGGGCCTACCGGCAGCGGCAAAACACTGCTGGCGCAGACTCTGGCAAAAATATTGCAGGTTCCTTTCGCTATTGCCGATGCCACCGCTTTAACGGAGGCCGGTTATGTAGGCGAGGACGTGGAGAACATCCTGCTCAAGCTCATTCAGGCCGCAGATTTCGACGTCCAGAAGGCGCAGATCGGCATCATCTATATCGATGAGATCGATAAAATCACAAGAAAATCCGAAAACGCTTCGATCACACGAGATGTTTCCGGCGAGGGTGTACAGCAGGCACTGCTGAAAATCCTGGAGGGAACTGTAGCTTCCGTTCCGCCGCAGGGCGGAAGAAAGCATCCGCATCAGGAGTTTATTCAGATTGATACGACGAATATCCTCTTTATCTGCGGCGGTGCATTCGAAGGACTCGAGAAGATCATCGAGACGAGACAGGATACGAAATCCATCGGATTCAACAATCCGATCGGCCATGCAAAAGATGAGAATGTCGGAGATCTGCTCCGTCAGGTCATGCCGCAGGATCTGACCAAGTTCGGCCTGATTCCGGAGTTTGTCGGACGTGTGCCGATTGTCGTTACGTTAAATTCTCTGGATGAGACGGCCCTGATGAAGATTCTGGTTGAGCCGAAGAATTCTCTGGTCAAACAGTACAAGAAGCTGTTTGAGCTGGACGGCGTACAGCTTGACTTCAAAGAAGATGCACTCGAAGCGATTGCAAAGAAATCCCTGGAGCGGAAAACAGGCGCCAGAGGTCTCCGCGCAATCATGGAAGATACGATGATGGATCTGATGTATGAGATCCCGTCGGACAATACGACAAAAGAATGCGTCATCACCAAGGACGCTGTAGAAAAGAAGGCGGAGCCGGAGATTATTCACGGCGAACCGGCCCCTGTTCCACGGCGGAATATGGGAAGAAGATCCGGAAGACCGGAAACCGCCTGAAAAACGCAGGAGGAAACTTAAATGGAAGAAGTGACAAAAGTATTACCGGCGATTGCGCTGCGTGGAACGACGATTTTGCCGGATATGATTGTACATTTTGATATCAGCAGACCTAAATCGGTTCGTGCGGTCGAGGAGGCGATGCTGGGAGACCAGAAAATTTTCCTGATTACACAGAAAGACCCGGATACGGAAGTACCGGGTCTGCTTGATGTGTATAAAATTGGAACAATTGCGGTCATCAAACAGGTTGTGAGAATGCCAAAGGATGTTCTTCGGATTCTCGTAGAAGCAGAAAGACGCGCAGAACTGCTGAACTTCGAGGAAGAGGAGAGCGAGTATCTCCGCGCCGAGGTGGCGCTGTTTACCGGCTCGGACGAAATGCAGTTTTCCGATATCGAGCAGGAGGCAATGCTGCGCAACTTAAAAGAGCTGTTTGCCGTCTACTGCGAGCAGACGCAGAAAGTCAGCAAGGAACTGGCAGGCCAGATCCTCGGAACCGAAGAAGTTGGAAAACTGGTGGACCAGATCTGCATGAATCTGCCCCTCGATTACGTAAACCGCCAGAAACTGCTGGAGGCTGTGGAGCTTTCCGAGCGGTATGATACGCTCTGCGTCATGATCGCCAACGAGATTCAGATTCAGGAGATCCGTTCGGAGATTCAGGGAAAAATCAAAGAGCGGATCGATAAGAACCAGCGTGATTATATTCTGCGCGAGCAGCTTAAAGTCATCCGCGAGGAACTCGGCGAGGACAATTCCCGGACCGAGATTGAAAATTATAAGAAGCAGCTCGAGAAGCTCAAAGCCTCCAAAGAGGTGAAAGAGCGGATTTCCGAGGAGATCCACCGTCTGGAAAATTCGGCCAGCAATCCGTCCGAGGCAGGCGTGATCCGCGGCTATATCGAGACACTGCTGGGGCTTCCGTGGGATAAGGCATCCCGTGACAATCAAGATCTGGCAAGAGCACGCGAGATTCTGGAGGAAGATCACTACGGTCTTTCGAAAGTAAAAGAGAGAATTCTCGAATTCCTGGCCGTACGCACCCTGACGAAGAAAGGCGAGAGCCCGATTCTCTGCCTGGCAGGCCCTCCGGGAACCGGTAAGACCTCGATTGCGAGAAGCGTGGCGCGAGCCCTGAATAAAAAATACGTCCGCATCTGTCTCGGCGGTGTGCGGGATGAGGCGGAGATCCGCGGCCACAGAAGAACCTACATCGGCGCGATGCCGGGACGCATTGCGGCGGGACTCCATCAGGCGAAGGTGAAAAATCCGCTGATGCTGCTCGACGAGATCGACAAAGTAAGTGCAGATTACAAGGGAGATACCTCTTCCGCACTTCTTGAGGTCCTCGATTCCGAGCAGAATAATAAATTTGCCGATCATTACGTAGAGCTTCCGATCGACCTTTCGGAGGTGCTCTTTATTGCAACCGCAAATGATATTCAGAACATTCCGCGTCCGCTGCTGGACCGTATGGAAGTGATTGAAATTTCAAGCTATACGGAAAACGAGAAGTTCCATATCGCAAAAGAACATCTCGTTCCGAAGCAGAAGAAGGCGAACGGTCTGAAAGAAGCACAGCTTGTGATCGAGGATGAGGCGCTGATGGAAGTGATCAGCGGCTACACCAGAGAGGCCGGTGTCCGCTCCCTGGAGCGCCAGATCGGCAGAATCTGCAGAAAGAGCGCGAGAAAGATTCTCGAGGAACAGGTAAAAGAGGTTGTTGTGACGAAAGAAAATCTGGAAGAGTTCCTCGGAAAAGAGAGATATGAGTTCCAGCCGGCCAACGAAAAACCGGAGATTGGTATTGTGCGCGGTCTTGCCTGGACGGCAGTCGGCGGCGATACGCTGCAGATCGAGGTCAATGTGATGCCGGGAAAAGGAGAGTTTCTGCTGACCGGCCAGCTCGGCGATGTGATGAAGGAGTCTGCGCAGGCGGGCATCAGCTTTATTCGTTCCGTGGCAGAGCAGTATGAGATTCCGAAAGAATTTTTCGAGAAACACGACATCCACATTCACATTCCGGAGGGGGCCGTTCCAAAAGATGGCCCGTCTGCCGGTATTACGATGGCGACGGCGATGGTTTCCGCGATCACAAAGGTTCCGGTAAAAGCAGACGTTGCGATGACCGGAGAGATTACGCTCCGCGGCCGTGTGCTTCCGATCGGCGGCTTAAAAGAGAAGCTGCTGGCGGCAAAGAAAGCCGGTATCCATATGGTTCTCGTTCCGGAGAAAAATGAGCCGGATGTCAGAGAACTGGATGCGGAGATCACGAATTTGTCGGCAGCATGGAACAGGTATTAAAACTGGCACTTGTGGAAAAGAAGTAAGGCCAGAAGATGCAAAAAACAGGAGAAGAAAAGTATGGTAATTAAACAGGTAGAGCTGCAGCACGTCTGCGGAATCACCAGTAAACTGCCGGATACCGGTCAGGTGGAAGTGGCATTTGCGGGAAAATCCAATGTTGGAAAATCTTCTCTCATCAATGCCCTGATGAATCGGAAATCACTGGCGCGTACCAGTGCGCAGCCGGGAAAAACACAGACGATCAACTACTACCACATCAATGAGGAAATGTATCTGGTGGATTTGCCGGGATACGGTTTTGCGAGAGCCTCCGAGGAGGTTAAAGCAAAATGGGGCAAGCTGATCGAGGATTATCTGCATCAGTCAAAAATGCTGCACGCAGTATTTCTTCTGATTGATATCCGTCATGCACCGTCCAACAACGACCGCATCATGTACGACTGGATTCTTCGAAACGGCTATCAGCCGATCATCATTGCGACGAAGCTGGACAAGATCAAGCGCAGCCAGCTTCAGAAGCAGATCAAGCTGATCCGCGAGACGCTGGAGGTTGAGAAAGATACGATTGTGATTCCGTTTTCTGCAGAGACAAAACAGGGACGCGAGGAGATCTGGAATCTGATTGATGAAATCCGCTCGGATGCAGAAGAAAGCGGGGAATAATGTCATGGGTATGATACGTGCTGCAGGCCTTGGGTATGAATACCTCCGTTACGAGGAGGAAGGACAGGAGCCGGAAGTAACAAAAGCGATCGAGGACGTCAGTCTGGAAATCCAGAAAGGTCAGTTTATCGCGGTGCTCGGGCATAACGGAAGCGGAAAATCAACGCTTGCGAAACATATCAACGCTCTGCTGGTGCCTACAGAAGGCACCATGTGGGTGGACGATATGAAGACGACAGATGAGGAGGATGTCTGGAAGATCCGCCAGAAAGCCGGTATGGTATTCCAGAACCCGGATAACCAGATCATCGGAAATGTGGTGGAAGAGGATGTCGGCTTTGGACCGGAAAATCTGGGTGTACCGACCGATGAAATCTGGAAACGGGTGGAGGAGAGCCTTACAGCGACCGGGATGATTTCATACCGGGCCCACTCTCCGAATAAGCTCTCGGGAGGTCAGAAACAGAGGGTTGCAATTGCAGGAGTGATGGCTATGCAGCCGGAATGTATTGTTCTTGATGAACCAACCGCGATGCTGGATCCGAACGGACGAAAAGAGGTTCTTCGCGCTGTGCGTAAGCTGAATGAAGAAAAGGGCGTTACGGTTATTCTGATTACGCATTACATGGAAGAGGTTGTTTTTGCGGACCGTGTGTTCGTTATGGACAACGGTAAGCTGGTAATGCAGGGGACACCAAGGGAGATTTTTTCCGAAGTGGAGAAATTAAAAGAACTCCGTCTTGATGTACCCCAAGTGACACTGTTGGCTTATGAATTGAGAAAAAATGGTGTAGATCTCCCGGAGGGAATTTTGACCATTGAAGAACTGGTGAATGCATTATGTCATTGAAACTTGAAGATGTAACGTACACATACAGCCCGGGAACGGCATATGAAATGCACGCCCTGGAGCATATCAATCTTGAAATTCCGAATGGCCAGTTTGTTGGGATTATCGGCCATACGGGAAGCGGAAAATCGACGCTTGTGCAGCATTTGAACGGTCTGATCCGCCCGACATTGGGACGGGTGCTGTATAACGGAGAGGATATCTGGAAAGAAGGATATCCGCTAAGAGAGCTTCGAAGCCATGTGGGACTGGTTTTCCAGTACCCGGAGCATCAGCTTTTTGAGACGGATGTAATCACAGATGTCTGCTTCGGACCGAAAAATCAGGGACTTTCACCGGAGGAATGCAGAAAACGGGCGGAAGAGGCGTTGGATCATGTCGGATTTCCAAAGGAAATGTATGAAAAATCGCCGTTTGAACTCTCCGGAGGTCAGAAACGTCGTGTTGCGATTGCCGGTGTGCTTGCAATGAACCCGGATTTTCTGGTGCTTGACGAGCCGACTGCAGGCCTTGATCCGAAGGGACGCGATGAAATCCTCGATCAGCTTGCGCTGCTGCATAAGACGCGCGGCATTTCGGTTGTGCTCGTATCGCACAGCATGGAGGATATTGCAAAATATGTAGAGCGGATTATTGTCATGAACCACGGTCATGTGGCGTTTGACGATACTCCGAAGAAAGTCTTTGCCCACTATAAAGAACTCGAGAAAATCGGCCTTGCAGCGCCGCAGATGACGTATATTATGCATGCGCTAAAGGAACACGGCATGGACGTGGACGTAACGGCGACGACGATTGAGGAGGCACGCGATACGATTCTTGCGGCACTGGAAAGTCAGAAGAAAAACGGGAAAAAAGGAGCAGAAGTATGTTAAGAGATATTACTCTGGGACAGTATTACCCGGCAGATTCCATTCTGCACCGGCTTGACCCGCGTGTGAAATTTGTAGGAACGATCGTTTATGTCGTTTCCCTCTTTTTGTTCCACAACTGGGGCTATCTGCTTGGAACCGTATTCCTTGCGGTGATGATTAAACTGTCGAAGGTACCGTTCAAATTTATCACGAAGGGTCTGAAATCAATTTTTGTGCTGCTCGCGATTACGATGGTATTTAACATCTTATTCACGCCGGGTGAGGTGCTCGTCCGTATCTGGAAAATTACGATCACCCACGAGGGTGTGGCCATGGCATGCCGTATGTCGGTGCGTCTGATTTTCCTGATGATCGGCTCTTCGCTGATGACGCTGACGACAACGCCGAACCAGCTGACGGATGCACTCGAAAGCCTGCTCGGACCATTGAAAAAAATCCATGTGCCGGTGCATGAGATTTCCATGATGATGTCAATCGCGCTCCGTTTTATCCCGATTCTTCTGGAAGAGACAGACAAGATTATGAAAGCGCAGATGGCGCGCGGCGCGGACTTTGAAAGCGGCAACCTGATGCAGCGGGCCAAGGCCATGATCCCCCTGCTGGTGCCCCTGTTCATCAGCGCCTTCCGCCGGGCCGACGAGTTGGCCACGGCCA
>OMAL01001129.1_pt1 | contig 12356 bp, 9 predicted proteins | sample 1644711 | NCBI WGS metagenome assembly OMAL01 (sample SAMEA103958122, study PRJEB25191) | human gut metagenome | biome: human-associated habitat [ENVO:00009003]; feature: intestine environment [ENVO:2100002]; material: feces | place: Germany | collected 2013/2015 | reverse complement strand
TTCAGGCAATCTACAATTTCTCAACCCCGGATAGTGTCTACGCCCTCGGCGCAGCCGTCAGCGACATGAGCCGGGAGGTCTTACGCCAAATTGAGCGCACCGTAAAAACCACCATTCGCCGCCGAAACAATGAAAGGAGCCAGCATGAATATGAGCAGCAATCTGAGTTACACGCAGACCGGGGATTATTTTCTCCCGAACCTGACCATGCATCAGCCGAAGACCCCACTGGGCAAGTACGGCAGGCTGCGCCGGACCTACCTGAAAGACCATCGCCCGGTGCTGTACAACACGATGCTGATGAACGGGAGCCTGTACCCGCACCTGATGGAGGTGGAGCAGACGGCAGAGAGCCGGATGCAGCAGACCATGGAGCAGCTTCTGAAGCAGAACCCGGAACCGGACAAGGAGCAGAACCAGATGGCGTGGGTGCAGCACATGAACAGCCTGAAAGCGCAGGCAGAGGAACTGGTGCTGACGGAGCTGATCTACAGCTAAGTTTTCTGGATGCAAACATCCCCACCGAAGCCCAGCAAATTGAAAAAATCGACCGAGCGGAGAGCGAAAAAACGCCCTCCGCCTTTGTTTTGTCGCAGGCTGAAATCGAAAACGAACTGCGTAAGCACGGTTCTGGATTTGTGGGCGGCAAGCAGCGCATTATGGCACTGTACCAGACCCAGCCCGACCGCAATCTCCGTGCCAAGGCGCTGGCAAAGGAGTACGGCATCGGTGGGCACTCCCACGATTTTCTGGACGGAAGCCGGGGCTTCGTCAACCACAACGGGAGAGGATTGGAATTTGATCATTATCCCGACCACCAGAAAATCACCCTGAAATGGACGCAGGTGGAACAATATATCGACCTGATGATCCAGTCCGACCGCTACCTGACGGACGAGGAAAAGGAGCATTACACGCCCTCTGTGCCCGTCAGCGCAAAACCGGATGCCGACCTGACCCGTGCAAAGAACCTGATCCGGGAGTTTTGTCAGGAGGAATACGACTCTGATCCGGACTTTTCCAATCTTGCTAAAATCGACATTGCCTACACCTATGCCACCGACGAGGAGATCCCCATACAGGTCAACGTAGATTTGATTGGGTATCGGGTGGAGCGGTATCTGGGCGAGGTACTGATAGACCAGCGGCAGTACGAAAGTCTGGAGGAGCTGACCGAAACCGAGTTGGAGGCGCTGGATTTTTCCGAACTGGTCAGCGTCACGGATGAAGAATTGGAGCACTACCACAGCAAGGCGGAGGAACGCCCGGCGCTGCTGCCGCTGGCTGCCGCCACCGAGTACAACACCCTGAAAGAGCAGCACCCGGACGCTCTGGTGGGCTTTGAGCAGAACGGACGGTTTGAGTTTTACGGCGAGGATGCCCGGAAGGTCTGCGAGCTTGTAGGCGGAAAGCTGCTGGAAAAGGAAACGGCGCTGGGCACCGTCCCGGTCACCGGCTTCCCCAGCGGCCAGTGGGCGTACCGTGCCAAGCAACTGTGGCAGTGCGGCGAGAACGTTTATCTTGCCGGGCTGAACGAGGATGGCACCCACCACCAGACCAAGTACCTGCGCCGGGAGGATTATCTGCCGCTGGGTGCTACCGTCCACATGGAAGGACGTGCCTTCCGGGTGGATAACGTCAACTTCGATAAAGACAGCGTGTCCCTGCAGGATGTGGCATTAGCAGAAATGCGGATGCCTGTTTTCCGGCAGGAACCGCTGGCGGTTGTCCGGGAGTTGTACGAGCAGGAACAGGATGTGATGGAACACCCCCTGCCTAATTACAAGGTCGGTGACAACGTTATCGTTGACCTTCCTACCCGAACCATCGAAGGAAAAATCGGCTATGTGGGCGAAACGGATGTTCGCATCGACACCAGCGCACAGGGACAGTCGTGGGATAACGAAGTTATCAACAAACGACAATTCGAGGACGGTCTGCGGCAGGTTGAGCCGCAACTTTCCGACGAAGATCTGGATGAGCTGCCTATCTCTGCCGTGATGGACGGAAAGGTGCAGACCTTCCCGGATGCTGCTGCGTTGGATGAAGCCCTGAACGCTGTGCCTGCCGGGAACTTCCGCATCACAGACGACCATCTGGGCGAGGGCGGTGCAAAGCAGAAATATGCCCGGAACATCGAAGCCGTCCGCACCCTGTTCAAGCTGGAACAGGAGCACCGGGGTGCCACCGCTGAGGAACAGCAGGTGCTTTCCCGGTATGTGGGCTGGGGCGGTCTGGCAGATGCCTTTGACCCCAATAAGGACAGCTGGGCAAAGGAATATGCGGAGTTGAAAAATCTGCTTTCCGAGGACGAATACGCCGCTGCCCGCAGCTCCGTGCTGAACGCCCACTACACCAGCCCCACCGTCATCCGTGGTATCTACGATGCAGTCGAAAAGATGGGTTTCCGGTCTGGCAACATCTTGGAACCGTCCATGGGTGTGGGCAACTTCTTTGGGATGCTGCCGGACAGTATGGCAGACAGCCGCTTATACGGCGTGGAACTGGACAGCATCACCGGGCGCATTGCCAAGATGCTGTATCCGCAGGCTGACATTACTGTTGCCGGCTTTGAGACCACCGACCGCAGGGATTTCTACGATTTGGCGGTGGGCAACGTGCCTTTCGGCCAGTACAAAGTCAACGATAAGGCGTACAACAAGCTGGGATTTTCCATCCACAATTATTTTTTTGCGAAAGCCATCGACCAAGTGCGTCCGGGCGGCGTAGTGGCGTTCGTCACCAGCCGTTACACCATGGACAGCAAGGACAGTACCGCCCGCAAGCACATGGCAGAACGTGCCGATTTGCTTGGTGCGATCCGTCTGCCCAACAATGCGTTCCGTGCTAACGCTGGCACGGATGTTGTCAGTGACATTATCTTCCTGCAAAAGCGTGACCGCCCCATCGACCATGAGCCGGACTGGGTACAGCTTGGAAAAACGGAAGACGGCTTTGCCATCAACCAGTATTTTGTGGACCACCCGGAGATGGTTCTGGGTGAATTGACCACCGAAAGCACCCAGTACGGACGAGAGGAATTGACCGTTGCACCCATCGAGGGCGCAAACCTTGCCGACCAGCTTACAGAAGCGGTGCAGCACATTGAGGGGCAGTATACTGCCGCCGAGGTGGACGCTCCCGACATTGCTGAGGAAGAAGCCACCCGGCGCACCCTGCCTGCCGACCCGGATGTAAAAAACTTCTCCTACACCGTGGTGGACGGCGAGGTTTTCTACCGGGAAAATTCTGTGATGACGCAGGTGGAGCTGTCCGACACCGCCAAAGGGCGTGTCACAGGCATGGTGGAGCTGCGGCAGATCGTCAATGAACTGATCGACCAACAGTTGAACGATTTCCCGGACGAGGACATCAAGGCAACACAGGAGCGTTTGAACACCGCCTACGATGCTTTTACCGCCCAATACGGCTTGCTGAATGACCGCAAAAACGGGCGGCTGTTTGAGCAGGATTCCTCTTACTATCTGCTCTGCTCTTTGGAAAATCTGGACGAGCAGGGGCAGCTCAAGAGCAAAGCGGCGATGTTTACGAAACGGACGATTCGCCCGGAGCGCACTGTCACCAGTGTGGATACCCCCAGCGAAGCGTTGACGGTGTCCATCGGGGAGCACGGCAAAGTGGATTTGCCCTATATGGCGGAGCTGCTGGGCACGCCCGGTGACTATGGGCGCATTACCACCGAACTTTCCGGCGTGATCTTCAAAGACCCTGCCGCCGACCCCACCGATCCGGAAGCGGGCTGGCAGATGGCAGACGAATACCTGTCCGGCGATGTCCGGGCAAAGCTGCGGATGGCACAGTTTGCCGCTGAAACCAACCCGGAATTTGCCGTCAACGTAGATGCGCTGACCAAGGCACAGCCCAGAGAACTGGAAGCCTCCGAAATTGATGTGCGCTTGGGTGCAACGTGGCTCGACCCCAGTATTATCCAGAAGTTTATGACCGAGACCTTCCAAATTCCCTACTATCTGCGCCGGGCGGTGAATGTGCGCTACTCTCCCTATACCGCAGAGTGGCGTGTGGAGGGCAAGACTGCCACCGGGCGGAGTGACATTATTTCGTCCGAGACCTACGGCACCAGCCGTGCCAACGCATACAAGATTTTAGAGGAGACCCTGAACCTGAAGGATGTCCGCATCTACGACACCATCGAGGATGCCGAGGGCAAGCCCAAACGTGTGTTGAACAAGCGGGAGACCATGCTGGCGCAGCAGAAGCAACAGGTCATCAAGGACGCTTTCGCCAACTGGATCTGGCAGGACCCCCAACGGCGCATTGCGCTGGTGAAACAGTATAACGAGCTGTTCAACTCTACCCGCCCCCGTGAGTATGACGGAAGTCACATCAAATTCGTGGGCATGAACCCTGAGATCACCCTCCGGGAACACCAGCGCAACGCCATCGCTCATGTGCTTTATGGCGGTAATACGCTGCTTGCACACGAAGTTGGTGCCGGAAAAACTTACGAAATGGCGGCATCCGCTATGGAAGCAAAACGGCTGGGGCTGTGCCAGAAAAGCCTTTTTGTCGTGCCCAATCACCTGACAGAGCAGTGGGCAAGCGAGTTTCTGAACCTCTACCCCAATGCGAAACTTTTGGTGGCACGGCGCAAGGACTTTGAGACCGCCAACCGCAAAAAATTCTGCGCCCGCATTGCCACCGGGGACTACGATGCTGTCATCATCGGGCATAGCCAGTTTGAGCGCATCCCGCTGTCCTTTGAGCGGCAGGAACGCATCATTCAGGAGCAAATTTATGAAACGCTTGCTGCCATCAACGAGCTGAAAGTCCACGCAGGCGAGAATTTCAGTATCAAACAGATGGAAAAGACCCGCAAAACGCTGGAAACCAAGCTGGAAAAATTGCGCTCCGATGAGCGTAAGGACGATGTAATTACCTTTGAGCAACTGGGCGTTGACCGCCTGTTTGTGGACGAGTCACACGCGTTCAAAAATTTGTTCCTCACAACAAAAATGCGGAATGTCGCAGGATTATCCACCAGCGAAGCCCAGAAATCTTCCGATATGTTTGGCAAGTGCCGTTATCTGGACGAGATCACTGGCGGGCGTGGCGTAGTGTTCGCCACGGGTACGCCCGTGAGCAATTCCATGACCGAACTGTACACGGTTATGCGGTATTTGCAGTACAGCACCTTACAGCAGAAAAAGCTGACCCACTTCGACTGCTGGGCGTCCACCTTTGGTGAGACCACCACCGCCATCGAGCTTGCCCCCGAAGGTACAGGGTATCGGGCAAGGACGAGATTTGCCAAGTTCTTCAACCTCCCGGAGCTGATGTCCATGTTCAAGGAGGTGGCGGACATTAAAACTTCCGACCAGCTTCATCTGCCTGTGCCGGAGGCAAAGTTTGAGACAGTGGTAGCAAAGCCGTCCGACCTCCAAAAGGAGATGGTGCAGGAACTGAGCAAGCGTGCCGCCCGCATCCACTCTGGCACCGTGGATGCCTCCGAGGACAATATGCTCTGTGTGACAAACGACGGCAGAAAAATCGGTCTGGATGTTCGCCTGATGAACCCCATGCTCCCGGACGACCCGAACAGCAAGTTGAACATCTGTGTGCGGAACGTGCTGAAGATCTGGGAGGAGGGCAAAGACCAGAAGCTGACCCAACTTTTATTCTGCGATCTCTCGACACCGAAAAATGACGGCAACTTCAATGTCTACGAGGATATTCGCAAAAAGCTGATCGCTGCCGGTGTGCCGGAAAACGAGATTGAGTTCATCCACAATGCCGATACCGAAGCAAAAAAGGCGGCACTGTTCTCCAAGGTGCGCTCCGGCGATGTGCGAGTTTTACTCGGAAGTACGGCAAAAATGGGAGCGGGCACCAACGTGCAGTCCCGGCTTGTGGCGGTGCATCACCTGGACGTTGGCTGGAAACCCAGCGACATGACCCAGCGCAACGGACGCATCATCCGGCAGGGCAACATGAATAAGGAAGTCAAGGTGTTCAATTACGTCACGGAAGGGACATTTGACAGTTATTTGTTTCAAACTTTGGAAAATAAGCAGCGATTTATCAGCCAAATCATGACTTCCAAATCTCCTGTGCGCTCCTGCGAGGATGTGGACGAACAGGCACTTTCCTATGCGGAGATCAAGGCACTGTGTGCCGGAAATCCGCTCATCAAGGAAAAGATGGACTTGGACGTGCAGGTGGCAAAGCTGAAGGTGCTGAAAGCCGACCACCAGAGCCAAAAATTCCGCTTGCAGGACAAATTGCTGACCAAGTTCCCGGCAGACATTCAGGAAGTAAACGCCCACATTGCCGGGTTGAAAGCGGACGCACAGCTTGCCGCCGCTCATCCGCAGGGCAAGGAGGAGTTTTGCGGCATGACCATCAAGGGCGTTGCCTACGACGAGAAAAAGACTGCCGGTGAGCGTCTGGTGCTTGCCTGCTCCGAGCTGCCCAACGCCGAGGAAAAAGTCATCGGCAGCTACCGGGGCTTTGAACTTTCTCTGCGGTTCGATGCTTTCCGCACGGAATATCAGGCTCTTTTGAAAGGGCAACAGAAGTACACGGTTCCCTTGGGCAACGACCCGCTGGGCAACATCATTCGTCTGGATAATTCGCTGAACAGCTTCCCGGAGCGCATCACCTCTGCCGAGAACGAACTGACCACCCTGCATCAGCAGCAGGCGGCGGCGCAGATCGAGGTGGAAAAGCCCTTCCCACAGGAGGAAGAACTGGCCGAAAAGTCCGCACGGCTTGCAGAGCTGAATGCTCAGTTGGATGTGGACGAAAAAAGCCACGAGCCGGAACAAGACGAGGAAGAACAGGAGGATGCACCTCGCCGCCCCTCGGTGCTGGCGGCGCTGGAGGAAAAGTCGGACAAGCCGGAGCCGGTGAAGCCCTTCAAAAGCTATCTGGATAAGGACGGTGATGCCCGGTGAGGGAAAAGCGGGACGAGATCATCATCCTGAGAACCACAAAAGCGGAGAAAAACCGCATTTATGAAAAGATGCTTGGCATGGGCATCCGCAGCCTGAGTGCCTATATCCGCAAGATGGCACTGGACGGCTATTGCCTGCACCTCGACTTGAAAGAACTGCAACGCATGGCATATCTCTTGCAGATGTGTAGCAACAATCTGAACCAGTACGCCAAGCGTGCCAACGAGTGCGGCAAGGTCTATGCCGCCGACATGGAGGACCTGCGGCAGCGGCTGGATGAACTGATTGAGATTGGTCGGCAGATCCTTTCCAAATTGGCAGAACTCTAAAATTTTACCCCGCAGTTGGAGGGCTGCGGGGGTACATAAGGGTTGACATCCTTGCAAAGCAATCGTTGACACCTTTATAATAAGGGCGAAAGAAAGGCAGGTGCTAGATATGAGGTTTGTTTTTAAGATGATCGTTTTTCCGTTTTGGCTGCTTACGGCTTTCCTTGCGCTGATGCTGAAATGGACGCTGAACCTGTCGGCGTTCGTGCTGGCACTGCCTATGCTGTATATCTTCGGCTGCGGCCTTTATACGCTGTACTGCCGGGAGTGGCTGCAGTTTTTGATCTTGCTGGTGGCAGAGTTTGGATGCTTTGTGTTGATTTTCATGGGCGCTTTGATTGCAGATGCAGCAGAGCGTTTTAGTGGCTGGGTTGCCGGATTGTGAGGGATGCTATGGAAAACCAGAAATTGGAGGCTTGTTATTCTGAGCACAGCAGCACGATTTTTTCTGAAATGCTGGGCGAGGATGAAAACTATCGGCGACTGAAAAAAGCCAAAATAGCGGCTGAGAAAGCCCTTCAGAGCGTCATCAGCCAAGAAGCATGGAAGCGATACCTTGCCTTAGATGAGATCTGCAACGAACTGGAATGTGCCCGTTACAAGGCGATGTATCTGGCAGGTGCTGTCGATTACGAAAAATTATCCAAATGATCTCGATGCCGCCGATGTGCGGCATTTTCTTTTTTGTAAGGGGGGTGATGGCACTGGCGGCAACACGGTTGATTCCCATGCGGAAGAATAAAGGAAAATCCATCGGGGCGTGTCTGCACAACCACACCAGCTATATCCAGAACCCGGGCAAGACCGAGCAGGGCGAGCTGGTCAGCAGCTATCAGTGCAGCCCGCTGACGGTAGACGAGGAATTTCTGCTGACGAAACGGCTGTACGAGCAGACCACCGGACGAAGCCAGAAAAGTGATGTTATCGCCTATCAGGTGCGGCAATCTTTCAAGCCGGGAGAAGTTACGCCGGAGGAAGCCAACCGCATCGGCTACGAGTTTGCCGAGCGGTTTTTGAAGGGCAAACACGCTTTTATCGTTGCCACCCACACAGATCGGGCGCATATTCACAACCACATTATTTATAATTCCACTGCCTTGGACGGGACCCGGAAATTCAAAAATTTCTGGCTCTCCACCTTTGCGGTTCAGCGGTTGAGTGACCTGATTTGCCTAGAGCACCAGCTCTCCACCATCGAGTACAAGCCTTATCGGGAACGACAGAAGCGCATCGTCTATCCGCCGAAAGAAAGCAACCGTGACCGCCTGTGCGGAATCATCAACACCATCCTTGCAGAAAAGCCGGAGGATTACGAAGCGTTTCTGCAAAAGCTGGAACAGCAGGGCTATGAGGTGAAGCGGGGCAAGCACACGGCTGTGAAGGGCAAGGGGCAGAAACGGTTTATCCGTTTCCGCACACTGGGCATCGGGTACAGTGAGGAGGAAATCAAGGCGGTGCTGGAGGGAAAGGCGAAGCACCACCCCTATCAGAAGCAGCCGCCCAAAGAACAGCCCTTTCAGTTGCTGGTGGACATTCAGGGAAAAATGGCGGCAGGCAAAAGTGTCGGCTACAAAAAGTGGGCAACGAAGTTCAACCTGAAAGAGATGTCCAAGACCTTGCTGTTTTTACAGGAGCAGAAAATCGGCAGTGCCGACGAACTGCGGGAACGTGCAGCGGCGGCAACCGAACGCTATCATGCCATGGGCGATTCCATTAAGGCAGCGGAAGCAAGGTTGACGGAAATTGCCGTCTTGAAAACCCACATCATCAACTATGCCAAGACCCGTGAGGTGTACGCCGCTTATCGGAAAGCCGGGTACAGCAAGGCATTTCTGGAAACCCACCGGGAGGAGATCACTCTGCACAAGGCGGCGAAAGCTGCCTTTGATGAAGCCGGGCTGAAAAAGCTGCCGAATGTCAAGGCGTTGGATGCGGAGTTTGCAGAGCTGCTGACCAAGAAGAAAGCGGCTTACCCGGACTACCGCAAGGCAAGGAATGAGATGCAGGAACTGGTTCGGGCACAGAAAAACGTGGAACGCTTTTTTGCGGAGGAAAAGCCAGCACAGGAGAACGAGCAGGCTCGATAAGAACAAATTGCCGGGAGTTGACCGCAAGAGGTCGGCACCCGGCAATCTTTTTTCGTTGGTTCAATCTTTAACGGAATGGTTTATCTCTTTCGATTGTGTATGTTGGTGCAACCAACAGGTATCCTATGGAGTGTAAAGAACACGATAGGATGAGGTTGCACTATGAAAGAGCTTTTTGGACAGCGACTACGGGAGCAGCGTATAAAGCATAGGTTGACACTGGAACAGCTTGCAGAAAAATCTGAGCTTTCCTCCAACTATATCGGCATGGTAGAGCGTGGCTTAAAGGAACCCGGTCTTGCCACCATCGTCAAACTTCTGAATGCTCTGAATATTTCCGCCGACACATTGTTGTGTGATCTGGTTCCCAGTGCATCCCATGTGACCGATGACGAGATCCGCAAGCGACTGGAAGGTTTGACCCCCATCCAGAAAAAAGCGGCGCTCGATCTGCTGGACACCTATATCAGCAATCTCCCTTACCTCACAAACGAGGAATAAACCACAAACTTTGCAAGCGCATCGGCTGAAATTTAGCCGGTGCGCTTTTCTTTTGCAATCCTATCGGTTATAATCGTTCTTATAGGATATATTGTTTCCCAAAGAGTTGATTGTTTGGAGGTGTCAAAATGAGAGAACCACGGTACAGCATTTTAGCTGATATTCGGGATGCGATCGAGCGAGCAAAACGGGGCAAGCTGGCGTTGTACTGGCAGCGCGCCATCCAGCGGGAATACCACTGCAAAAAAGTCGCCCCTGCCGAACAGCAGGCGTATGAGCAGTTGCAGAGTGTTCTCTCCGAAGTGCCGCAATGGAGCGATGAAGAAGAGCTGCGCTCCGGAATGGAAGAAATCGGCGGCGGGGTTCGTTTCTGCCACTTCTGGACTGACCACGATTCCATGGTGCAGTTGACGGAAGATCGCAACGGCGAGTTTACTGTTGCCTATGTGCTGGACACGGACGCTTCCCCGGAAATGCGCCGGGAGGCTGCACTGCTGGTGCAGAAGGAGCTTGCGGAATGTATGCAGGAATGGGGCATTTCACTTCAGAATGCGCCTGTCCCGGAACAGATGAAGTATGCTTCTCTGGCAGAAGCCGCTTCTCACCTCATGCAAGTTTTGAACGACCCAGAGCACATCACCGGGTAAAAAGCGTCCCGCAGGGATGCGCAGCCTGCATTGGAAAATGCAGATCAAAGGGGCTTGGGGCATTCCCCCAACAAGCATTTTGCAACGCAAAAAGTGTTTTTGTATAGACGAAAACATTGCTTGCCGGTACAATGTCATCGATGAAACAAAAATAGTTTCATCAAAGACGGTTATATGGTTGTGCCGATTTCCAAAACATAGTAATATTGAAGTACTAACTGGGGCTGAAAGTGGCAAAACTGCTTGCTTGGTTTCCATTCAGGAATTACTAACAGCGTAGACCGTCCGTTCGCTTCGTATACCGTCAGCGTCACAAATTGACACCAATTTATCATTCTTCACGAAGTATGTGATAAAATCTCTTGACAGCGCCTCACAAAATATGTTATCTTTTGTAAACATCCTTGAAAAGATATGACCTTTTCTGGGGACAGAACACAAACCGATTTTTCTCTGGAGGAAAGACCCATGAAACAGGAGTTCATCCGCAAACTGAGCGCTGCCGTGGCCATGAGCCTCGTTGTTGGCGTCTCTCTGGCCGCCTGCGGCGGCGGCAGCAGCTCCACCGCCGCTGGTGTGACTAAGACCGGCTCTGCCGAAGGCTTTGGCGGTGCTGTCACCGCCACCCTGACCGTGGATGCCAACGGCACCGTTACCGACTGCAAGCTGGAAGGCGCACAGGAGACCGAGAGCATCGGCGGCGCTGCACTGGAAGAGCTGTCCAAGCAGGTCGTGGCCGCCAACGGCCCCGCCATCGACGGCGTTGCCGGTGCCACGGTGACCACCAAGGCCGTCCGGAAGGCCGTTGCCGCCGCACTGGGTGTGGAGCTGGCCGAAGAAGCCCCCGCCGACTCTGCTGCCGCAGCCCCCGCTGAGCCCGCCGCCATCGTCCCGGTGGAAGGCGGCATCCAAATCGGTCAGGCCTATGCTGCCGCCCACGGCACCAAGTGCTTCACCGAAGCGGTGGCTGTGGTGAAGGATGACGTCATCCTCGCCGCCTACCTCGACGATTTCCAGTTCACCAGCGCCGATGCAGGCGTGACCGCTGTGCCCAACTCCGACTCCGACTTTGCCGCAGGCTACGCCGAGGGCAAGGTGCTGATGTCCAAGCGGGCCAACGCCGATTATTACAGCAAGATGATGGCTGAAAAGGGCGGCTCCACGGTCGCTCTGGATGCAAACTTCGACGCCATCCAGAACTTTGCCGTCGGCAAGACCATCTCCGAGCTGGAGGATGTAGCCGCCAAGGGTGCCGAGGCTGTGGACGCCGTCTCCGGCGCAACGCTGGTGGATACCGCCGGTTATCTCTCTGCCATCGTGGATGCCGCCAAAAACGCCCAGACCACGCAGGCCGTGGAGTTCAACGGCAGCTCCGAGGACCTGAAGCTGAATGTGGTCTATGGGGCCGCACACGGCACCAAGTGCTTCACCTCCGGCGCTGTCGCCACCGCCGGGGACACCATCGTGCTGAGCTACATTGACGAGTTCCAGTTTGCCGGTTCGGACGCCGGGGTCGTCGGTGTGCCCAACTCCGATTCTGACTTCGGCGCAGGCTACGCCGAGGGCAAGGTGCTGATGTCCAAGCGGGTCAACGCCGATTACTACAGCAAGATGATGGCCGAAAAGGCTGGTTCCACCGTTTCGCTGGATGCCAACTACGACGCCATCCAGAACCACGTGAACGGCATGAGCATTGCCGACGCCGAGGCTCTGAGCAAAGATGAAAAGGCTGTGGACGCCGTTTCCGGTGCCACGCTGGTGGATACTGCCGGCTACGTTGGTGTGCTGGTGGATGCCGCAAAGTAAGGCAAGAAAAATAACGTTCCTCTGAACACAGCAGCGCCCGCCGGGAGATTT
>OMAL01001126.1_pt1 | contig 12398 bp, 9 predicted proteins | sample 1644711 | NCBI WGS metagenome assembly OMAL01 (sample SAMEA103958122, study PRJEB25191) | human gut metagenome | biome: human-associated habitat [ENVO:00009003]; feature: intestine environment [ENVO:2100002]; material: feces | place: Germany | collected 2013/2015 | reverse complement strand
ATACACAACAATCAAGGTGCCGGCTGACTTTGTGTATAAAGAGGTTGAAACACGGAATTTTACTCTTGCCAGCCGGCAAAAGGTTACCAATCCGGCTGCTCCTTATAAAATATATATAGAAGGCGACGGTTATGCTTTTAACGCTCACGTCCGCGCCACGCAAAACCCGACACCTCGCGGAACTTTAGTCCGTGAACCGGCTTTTGGTGACAACAGCCCGAACATGATTTATCTTGCCCGTCCTTGTCAGTATATCAAAAACGGAATTTGTTCCAACGTCATTGAACGACTGCCCGTTTTGCACCGGAAGTTATTAACGCCGAATATGAGGCAATTAAAAATATTGCCGGCGACAATCCGGTTATTTTAATTGGATTCTCCGGTGGGGCGCAAGTTGCAGGCTTGATAGCGTCAGCCAAACCGGGCTTAAATGTCAAAAAAATCATAACCATTGCCGGAAATCTTGACCATCTGGCGTGGACACAATATCACAACCTGCCGCCGCTTAATGAATCAATGAATTTGGAAAGCTACCGTAAACAGTTCGCCAGAATTCCGCAAATCCACTATGTCGGCAGTAACGATGAAGTCATGCCGCCGTTATTGGTGCGTGATTTTGTCGGTAAAGACACGAGGGTTTTTGAGGTTAGGGGCGCAACCCACAATTCCGGCTGGGAAGAAATTTATTCTCAAATCTGGAATGAAAAGTGATTTTCGGACAATTAACGGATAAATACCTATGCAGCAAACAGCTATAAATCTCATCATATTAATTTGTCTTTAAAGGGAATGCCTAAATTGCATTCCTTTTTTATTGAAGTCGTCAAATTCCTTTTAACTGATTTATTTTCCTTCTATTTTAAGGGAGAAACAAAGGAGCTATTGCTAAATTCCCGTCTATTATAATAGCTATTTTATTTCTATTATAATACTATTATAGGTTTCTAAATTTGCTCTCAATTCCTTGCTACGCAACACATTCCGCAAAAAGCAAAGGAAATAACGACTTCCATTTCGGGAAATAACGACTTCCGATAAAGGAAATAATAGTTTCCACCGGTGGAAATAAGAGTTTCCGTTTCAAGAAAACCGGAAATAACGGTTTCTCGTGCCTAAAACAGGTGGAAATAACGATTTCCGGCAGGGATTTTGTTCAAACGAAAATCCAGAGTTCTTCTTCAATAAATATTTGTGAGACGAATTTTTATGAGGAGAAAACATGAGCAAAAGCAAAGCTGAGCTATCCATAACCAAACGTTTGCTATTGGATTTTATTAAATACAAAACCAACAATAATCATACATTTTTCATGGGGAATGATAAAATCGCTGCCGCCCTCGGATTGACGGTTAATTCTGCCAAAGTGATGGTAAACGAACTGATCCGCGAGGGATACCTTCTAAAATCTACGGGCATCCACGGCCGCAGAGTGTTAAACCTCTCCGGCAAACCCTACTTAACCATCTCTTGCATCGATTTAAGCAACATAGATAAACGCATCCTCGCCCAAGAAGTCCTAAACTACCAACGCGATGCCGAATACTACAAACACCAATACGAACTAGAAAAAGCCAGGGCAGATAGACTAGCGGAGGAAGTAGGAAGGATGAAATGTCATAAAGGCTAAATGTCCATAACGTTATCTGTCCAAAGTTCGCATTGTGTCATCACAGTTTGTACAGCATCTTCCATTCCTTCAGGAGGATATTTATGCTTTTTCAAAAGTTTTTTAATCAGCATACGCATTTTGGCTCGGGCGGCTTCTCTTTTTTGCCAGTCAATACTTTTATTTTTGCGTAAAGTATCCGTCAATTCCTTTGTTATGGCAATAAGCTCATCATTTTCGTAAAAATCTTTAACAGCTTGAGGCTTTGTTAATGCATCATAAAATGCTAATTCATCTCGAGCAAGCCCTAGTTCTTTTCCTTCTTCATGAGCGACAGAAATTTGCTTTGCCAAATTCAGCAACTCCTCAATCACTTGCTCATTAGTCAGCATACCATTTAGATAACGATTCATTGCTTCTTGAATTATTTCACTGAATTTTTCTGATTTAACAACATTTGTTTTGCGATAAATAGAAATTTGCTCATTAATAAGTTTCTTTAATAACTCAACGGCGAGGTTTTTCTCTTTCATTTTTGATATTTCTTCCAAAAACTTTGGATCAAAGAGAGAGAATTCTTCTTTGACATCTGAGAATAGGTTAATAACACCATCACTCTTGATACTTTGTTTTAATAGCTCGTTAATTCTAGCATTAATTTCCGGCAGGGATATTTTTTTACCAACACCAGTGCTCGTCAAACGCAATACAAGAACACGTACAGCTTCCATAAAGGCTGCCTCAATCCGCAATTCTTCACTAACTAATGATGAGCACAAGGACAATGCTTGATGCAAAAGCAGGGCTTCTTTGATAAAAGTATCTTTTTGTTGTTCTTTTTCCCTTGCAATAATAAAGTTTACGGCACCACTGATTGTTTTTGCACGGCCTAAGTTTGAACTTTTGGCAAAATTGCTATAATCAAATCCATGCAATAAATCACGGCAAACATCTAATTTTTCTAAGAATTTAGGATAAGCAACTTTGTTGATATTTGTATCTCCATAATTTTTCTTATCTCGAATCGTATAATCATTCATAGCCTGTTTTAATGCATTGGCTATACCAATATAATCGACAACTAAGCCACCGACTTTATCTTTGTATACACGGTTAACACGGGCAATAGCCTGCATCAGATTATGTCCTGACATTGGTTTGTAAATATACATTGTTGCAAGAGACGGCACATCAAAACCGGTTAACCACATATCAACAACAATAGCAATTTTCAGCGAATCATTATTGTCTTTAAATTTACGAGCTAATTCTTCCTTATAAGTTTTGTTACCAACAATCTTGTGCCAGTCCTCAGGATCATTGTTGTCAGAAGTCATCACAACGGCAACTTTTTCTTGCCAATTAGGGCGAAGTTCTAAGATTTTGCAATATATTTTCATAGCAATAGGACGTGAATATGCAACAATCATTGCTTTGCCAGTTAATAAGTCGGCACGATTATTTTCATAATGATCCAAAATATCGGTTACTAAAGAATTGATAGTGCTATCATCTCCAAGGATTGTTTCCATTTGTCCAAGTTGTTTTTTACTCTTTTCAATCACTTCGGGATCAGCATTGTGAGCCATAAGGTCATATTCGGCATCAATCAAATGCAAAACTTCTGGTTTCAGGTGAAGTTTAATTACGCGGCTTTCATAATAAACAGGACGGGTTGCACCATCTTCTACCGCCTGAGTCATATCATAAACATCAATGTAATTTCCAAAAACCTCGCGTGTGCTACGGTCTTTGGTGGAAATCGGTGTGCCGGTAAAGCCAATATATGTTGCATTGGGTAAAGAGTCGCGAATAACGCGAGCAGTACCAATTTTAATTTTGCCTGTTTTTTCATCTATTTTTTCTGTCAGGCCATATTGTCCACGATGAGCTTCATCAGCCATAACAATAATATTGCGCCTTTCAGATAATGGTTCACCAGATTCCTCAAATTTTTGCATGGTGGTAAAGAAAATTCCATTAGCTTTAATTCCTCCCAAGAGTTTTTTGAGGTGAGCTCGGCTTGTTGCTTGAATGGGTTCTTGGCGCAAAAAGTCTTTGCATTTGGCAAATTGTCCATAAAGTTGGTCATCTAAGTCATTGCGGTCGGTAATTACTACAATTGTTGGACCGTTTAAGGCTTTTTGTAAAAGATGTGCATAAAAGACCATAGATAAAGATTTTCCACTGCCTTGCGTGTGCCAGAATACGCCGCCTTTACCATCTGTTTCGGTTGCTTTTTTCGTTGATGCAATTGCTTTTTTTACAGCAAAATACTGGTGATAAGCGGCCATAATTTTAACGAGGCCTTTGTTTTCATTAGAAAAGCAAATAAAATTCTTCAAAATATCAAGCAAGCGTTCTTTTTGAAAAATTCCTTTAAAAAATGTATCAAATTGGGCATATTGAGTATTTTCATAAGAGCCATCAACAGTTTTCCATTCCATAAAGCGATCTTCACCGGAAGTGATTGTGCCAGCTTCTGAAATAAGCAAATCACTCATCACGCAAATTGCATTATAAATAAACATGGATTGGATTTCGTGTTTATAATTCTGAATTTGTCGGTAGGCTGCGGAAGCGTCGGTTTCTTCTCGTGAGGGGGATTTTAGTTCCATCAACACCAGTGGCAAACCGTTTATAAAAAGCAAAATATCCGGACGTTTTTCGCTGTTTTCAACAAAAGTCCACTGATTTGCAATAATAAATGAATTATTTTCGGGATTAGTATAATCTATCAAATAGACAATTGTATCTTTAGGTTCGCCTTTTTCTGTATAGCGGACGGTAATTCCGTTTTGCAGATAATCCATAAAAAGTTTATTTTTTTGCGCTAATTCGGCATTTTCGAAGTTTTTGAGTTTATATAAAGCCTCTTTAATAGCGCTTTCAGGTAACTTGGGATTGATTTTATAAAGGGCATTAACAAGCACATCGTCATACAAAGGAGAATAAAAATCTCTGTCCTCAATATCCGGCCCATAAACATGAGTATACCCCATATCTTCAAACAACTCAATAATGGAGCTTTCATAAGCATTTTCATTTACAGGGTTTGTAAAATTGTTAGTCATGGGCAGTATCCTTTGTTATTAAGGGTTTTGTATAACAATCTATATTTTTATCTAATTCAATAGTTGCGTCATTTGTAACAGCATAAATTTTAGCTTCTAAGAAATTCGTTACAGCTTCGGAACGAGTATTACGCTTTATTTTCACAATTTCATAAGGAGAAATTACGATAGGTTCTTTATATGCCCGCCAGAATGTGTATTCTTTATCTTTTATCTTTATATAAATATGAAAAATCAATTCAACTTTATTTTTATTGTTGGATATACAAAAATTTGATATATCCCATTGTTGTTGCGTGTTGTCGAACAACTGTTCTGGCAAAACAATATTTAAACTATGGCCTGTTCTTTCCTGTTTATCGTCTTCCGCAATTTTAGTCATTGTTTTGTTTAGCCTAAACATAGCAAAAGTAAGAATTGCAGTAAAAATAGTAAGGATTAATGTTATGACCGATGAAACTATATTAATCAAACTCATTTTTTTATCCTTACTCAAATTTTTCTTGCTTTACTATTTCTTTGAATATCCTTATGAATGTTTCAACTTCTTCTTTAGAAAGTTTTTTCTTAAAATATCCAACATTAGTAAAAACGGTAACCGCCCCTTTTTTTATTTTGTCCATGTTATTATTTGACACAATACGTTTTAATTCTTCCCTATACAATTCTCCCATGGTCATCTTTGAACCATATTTTTTATTATTGAATCCATCTGTTCTAATCAATTCAAAATTTTGTTTAAAATCAATAACATCATTTTTTGAGTTTTTAGCTTTAAAGCCGAGTATAAGGCTATCTGATAATTTAACATAAGCAATATTAAATATTATTTTTATATCAGTTTTATATAAACTTTCAATTTGTATTCCGATATTTTCGATTTTATGATTATGATCAATAGATGAAAAAGGCTTTACGACCTTTATTTTTACCCAATTACGGTGAACCCCCTTGTAGAAGGACACAGAAGCCATTACCACCGCTAATATACTGGATATTCCGGAACAAATAATTCCAAACTTTTCCCAATTGTTAATTTGAGATATAGCATCTAATTTTTCTATAAATAACTCAAACTCTGGAGTGTAAAAAACAACAGCCAATTATTTATCTCCACAAAATGATGATTTATCAGCCGAAATGTTAACGTTTGAAACATCAATTTCACCACTCATCAGTTTGGGTAATAATGTGTCGCGCAACTGTGCAAGGCGAGTGTTTTCTATTCTATTTTGGATTATCATATCATAAATTGGTGCTAAAGTTTTACTAATTTTTTGATAATCTTCTGAAGTCGGTATAATTACCTTTGCTTTTTCCAATTCATTTCTTTTTATATGTCCCATAGTTGTTGCTTTATCAGCAGCTACAGCAATAAAGCTCTTCAAGTGATATCTAGTCCAAGCATAATAAAACCATTTATCAAATTTTTTAGACGTAACCTTAAATAAGTGTTGATTTAATCCACATTTGCCGCCACACCATAAATCGACTAATAAACTTCCAGACCAAGAGAATATAACATCTCCGTCATATATGATGTAATCTTCCTTTATATTAGAGTTACATCTTTCAGAGTTATTATCGCAGAACCCTTGTCGTAATTCTTTTATTTTTAAAATTGGAAGGCCATAATCGTTATTTTCTGGCCTAAATTTTTGCATTGCCAATCCGTTTAAGTAATCTGCAATGTCTAAAAGGTTTCCCACCTTCCAATCATCGGGCATTTTGCCGCCGAAAGGCTCGAAATCCACAAACCACGACTTAAACAAAGCCTGAGCCTGTTGTTCTAAATTATTATTTACCTTATTATTAAGCTCAATCTTATCATCCAGCGTCCCCAATACTTCAGCAATCTTCTTTTGTATATCTAACGAAGGAAGAGAAATAGTAAATTCTTTTAAAGAATTTATAAAAAGACATTGCTGAACAGCACCCCTTGCGTTATGTTGCAATAGAGATTTATTGTTATTTAGACTGTAAAATAGAAATTCCGATGCAATGTAGTTTTTGTTAGGCTTAAAAAAAGCTACACTTCTTTGAAATTCATACTTGGAATTATTTTCCTTTATTATTGCTGTTTCACCTATAGTCCCAACTGAAGATAATAAAACATCGCCTTTAGCTGTTTTAGTTCTTTTTCTCAAGCTCTGTAAGGTATCTAAATTAATTTTACGTTCATTTTTTCCAATAACTATTTGACCATTTTTTAAATTTTTACAGCTTAATAAGTAATATTCTCCATTAGGATCATCTCTCACAGTGTTATGTACTCCGTCAGTAATTTGAATACACACATCTCCTAATTTAACCTCTCGCCAGTTAGTCATTTGTTTTCTCCTGTCGATCTAAAGGTTTTTCTGATTTGATGTCTTCATTATCTAAATCAAAATCGACTATATACTGAGAGTCAAAATCATAAAAACCACATTCTATTGCCCTATCAAAATCTTGATGAGCCTTTTGCCGTTCACCTTTCTTTAAGTATGCAATGGCTCTATAGTAATAAGCTTCACCTGTAAAAAAATGATTTTTTTGATTTTTTTCTATATTCTCAAATTGTTGTATAGCATCTGAAAGATTTTGTATAGCATAATCATATTCACCATTTTCAATTTGATAAATACTTTTAATTTTTAGACAACTTACATCACACGGAATTTTATTCATAATTTGATTTATTAAATTTTTAGCTTCATCATCTTTTTTTAATTTATTGGCTAAGTAACATTTATTGGCCAAAGTCCTTTCATCTGGATTATTTTGTGTACAAAAATTATCTAAGTATTCATAGGCTACTTCATAACGACCCTGCAACGATAAAATATACGCTAGACTATTTACGGTATCTTCGTAATGTTCTATAGAAATATTATCAAGGGCTAGCATTTTTAATAAAATTTCAATACTTTTTGATAAATTATTATATTCGTGAAAATATAGCATGTACATATTGTATAGTATATAATATTCATTATATACATAGCTCAATGCTTCATTAAAATAGCCAATAGCATAAGCGATTTGTTTCTTTTCTATATGATACATAGCCCTAAGTTGCAAGCTTTTTGCCTTGAGCGAATTATCCACGAATGGATTATTGATTATTAAGCTAATCAATTTTTTATTTTCTTTTTGCATTTCCTCAAATCTTTGTTGTTTATAGTATAAAACAACAAGATTAGAATGACATCCTATAAAAAGACTTTCCAGAGATTTCGGTAGGGTTTGCTGTTTACCACTTGAATCAATTTTATTTTTAAATTTCAAAATTTTTTTGATATCATCCTCTAAATATTGATTATACATATCTTTATTCGCTTGGATGCACCCGAAATATCTCAAAATGGTTAACATCATTTTATCTTGAACGATAGTTGTTTTTTCCATTTGCTTAGTACATTGCTCTATAGCTATTTCATTTTTATTATTTTTTTCTTTTATAAATGCTTTTATTTCACTACTCTTCGAATAAAGCTCCAAAGTTTGTTCTATGTATTTTATTTCTTTTCCATTCATATTACTAGAAATTTCATTTGCAATATTATGGATCTTTTCTTTTCTTGTCTCCAAATATGTTTTAGGAAAGATAAAATAAACTAATGAATGAACTAATATAATTATTATTGCAAGAACAGAAAATATTTGTATGAACATTTTGGGAAATATCTTTATTTTTTTCATTTTCTCTCCAATTTATATCCTACATTTCTTATAGTAGTTATACAGTCTAATTGTAATTTTTTTCTAAGTTCTTTTATATATACATCTATTACCCGATCATAAGGAATTTCTTCGCTATCTTTCCATACATAATCAATAATTTGCATTCTTGTTAACACCTGTCCATTATTATCCAATAAACATTTTAATACTTCTAGTTCTTTTGCATTTACATCTATCTCTTCTCCATTTATTTTAGCTGTATAGCTATTAAAATTAACCGATAGATCCTTATATTCAAACTTCTCTAAATGTCCATAATTCTTCTTAATTAAAGAATCTATTCTGGCCTTTAAGACCGGCAATGAAAATGGCTTTTCTATATATCCATCTGCCAGATTAGTAAACGCATCAATTTTATATTCTTCATCACTAAATGCAGTCAGGATTAGAATTGGTAAATTGCTTTTCTTTCTAATTTCTTTCAATACTTCTAAACCATTTATAAAAGGTATCTGTATGTCTAAGATAACCAGATTTATATCGCTATTAAATTTTGACAATGCTTCTCTTCCATCTTTAGCTTGAATAACTGTATATCCAAATTCTGAAAGATATTCACTTATCCCCTCTCTTATTATATTATCATCTTCAACGGTTAATATTTTCATGTATACCTCCACTTAAGCATATTCGCTTGTATTGTACAGCATATTATTGGGTATTGAAAAGCAAAAAATTTTTGGTGCTTTTCAGCACCAAAAATTTTATTTATTGTCAATTAATAATTCTTTTGGATTCTTTCTTAATATATTGAAAGAAGATATAATCAAAGATACAAGCAGTACTAAACTCATAAATATAACTACATAAATTATGAATTTAGGTAATACATTTATATCTAAACTTGATAATGTCTTGTTAAATCCTTCAGCTTCTGCACCACCACCTAATTGGCTAGATGCAGATTGTCTAGCTATTTGTTTAGCTATATCACCAGTAACCTTATTCAATATATTATTCCCAAGCTTATCAGCTGTATACCCAGCTAAGAAATAAGAACCAACGAATGCGGGGATTGATATAAATACCATCTCAATTAGGAATTGACCAAAAATTTCTAATTTTGATATACCTAATGATAGTAATACTGCTATTTCTTTCTTTCTGGCATTCATCCATAAGAATAATAATAATGAAACTACAACTCCTGCAAATATTAATGAGCCAACAAATAATTTATTTGAAATTGAGTAGATACCTGATATAGATTGTTGTAATGCAGGGTAATTTGATGAACTTTTAATCAAATTATATTCTCTCCAATTTATATCTAATTTCCCAAGATCTTTTATTACACTATCAAGATTCTTATCACCTTTTACAAAGAATGTTGCATCTTGGTATACAGCTGTATCTTCTGTATTACCATAAACTTTAGCAGCTGTATGAACATCAGTGATTAATGTATTTTCGTATAGTTCTTGTGCTGCACTTACTCCACCGCTATTATGCCCATCGAATAGACCTTTAATTTCTACTTCTACTGTTTCGTCTGCACCTTTCTCATTATCAGCATCAAATAAATTAGATTTTATTTTTATCTTATCTCCAACTTTAAGATTATTTTTTTCAGCCAAATCTTTATGCATTAAGATTTTATTTTTATCTTCATTTTCTAAATGCTTTCCTTCTACTAATTTATATGCTTCTGATACAAATTTTGTTTCTTTTGATGAGTCGTTAACTCCGGTTAACATCACTGTTCTTTTAAAATTCTTCGCTCTTTTAGGCGATTGATTCGCAAGAGTCTCTTTAGTTTCAATAATATCATAATCAACTAAATCTGCAACACTGTTTATTCTTTTTACATAAGAGTCTATACTATCTGTTTGAGATATCTTTTTAATATCTTCACCTTTTACATTTCCTCCACCTCTAGGTGTTCCTGGATTTACCTGTCTATTTATCTCCATAGAAAAACTATTTGTTATATTAGCAAATGTTTCTTTTGAAGCTCTGTCCGTAGCATCTTTAATAGATAAACTTATAAGACTTAAAGTTGACATAGCCAAAATGACTAACATAATAATTATTGATTTTAAGCTTTTTCTAGTTACATAAGCAAATGCATTTTTTATCATTATTCAACCTCCAAATTCATTTTATTTACTTTTTTCAACTTTTTACCACTTAGTTCTAAAATGATATCTGCAGAATCTGCTACTTCCTTACTATGTGTTACAACTATTACACATTTATCTCTATCTTTAGCTAATGTCTTTAATATATTAATTATTTCTCCGGCAGTAACACTATCCAGATTACCAGTAGGCTCATCAGCTAGTATTATTGGAGCATCTGATACCAATGCTCTGGCAATAGCTACTCTTTGCTGCTGTCCACCAGATAATTTCATAACATTTCTTTTTATTTGTTTTTTATCTAAGCCCAGTTCAAACAAGATACCTTCATCTGCTGATTTATTCACCAATCTAATATTTTCAATCGGCGATAAATAATCTATTAAATTATAGTTTTGAAACACTAAAGATATATTATTTTTTCTATGATTACTATATCCTTTCTTTTGTATATCTTCATTCTTAAACAATATTTGTCCTGTTTGAGGTTTATCAAGTCCAGCAAGTAAGGAAAGAAGTGTAGATTTTCCTGCTCCTGACTTTCCTACTATCGCATAAAACTTCCCAAGTTCAAATTTTTGATTTACTCCTGACAAAACTTTTTCTTTAGAATTGGCATAACTATATGATACATTCTTTATTTCTAATATTTCCATAATTTTCTCCTAACTTATTTTTGATAATATTTCTTTAGGCTTCTTGATTAATATTAATGAAGAAGCAAATACAACTGATAAAACAATAATACTTATTAATATTAAATAACTTTGTCCAAGTGTTGTAATATTTAACATAAAACTATCATTTATTAAACTTCCACCAGAAATCATTGAGTTCTCTGAGTTAATTAATCCACCTGCAATTACTTTTATCAATACATTTCCTAAAAATAAGGAAGATATTATACTTGGTATCGATATGAATAATAACTCGAATATAAATTGCATTATAATTTGTATCTTAGATGTTCCAATAGATAAAAATATACCTATTTCATAAATTCTTTCTCTTAACCATAGAATCAAAATCAATGAAAGAACAATAATCCCGCCTAACATAATAGAATAAGTCATTATTTTTATCATATGTTTTATTCCACTCACTGACTCTAAAGACTCTTCAAATGCATTAGAATCTTTTTGAACAAAATACTTTGACTCATCAATCTTAAGCTCTTTCAATTTGTTTAAGGCTAAGTCTGTAGATTCTGCGCTACTAGAATACATTAAAATTTTATTTGCAATTTTGTTATTTTCTGATTTATTTAATATCTCTTGGCTTGTTGAATAATCTACAAACACCATATTTTCACTAAAATCAGAAGATAATCCTGTATATGTTTCTTGTTTTTTACCAGAAAAGATTCCTATAATTTTAAATTTATGACTTTTTATTTTTTCACTTTCTTCAATGTCAAGTAATTCAAGATTAACTTCATCACCTAATTTTAGATTATTTTGTTTAGCAAATTCTTCATGAACAATAATTGAATTCTTATCATTTTCTTCTATATTTTTTCCTTCTTTAATTGTAAACACTCTACTGCTAAACAAAATATTTCTTTTAGTATTATTTGTAGCTTCGAATGAAACAACATTCTTAAATTCGTCAGATAAATCTTCTCTATTTATTCTTTGTTCTCCGCTAACTACTTTAGCATCTTTTAGTTTTGCTAATCCATCATATTGAATTATTATTTTTTCAACTTCTTTTATTTTTTCAATATCTTTAAATTGATTAACGTTAAAATATTTACCATCTTTTTTTGTTATTGAAATTGAAGAATTAGAACTTTCATATAAAGTCTTTTCTATTTCATTGCTTGATTTCATTATTGTTAAACAAGAATACAAACAAGATAGAACTATAGTTAATATAATAAAAATTATTAAAGTTCTATTTCTCTTTCTT
>OMAL01001121.1_pt1 | contig 12482 bp, 7 predicted proteins | sample 1644711 | NCBI WGS metagenome assembly OMAL01 (sample SAMEA103958122, study PRJEB25191) | human gut metagenome | biome: human-associated habitat [ENVO:00009003]; feature: intestine environment [ENVO:2100002]; material: feces | place: Germany | collected 2013/2015 | reverse complement strand
GTTTTCTGCCTGGAAGATCTCACACTGCCCTTTCAGGTTCTGGCTTAATGTTTTAAAAAGAACCTTTCTCTCGATCATTTCATCGATACGCTCCACGTAGTTTTTCAGATCCTTCACGTTCTCCACCCGCTCAATGCGCTCTCCGTGTTCAAACACGAATTTCGTGGACGCTCCGGCTCCCGCGGCCAGAATGGACTGTTTTTCCTCCATAATGAGGATGTTGTAGATGCCTGCTTTTCCTTCGCGGGAGTAGCCGACATTCTCAAAGTTACCCGCCATATTTTTCTGGCGGTACATGTAATACGGTCCCATCTCCATGCGGTGTGCGCTGTCCATCGTCATTTTCATGATCTCGGCAGAGTTTTCAAACGAGATCTCCTGATATTTGTCTTTGAACAGGTTGAGTCTCGTTGCACGCTTTAACGCAAGGGAATGGACGGTCAGGGAATCCGGATTCAGCGCTTCCACTTTTTCCAACGTATGCGCCACTTTTTCCTTGTCCTCGCCCGGCAGACCGACGATCAGATCCATGTTGATGTTGTCAAATCCAAGGGAACGCGCCATGCGGAACTTCTCCTCGATCTCCTCCACGGTATGGTGGCGTCCGATCAGATCCAGCGTTTCCTGGTTCATGGTCTGTGGATTGATCGAAATACGGGTGACCGGGAATTTGCGGATGGCTTTTAAGACCTCCTCATTGATCGTATCCGGCCGTCCTGCCTCCACGGTGAACTCCTGCACCTGCTCCATCGGGAAGAGCTCTGTCACTTTCGCGAGCAGGCGCTCCATCTGTGCCGCATTCAGCGTGGTCGGCGTACCGCCTCCGATGTAGATCGTATCAAGGGTGTAATCCTTCATGTTCTCACTGATAAAGATCAGTTCTTTGATCAGTGCATCGAGATACGGATCTACCATATGCTCCCAGCGGCTTAACACATGGGAGCCGAAGGAACAGTACAGGCAGATGCTCGGACAGAACGGGATGCCGATGTACAGGCTGTAACCGTGTTCGTAGTCGATCGTCTTTAAAATGTCCTTTTCCCGGTTGGCAATCGTGATCGCAAGTGCCGTCTTTTCCGGGCTGGTGTAGTAAGTTTCGCGCATGTATTTCGCAATCTCTACATTTTTTTTACCCTCTTCAAGCATCTTCATCGGAATTTTCGTCGGACGGATGCCGGTGAGATCGCCCCATGGAAGTTCTTTGCCGCTCACTTCGGAAAGCGTGCGGTATACCATCCGTTTCAGGACATTTTTCGTTTCATGGCGGTCTTTTTCATATTCCACCGCCTCACACTGCGAAGCGAGCGTCTCATGTTTCTCGTCTGCAATCGAAAAACAGATCTGATCCGCCTCGTATGTGATCGTATCATAATATGCAAATTCCCCGTCCGGCGCCCCATCCTCTTCGTACCATGAGGTAATCTCACAGCCCGGATAGAATGCCTTGATCAGGGAATACACATCGTATTCAAAATCTTTTCTATTAAAACAAAGGCTGATATTAAGCAAGGGGATTGTACCTCTTTTCATGTTCAATCGTAGTTTCATCGTTGTGGCCCGGATACACGGTCACATCCCCGGGAAGCTCTTTTAACAGGCGCTTGACCGACGCGATCAGCTCTCTGCCGGAGGATGTCGGGAAGTCGTATCTTCCGTAGGACTCGCAGAACAGCGTATCACCGGAAAAAAGTGCTTTCTCTGCCGGAATATAGTAGCAGACACCGCCTGCCGTGTGCCCCGGTGTCGCAAGAACGTGGATTTCAAAATCTGCGAGATGAAGCACATCGCCCTCTTTTACGGTTTTGTCCGCCTGCATCGTGTACGGTTTGCTCCAGAGCCCGGAAAGATTTTCCTTTGGATCCCCCAGCAGGTGCTGCTCTTTTTCATGGACATAGACCGGGATATGGTATTTTTTCCGCAGCGCATCCGCTGCCAGCATATGGTCGAAATGGCCATGGGTCAGCAGAATGGCCTCCGGGTCGCCGTCGATCTCATCGATCTGGCGTTCAATCTCCAGCGGCGAATCGCCCGGGTCCACGATCAGCACCTTCTGGCTGTCCGGATTTTCCACAACGTAGCAGTTTGTCGAGAGCATTCCAAGTGCCCGGTAATTTACCTTTATCATACGCTTTTCTCCTTTTTATCCTCTCGATCTCTGAATATCGATCACGCTCTCCACCTGGCGCACCTTCTCGATGATGCTGTTCAGCTCTTCGTTGTTGTGCACGTCGAACGTCACATCGATGGAAGCCGTTCCCTGCTTGCTCGTTCTCACGTTCATCGCCGCAAGGTCGATCTTCCGCTCGGTAAAGATCTTGGAGATATCCACCAGAAGACCGGTACGGTTGTTTGCGTAAACGCTGATCTCCACGGTATAGAGAGAGCCGCCGTTGTCCTCTGCCTGCCATTCAGCATCAATGAGGCGCGCCCGCTCAGATTCCGGCAGATTCAGGACATTGACACAGTCGGTGCGGTGAATGGTCACGCCGCGTCCTCTTGTGACAAAGCCCACGATCTCATCGCCCGGGATCGGATTGCAGCATTTGGAGAAGCGAACTGCCACATCGTGGATACCGCGCACGACGATGCCGCCCTTGCTCTTTCCAACCGGCAGAACTTACTCTCCGGATGCCGCCTCGAGCACCTGCTCGTCGGTGATCTCTTTTTTATGCTGCTTTTCGTACGTCTCAATCAGCTTGTTGAGGACCTGGCCCTCTTTTAAGCCGCCGTGGCCGATGGCCGCAAGAACGGAATCCCAGTCGCGGAAGCCGTACTTTCTCATGACAGCCTCTTCGTACATCGGTTTCGTATAGATTCCAAGATTTTTGCCCTTCAGCTTTGCATAGTTGGTGAGCATTTCCTTGCCTTTGACGATGTTGTCCGTCTTGTTCTGCTGGCGGAACCACTGGTTGATGCGGCTCTTTGCCTGGGAACTCTTCGCAATTTTCAGCCAGTCGCGGCTCGGTCCCTTGGAGTTCTGCGAGGTGATGATCTCGACGCGGTCTCCGTTGTGAAGTTCCGTCTCGATCGGCACGAGTTTTCCGTTGACCCTCGCTCCGACCATCTTGTTGCCGACCGCACTATGGACGGAGTAAGCAAAGTCGATGGCACAGGAGCCGACCGGAAGCGTTTTGACATCGCCCGCCGGGCTGAAACAGTAAACATTGTCAGCAAACAGGTCGAGATCGCTCTTTAAGAGGTTCATGAACTCATGGTTGTCCGCCATGTCCTGCTGCCACTCCAGAATCTGGCGCAGCCAGGTCAGTTTTTCCTCTTCCTGCTCCGGTCCCGGTTTCTTGCCGTCGGAGGCCTCTTTGTATTTCCAGTGTGCAGCGATACCATATTCTGCAATCCGGTGCATCTCATAAGTACGGATCTGAATCTCAAACGGCTGTCCGTTCGGTCCGATCAGGGTTGTATGCAGGGACTGGTAACGGTTTGGCTTCGGCATCGCAATGTAATCTTTGAAACGGCCCGGGATCGGCGTGTACATTTCATGGATGACACCGAGCGCTGCATAGCAGTCTTTGACGGATTCCACGATGATGCGGACCGCAAAGAGGTCATAGATCTGATCCAGCGTCTTGTGCTGGTTGACCATCTTTTTGTAGATGCTGAAAAAGTGCTTGATTCGTCCGTTGACATCTGCCTCAATGCCGGCCTGGTGGATATGACGGGTCACCTCTTTTACGATCGCATCGACAAACTCCTGCCGCTGCTCCCGCTTCATGCTGACCTTCTGCACCAGTTCATAGTACGCATCCGGCTCCAGATATTTCAGAGAAAGGTCATCGAGTTCGACCTTGATCTTGGAAATACCGAGGCGCTGTGCGATCGGGGCATAGATATCCATCGTCTCACGCGCTTTTTTCTTCTGCGTCTCCGGCGACCAGTACTGTGCGGTCCGCATGTTGTGCAGACGGTCCGCCAGTTTTACCAGAATAACGCGGATATCCTTTGCCATCGCAAGGAACATCTTTCTCAGGTTTTCTGCCTGCTCCTCGACCTTATCCGCAGAATATTTCAGCTGTGCCAGCTTCGTGACACCGCTTACAATCAGGGACACCTCCGGGCCGAACTCCTCGGTCAGCTCTTCTTCGGTCATGACGGTATCTTCGACAACGTCGTGCAGAAGGCCTGCCGCGATCGACTCCTTGTCGAGCTCCAGATCTGCCAGGATAATTGCCACACAGAGCGGATGGATGATGTACGGTTCCCCGCTCTTTCTTTTCTGGTCCTTATGTGCATCCGCTGCCACGCGGTATGCTTTTTCGATCAGGGAAATATCGTCCGATGGATGATATTTTTTCACAGAAGCGATCAATTCCCCGTATAATTCCTCCGGACTTGTAAAATCGTCCGTCTTGCGGATTCTGGCTTCTGCCGCCGCCACATCCTTCTTTAATTCTTCTTCACTGATTCTTTTCTCTTCTTCCATATGTATCCTCCGCTCTCATGATTAACCCCTGCGTTTCGTTGGATACGTTATTTGCCATCGTAACGGATGACAGATTTTACATCATATTTTGCCAGTTTTTCGCGTCCTTTTAAGCCGGCAAGCTCCATCAGGAACACGATTCTGGTTACTTCGCCGCCGAGGCGCTCGATCATTTTTGCACAGGCTTCCACGGTACCGCCGGTTGCGATCAGGTCATCCACTAATACAACCTTCTGTCCCGGTTTGATTGCATCTTTATGAATCTCGATCTCTGCTTTTCCATATTCAAGATCATATTCTGCTGAGACTGTCTCACAAGGAAGTTTTCCTTTTTTACGGATCGGCACGAACGGTTTGTGCAGATTGTAAGCAATCGGCATACCGAAAATGAAGCCGCGGGACTCGGTTCCGCAGATTACATCACAGTCTACTTCTTCTACAAAATGCTGCATCTCATCTATGGCAAGCTGCAGTCCGTCTGCGTCCTGCAGGATACTCGTTACATCTCTGAAAATAATACCCGGTTCCGGGAAATCCGGAATACTTCTTACGTAATCCTCTACTTTTTTCATAAAATATTCCTCCGTTTCGTCAAGGTTTGACAATTCACCTTACAGTATAGCATCAATATTCTTCTGCGTCAATTTCGTTTCCGATAGAAAACAGGGCAGAAAAATCAGGTATTTGCGGCTTTTCTGCATCTTTAAAAATAACTCTGGATATTGATCTGTAATTTGTCGCGTCCGTTCCACGTATCGATCGACGGATAGTACGCTACCGAGAGGGCCGGATGTGCATCCACGTATGCGGCGAACGCTTCTCCCTCGCCGAAATAGACACCATCCATCTGGTATCCGCCCGCATCGGCAAGCTGTACTTTCACCACGTTTCTATTCTTTCCAAAAATGCGGTAATTTAATACAGTCAGTCCTTTCTGTGCGAACAGCGGTTTCGTGTTGCCTTTTCCGAACGGCTCCAAGAGACTTAACTGGCGGATCAGATTTTTGGTGATGTAGGTGATCGGCATCGGCACATCGATCACGACTTTTTCGACGAAATCCTCTTCCGTCAGCGTGGAATTATCGTTCAGTGCCCGGCGGAACGGTTCGATCATCTCCTCTCCTGCGAGGGAAAGGCCCGCAGCCATCGGGTGGCCGCCGAATTTCGTCATCAGTTCTTTGCATTTGCAGAGCTCCTCATACATCGAATACGCTTCGATCGAGCGGCCGGAGCCCTTGACGCCCTCCTCACTTCTGGTGAGTACGAAGGATGGTTTGTGGAAGTGCTCCCGCAGGCGACCTGCGATGATTCCGGCAAGGCTCTCGTGGCAGTCCGGCAGATAGACGACGAGGACTTTGTCGTTCTGCAGCGGGGAGGTTTCCACGAGCTCGATTGCTTTCGCCTCACCCTGGCGCGTCAGCTCTTTGCGGCTTTCATTCAGGTCTTTCAAGTCCCCGGCAAGCTTTGCGGCCTCCTCACGTGTCTTTGCGCAGAGCAGTTTTAACGAATGCTCCGCCGTGTCAAGCCGTCCCGATGCGTTGATGCACGGGCCGAGAACGAAGCCGATGTGATACGGTGTCACGTTTTCCGCCTCGATGCCCTGCACACGGATCAGCTCCTGCAGGCCGAGGTTCTGCGTTTTATGGAGCGCCCGAAGGCCGGCTTTTACAAAAATCCGGTTTTCTCCCTGCAGATCCATCACATCACCGATCGTCGCAATGGCGACAAATTCCAGAAAGCGGAAGCTGTGCTCCTTTGGAATACCTGCTTTTGCCTCCATCGTCTGGATCAGTTTCCATGCGACGGCCGCACCGCAGAGGCCCGGAAACGGATAGGAACAATCTTTCTGTTTCGGATTGACAACCGCGTCCGCCGGCGGCAGGATGTAGCGGCGTTCTCCGTTTTCATCCTCCTCAAACGGAACCTCGTGGTGGTCCGTCACAACAACCGTCATGCCAAGCTCTTTTGCCAGACGGATCTGACTGCCCGCCGCGATGCCGTTGTCACAGGTGACGATCGTGTCCCGCCCCTCATCCGCGGCAAACTGCACAAGATGCTCATTTAAGCCGTATCCGTCTGCAATCCGGTCCGGGATACGCACATCCACATCGGCACCGAGATCTTTTAAGCCGGTCAGCAGAATATACGTTGCCGTAACACCGTCGATGTCGTAGTCCCCGATGATGCGGATCGGCTTTTTCTCCCGAATTTTTTCTGCGATCAGATCTGCCGCGCGCTCCATATCCTTCATCAGCAGCGGATCGTGGAGCTGCTCCAGATCACCGAAGAGATACTCTTCGATCTCTTTCTCCCCGGTCACATCCCGGTTCCGGATCAGGCGGGCGATGACGGGATCGATGCCGAACCGGTCCGCAATTGCCTGGAAATCGGCGCGTTTTGCCGAAACTACCCAGCGTTCTTTCTTCATATGTTCTCCTCTTTCCTGTTAGCAGGAAACGCCGGACTTTTCCGGTCCGGCGTTTCTCTTTTTATGGTTTTTGCTGCTTTTATTTATTTTTTGTCTTATTCTGTACTGCTTTGGACGGCACATATTTGTTTTTTCCAACGTGCTTCATCACATACCACAGGGCACCTGTGATGCAGACAGAAGTGTAAGCTCCGCATACGATACCAACCATCAGAGGTGCTGCAAAGTCGCGGATGGAAGAAACTCCCATCACGAACAGAACAAAGATGGTGATAAAGGTGGTGAGGGAACTGTAAATGCTTCGGGTCAGGGTGTCCGTGATGCAGCGGTCAACCAGGGACTCAATCGGCTCTCTCTTTAACTCCGGCAGATTCTCACGGATACGGTCGAAGATGACGATCGTACTGTTGATGGAATAGCCGAGGATCGTCAGCATACACGCGATAAAGGTGCTGCCGACCGAAATACGGGATACCACATAGAATCCGAATACAATGGCGATATCGTGCATCAGTGCAAGGATGGCACTCGATGCGAAACGGATGTCGCGGAAACGGATCCAGATGTACAGCAGCATGCAGACTACAGCGATGATAACTGCTTTCATCGCATTCTGGCTCATTTCTTTACTTACAGTAGAAGAAATGTTGTCGAAAGTGATTTCAGAAGTATCGACACCGAAATTGTCTGCCATTGCCTGGTAAACCTGTTCACGCTCTTCCAGAGTCAGAGAACGTGTTTTGATGATGACATTGTTGCCTCCGACAACCTTTGTCATCTGAATATTGGAATCTTTTGTCACGCCTTCCACAACCGGCTCTACCTCTTTGTCCAGCTCTTCGATGGAGTAATCCTCGTTGAACGGAACGTTGATGGAAGTACCGCCCTTGAAGTCAAGGCCGAAGTTCAGTGCGCTTCCCTTTGTCTGATGCATGAAAATCATGCTGGCCGGAACGGCAAGCAGCAGAATGCAGGAGATCGTGAAGAAGATCTTTCTCTTTTCCACAAATGGAAATCCCTTGCGCTCTTTCTTGGTTCCGTAGTATTTCGCATCCTTCAGTCCCATACCGTACAGGCTGTTGACCAGCAGTCTGGAAACAACCATGGCGCTGAACATGGAAAGAACAATACCAAGAGCAAGTGTCATGGCGAATCCGCGGACACTTCCGCTCGCAAGCGCATACAGAACAGCTGCTGCAATCAGGGTCGTCACGTTTCCGTCCAGGATGGCAGAAGCTGCCTTCTTGAATCCGTCGCGGATTGCCGCATGAACCGTCTTTCCGGCACCGATCTCCTCCTCGATACGGGCATAAATGATAACGTTCGCATCGACCGCCATACCGATCGACAGGATAACACCTGCAATACCAGGCAGGGTCAATGTCAGGTCAAATGCATTTAAAGCAATCAGATTCAGCTCAACATAGATGAGCAGTGCCCATCCGGCAGCAATACCAGGCAGGCGATATACGATTGCAAGGAAAAGGATAATCAGTACAATGCCGATCGCTCCCGCTTTTACGCTGGTGGAAACAGCTGCAGATCCAAGCTGTGCTCCAACGACGCTGGAGTTGATCTCCTCAAGTTTCAGGGAAAGGGAACCGATACGGAGGGTGGATGCCAGGCTGGTTGCTTCATCCCAGTCCATGTTTCCGCCGGAGATGACTGCAGTACCATCGGAAATCACAGCGTTTACACTCGGTACACTGACGAATTTTTCATCATAGTAGATACCGATGCTCTTTCCTGCGCTGTAGGCTTCCTGGGTTGCGTCTGCAAATTTCTGTTTTCCTTCGTCGGTCATTTTCAGCTGAACGACGCTCTCGGTTGCTTTTGTGGTGGAGTTCTGCTGATGCATGGCTTCTGCGCTCTCCACATCTTTACCGGTCAGAACGACGGAGCCGTCCTCCTCGAGCTCTTCGATAGTTTTTCCGTTCAGAACGTACTCGCCGGTCGAGCTGTCGTAGGTGTAGTTTTCTGTTCCGTCATCGTTGGTCTGTTTGATGAAATACAGGCTTCCCGGTTTACCCATCTCTTCCAGAATGGTGGTTGCATCGGTTGCACCCGGGATTTCAATGGTGATACGGTTGTCGCCCTGCAGATACACCTGCGCCTCTTCGCTGTACTGCTGCGCACGCTGTTCCAGCTTGTAGCGGGTATCTGACATTTCTTCGTCTGTCGGGTTGTCCTTTACGGCCTGATAGGTAATGCTGACACCGCCGGACAGATCCAGACCCAGGTTGATGTTCTTCATCGAACCGGTTCCGGTAGGACCCCATCCTTTGATCATCGTCCATCCAAGAAGCACTGTTACAATGGCTGCCAGGACGAGTGCGATGATACTCTGTTTCTTCTTCATCATGTCGCGATTTTCCTCTTTTCTTTAATCTTCGGCCAGAGCTGCCTTTATCATCAATGCACACTCGATCCGTTTCTGCTGCATCTTGCATCCGATCTCGTAAACATCGTTGATCTTACCTGTGAAATTGTAGGAGTTTGCCGCGCATCCGCCGCTGCAGTAGAACCGTGCAAAGCACTGGCTGCACTCCTTCTTGGAATAAACGTTGCATTTTTTGAATTCGTTGACAGTTTCTGTCTTTTTCACGCCTTCGTAAACATTTCCGAGGCAGAAATCTTCCTGTCCTACGAACTGGTGGCACGGATAGAAATCGCCCCACGGTGTTACCGCAAGGTACTCGGTTCCGGAACCGCAGCCGGAAAGACGTTTATAAACACATGGTCCGCCGGTCAGATCGATCATAAAGTGGAAGAAATTGAAGCCTCTTCCCTCTTTTTCTCTCTTGATCATCTCTCTTGCCAGAATGTCGTACTGTTCGAAGATCACCGGAAGGTCTTCCTCACGGATCGCATAGTCCTCGGTCGGAGGCGCTACAACAGGCTCAACCGAGATCTGCTTGAAGCCGAGGTCTGCCAGATGGAGAACATCAGCTGCAAAGTCTGTGTTGTAATGCGTGAAGGTTCCGCGCACATAGTATTTATCCTGATGACGAAGCTCAGCGAATTTCTGGAATTTCGGCACGATCAGATCGTAGCTTCCGGCACCTTTGCGGAACGGACGCATGTGATCGTGAACTTCTTTTCTTCCGTCGATACTTAACACGACGTTGCCCATCTCTTTATTGCAGAACTCCATGACCTCGTCGTTTAAGAGAACACCGTTGGTGGTCAGGGTGAAACGGAAGTTCTTATTATGTAACTTCTCCTGCTCTCTTCCGTAGGCTACGAGCTGTTTTACAACATCCCAGTTCATCAGCGGTTCACCGCCGAAGAAATCTACCTCGAGGTTTCTTCTGCTGCCGGAGTTTGCGATCAGGAAATCAAGCGCTTTTTTGCCGACTTCCAGGGACATCAGCGCACGTCTTCCGTGGTACTCGCCCTCTTCTGCGAAGCAGTAACGACAGGCAAGATTGCAGTCGTGTGCGATATGGAGGCAGAGTGCTTTTACGACGGTCGGACGGTTGGAAAACTGATCGATTGCGTTTTCGTAGATATCTTTGGTAAAGAGCATGCCGTTGTCTGCAAGTTCCTGAATTTCTTCTCTGGCTTCGGTGATGTCCTGCTCGGCGTATTTACTGCTAAGCGCCTCTGCTGTCTCTTCTGCATTTTTTCCTTCGTTCATGCAGGAAAGGACATCGTATACGCAGTCATCCACAACATGGACGGAACCGCTGTTGACGTCCAGCACCATGTTGAAGCCATTGCTTTTATATAAATGTATCACTGTGGTATTCCTTTCTATAACTCTCTCTTTTTTTGATGTGCCTGGCAAAAAGAATGTTCCCAAATCCGGCGAAACCGGTTCTGGGAACACCTTTTACTCGTCCTTATGGATTACTTTTACTTATGCTCGCAGCTCTGGTTGCCTACGGTGCAAGAAGTCTTACATGCGGACTGGCAGGATGTCTGGCACTCACCGCATCCACCTTTTTTTACAGTGTTCTGTAAGCTTTTTGTATTTAAAGTTTTGATGTGTTTCATGGCACATTCCTCCTTCATTGTAGTTGACGCGCGACTTTTTTATAGTCTTCGGCCATTAGCTCTTCCCATTATAGCATAGGTTTTTCAAATTTAAAAGTCTGTTTTTTGAAAAAATATTCTGTTTTGTCCGCTTTTATCTGCCGTGTGCCGTCATTCCGCCTGCCATTCCGCCGACGGCACAGACTGCTGCCGCCCACAGAAGTCTTCCGGCTCCGGCAAATCCGCCCGGCAGGAAGACTGCGGAGACGATGATCAGAATGGCAAAATACACGATTCCAAAGCAGATGCCCCAGAGAAACCGCCGTTTTCCCGCCATGTTTCCTGCCATTCTTCCGCCGGAAAAGCTTGATGCCAGATAGATCACCACAATGCCCGCCTGCACCCAGCTTTCCTTCCAGGAAAATTTCCAGAGCAGGAAAGACAGCAGCAAAAGAAGAAGCACCGAGATCAGATAGGAAACGAGAAGCGCCTTCAGCCAGCCGATCCCGCTGCCCGCACCCACCTCCCATGTTTTCTTTTCTTCCATAAGAAAAAGCCCTCCCATACTGTAAATGTATGGAATGGCTTTTTCGGATATGCCTGTTTCTTTATTTTTCGTCAAACGGATGATTCTTTTTGAATTCCAGCCATGCGGCCATGCTCTTTGCGCGTTTCGCCTGCATCTGAAGGAATGCCATGCAGAACATAACGGCTGCAGAAAGTGCGGAGCTGATCGCCAGCGGAAGCACCATCGTCTCATCGCCGGTGTTGACCGGGATGCTGCGGATGCTTGCAGTGGTCTGTGTCTTCTTCTGCGGAATCTTTGTGCTTCCGGTATTGGAATTGGAAGAGCTGTTGTTACTGCTGCTCTTCGACGGTGTGGCTGTCGGAGTCGGAGTGGATGTCTTATTCGTTCCGTAGTTGTCCGGTCCTACAAGGATCGTTCCTGCGGCACGCAGCGTACTTACGTCATCGGCTGCACTTGCTGTCATTTCACCGGCACTCAGGTTGGATTTCTGCTCTGCAGCTGCAAGCAGTTCATGCTCGCCTTCGTCCGCCGTCTCAGCTTCTGCTGTTTCCGTCTGCTCCTCTGATACAAGGCTTCTGGACAGACTTACTGCCATCGGCTGGATCAAAAGAGAGACATCGGAGATCAGATAGCCGTCTTCTGTGCTGTCCGTACCGGATGGATTGGAAATTTCATCGAAATTTTTTACGGTTTCGTTTTCTTTCTGAATTTCATCTTTTACAAGGTCATCCAGATTTTCATCCTGTTTCCACTGGTCCGATGATGCATCATTTCCCGTTCCGTTCTGGTTATCCTGGTTTGTATCATCTGCTGCAGGATCGTCTTTTGCTGTATCATCCGGGGCAGGTGTCACGGTTGGATCTTCTGCCGGAGTTTCCGGATTCTCCGGATTTTCACTGTCATCGGTATTCTCGCCCGGTGCTGTCGTCGGAGTTACTTCCGGCGTTACGGTCGGTTCCGCATCCGGTGTCGGCGCTGCCGTTGGTGTATCCTCTGTATTTTCTCCGTTGTCCGCATCCGGTGTCGGTGTTGCCGTTGGTTCAACTGTTGGTGTTGCTGTCGGTGTCACATCTCCTACAATCAGTTTAAAGCTACGTTCAACATTTCCG
>OMAL01001114.1_pt1 | contig 12543 bp, 10 predicted proteins | sample 1644711 | NCBI WGS metagenome assembly OMAL01 (sample SAMEA103958122, study PRJEB25191) | human gut metagenome | biome: human-associated habitat [ENVO:00009003]; feature: intestine environment [ENVO:2100002]; material: feces | place: Germany | collected 2013/2015 | reverse complement strand
GTGTTGTTGATAAGAAGGATCTTATTACAGGCGAGAACATCAAGCCGGGTGATACTCTTATCGGTATCGCTTCAAGTGGTGTACACAGCAACGGATTCTCACTTGTAAGAAGCGTATTTACAATGACAGAGGAATCTCTTAATACATATTACGATTCACTTGGAAAGACATTAGGAGAGGCATTACTTGCTCCAACTAAGATATATGTTAAGACAATGAAGGAAATCAAGAAGGCAGGCGTTAAGGTTAAGGGCTGCAGCCATATCACAGGTGGTGGTTTCTATGAAAATGTACCTAGAATGCTTCCAGACGGTGTTAAGGCAGTAATTAAGAAGGACAGCTACGAAGTACCACCAATCTTTAAGATGCTTGCAGAAGATGGCAATATCGAAGAGCATATGATGTATAATACATTTAACATGGGTATCGGTCTTGTACTTGCTGTTGATCCTGCTGATGTTGATACAGTGATGGCGGCAATCCAGGCAGCAGGCGAGACACCTTATGTAATCGGTAGTGTTGAAGCAGGTGAGAAGGGAGTTACTTTATGCTAAGAGTTGCAGTTATGGTTTCCGGAGGCGGAACTAATCTTCAGGCTATTATCGATGCTGTTAAGGATGGAACAATCACTAACACAGAGCTTGTAGCAGTTATAAGCAATAATGCCGGAGCATATGCACTCACAAGAGCTAAGGATAACAATATTCCAGCATATTGCATATCACCAAAGGACTATGAAAGCAGAGATGCATTTAACGATGCATTGCTTGATAAAGTGAATGAGCTTAATGTTGACCTTATAGTACTCGCAGGATTCCTTGTAAGAATCCCAGAGAAAATGGTTCATCAGTACAGCCACAGAATTATTAATATTCATCCATCACTTATACCTTCATTCTGCGGAGTTGGTTTCTATGGACTCAAGGTTCATGAAGCAGCTCTGGCAAAGGGTGTTAAGGTATCAGGTGCAACTGTGCATTATGTAGATGAAGGAATGGATACAGGAGAGATTATTTTCCAGAAGGCAGTTGATGTACTTGATGGTGATACTCCTGAAACTCTTCAGAGAAGAATTATGGAGCAGGCTGAATGGAAGCTTCTTCCTAAGGCAATTAACAAGATTGCCAATGAACATGTTAATTAATGATTATTGACTAAGTATATAGATAATGATATGCGGAGGAATTAAGATGAAAGTATTAGTTGTAGGCAGCGGCGGAAGAGAGCATGCAATATGCTGGAAGTTAAGCAAGAGTCCTAAGGTTGACAAGATATACTGTGCACCGGGCAATGCAGGAATTGCAGAGCTTGCAGAGTGTGTTGATATTAAGGCAATGGAGTTTGAGAAGCTTGTAGCATTTGCTAAGGAAAACAGCATTGACCTTACTGTTATCGGTATGGACGACCCACTTGTCGGTGGTGTCGTTGATGTATTCGAGGCAGAGGGCTTAAGAGTATTCGGACCAAGAAAGAATGCAGCTATTCTTGAAGGATCTAAGGCATTTTCTAAGGACCTTATGAAGAAATACAATATTCCAACAGCAGCTTATGAAACATTTACATCAGCAGAAGAGGCCAAGAAGTACCTTGAGACTGCTGAGTATCCTATCGTTCTTAAGGCTGACGGACTTGCACTCGGCAAAGGCGTTCTTATATGTGAGAACAAAGAGGATGCACTTGCAGGTGTTGATGAGCTTATGCTTGACAAGAAGTTCGGAACAGCAGGTGATACAATTGTCATTGAGGAATTCATGACAGGCCGTGAGGTTTCAGTACTTTCATTTGTTGATGGTAATACAATTAAGATTATGTCATCAGCTCAGGATCATAAGAGAGCTAAGGATGGTGACCAGGGTCTTAATACAGGCGGAATGGGTAATTTTTCACCATCACCTTTCTACACTAAGGAAGTTGATGAGTTCTGTAAAAAATACATTTATCAGGCAACTGTTGACGCAATGAAGAGCGAGGGCAGACCATTTAAGGGAGTTATCTTCTTTGGACTTATGCTTACTCCAAAGGGACCAAAGGTTCTTGAGTACAATGCAAGATTTGGTGATCCTGAAGCACAGGTTGTTCTTCCTAGAATGAAGAATGATATTGTTGATGTATTTGAGGCTTGTATCGATGGAACTCTTGATAAGGTTGACCTTCAGTTTGAGGATAACGCATGTGTATGTGTAATTCTCGCATCTGACGGATACCCACTCGCATATGAGAAGGGCTTCGAGATTAAGGGAATGGAAAACTTCAAGGGAAAGGATGATTATTTCTTATTCCATGCAGGTTCAAAATTCAACGAAGAAGGCAAGGTTGTAACTAACGGAGGACGAGTTCTCGGTGTTACAGCACTTGGCAAGGACCTTAAGGAAGCAAGAGCCAAGGCTTATGAAGCTACTGAATGGGTAGATTTCGATAACAAATATATGAGACATGATATTGGTAAGGCAATTGATGAAGCTTAATTAGTAACTGTTAAGAGTCAGGCAAAATGCGAAGCATTTTCGATACTGGCGGAAAATAGTTAGTATTAAAGAAAATGGGGGCAGATGGCTGGAGAATACCGGTTATCTGCCTTAGTGTGTAAATGAGGAGACAATTATGAAAATAACACCAGTTAAGGGTACTAATGATTATCTTCCTAATGAGGTTGAAATCAGGGATTACCTTCAGAATGAGATATTAAAGGTATATGTTGCTAATGGATTTGAACACATTACAACACCTATTATTGAGGATATTGAGAATCTTGATAAGAGTGATGGTGGTGAGAACTTAAATCTTATATTCAAGATTATGAAGAGAGGCGATAAGCTTGAGAAGGCTGTAAGTTCACTTCAGGAAAATCCTAAGACAGGAACAGCCTGTGAGAATGAAATTGCTGATATGGGATTAAGATATGACCTTACACTTCCGCTCAGCCGTTACTTTGCTAACAACAAGGACAAACTCACTCTTCCTATGAAATGTATCCAGATGGACAGAGTGTACAGAGCTGAAAGACCACAGAAGGGCAGACTTCGTGAGTTTGTTCAGTGTGATATTGATATTATCGGTTCTGATTCTACAGATTCAGAGGTTGAACTTATTCTTACAACAACCAAGGCTCTTAAGGCTATTGGCATGAAGAATTTCAAGGTTAAGATTAACGACAGAAGACTTCTCCGTTCATTCCTTCAGAATTGTGGATTTACCGAGGATCAGCTTGATAGTGTGTGTATTACATTTGACAAGATGGATAAGGTCGGACTTGACGGTGTTAAGGCTGAGCTTACAGACAAGGGATTTGATGCTGCTGCAATTGAGAAGTTTATCGGATTCTTTGGAAGTGTTTCAAGTGCACAGGAGATAAGCCTTGAAAGTGTTGAGGCTATACTGGATGATAAAGCTCCAGCAGAAAGCGTAAGAGGAATTATTAACACTGTAAATGAGCTTTCAGACGGTCAGTTTGATGTTGTATTTGACCTTTCTTTAGTAAGAGGTCAGGGCTACTATACAGGAACTGTATTTGAAGTTGAAAGTATTGATTTCAAGGGTGCTATCGCAGGTGGTGGAAGATATGACAACCTTATTGGCAAGTTCTTAGGACAGCAGGTAAGTGCTGTTGGATTCTCAATCGGATTCGAGAGAATCTTCTCAATCCTTATGCAGAATGGTGTTGAGACTAAGGCATCAGCAGACAAGATTGCTGTTATGTACGATGAGGGACAGGTTAAGGAAGCCTATGCAATAGCAGAAAAATACAGAGCAGAAGGTAAAGTATGCTCATTATATGTAAAGCCTAAGAAGATGGGAAAGTTCCTCGGAAAGCTTGAGGAACGTGGATATAAAGGATTTGTTAATGTCAGCAATGGGGACGAGATAAGCTTGTTCTAGTGTTGATGTGTAAGCCCCGGGCAGGTTAGAACTATTTCACCGGGATAGTTTGCATAAACCTACTAAACTTAGAAAATATATATTAATAGTAGGCTGATTAATGCTGAAATTTACATAACAAATAATGCAACAACCTACCAAACTGCAGTTAATGTGGAGTTTAGTAGGTTGTTTTCTTGTATATTGAAGTCGTGATAACAGAGTTAGTGAAAAATACAACTCAATTTACCTACTAAAGAAGCGAGATGTAATGAATTAGTGGGTTTCTGACAATATTTTTATAAAAAATTTTCTTAAAAAACATACTAACGAAGTATATATCATGAGTTAGTATGTTTATCTTAAAATTTTCAGGTTAAATAAAAATTTTTCGATAAATAATCTCAATAATTATAGTTGACATATACCCATATGGGGTATATTATACATCTTGTGAATAGAACATACCCCACTAGGGTATGTTGCAATCACAACAGATAAATATAATAAAGCGTTTATCAGACACAGAATATAACAACCAGACTAAGGAGGAATAATGGAAAAAGAATGTTGCTGTCATAAGACAAAAGAACGCGATGCCAAGGAATATAAAGACCTCTGTAACAGGCTTAGCAGAATTGAAGGTCAGATAAGAGGGATTAAGGGAATGGTCGAGAAGGACGCATACTGTATTGACATTCTTAATCAGGTATCGGCAGCCCAGTCAGCACTTAACAGTTTTACGAAGGTGCTCTTAGATAACCATATCAAGAGCTGTGTAGTCCAAGATATTAAAGAAGGCAAGGAAGATACGGTAGAAGAGCTTGTTAAGACAATCGGCAAATTCATACGCTAGAATTTGCACAAGGTAATGAAGTATAAAAGGAGATGCATAATATGGGAACAGCTATAATAATCGGCATATTAGCAATAATAGTAGTAATTGCAGTTATAAGCAGTGTTAAGCATATGAAAGGTGAAGGCGGCTGCTGTGGCGGTGGTGGAGATACTGTTGCGGAAGAGAAGAAGACACTTGATAATCCTGTAATTGCTGTTAAGACTGTAGATATTGAAGGCATGCATTGTGAGAACTGCAAGAACAGTATTGAGAGATCTGTTAACAAAATTGATGGTGCTTCATGCCAGGTTAATCTTAAGAAGAAGCAGGCAACAATTGAAGTTGACAGAGAAATCGATGACGCTGATATAAGAATTGCAATTGAGAGACTTGATTTTAAAGTGACAGGAATAACAACTAACCGCAAGGAGGAGTAGTGCGATATGGAACAGTACAATGTTACAGGAATGAGCTGTGCGGCTTGTCAGGCAAGAGTTGAGAAAGCTGTCAGCAATGTGCCTGGAGTGGAAAGCTGTTCGGTAAGTCTTCTTACTAATTCAATGGGTGTTGAGGGAACTGCAACCCCAGATGTAATCATTAAAGCTGTGGAAGCTGCGGGATATGGTGCATCAGTTAAGGGGGCAAAGAGCAGCAGTCCTTCAATGCAGGAGCAGGAAGATGCGCTGGCAGATAAGACAACCCCTGTTTTAAAGAAGAGATTAGCAGCTTCAGTTATATTTCTTGTTGTGCTTATGTATTTCAGCATGGGACATATGATGTGGGGCTGGCCGCTTCCGTCAGTACTTGAAGGAAATCATGTGGCTATGGGTCTTATACAAATGCTGCTTACAATAATAATAATGGTTATTAATCAGCATTTCTTCATAAGTGGTTTTAAGGGATTGTTACATCGTTCACCTAATATGGACACACTTGTTGCGCTTGGTTCAGGAGCAGCATTTGTGTGGAGTACATATGCACTTTTTGCCATGACAGACTGTCAGGTGAGAGGTGATATGGCCGGTGTAATGCACTATATGGATGAATTCTATTTTGAGTCAGCGGCTATGATTCTTACACTTATAACTGTAGGAAAAATGCTTGAAGCCCGCTCTAAGGGAAAGACAACAGATGCATTAAAGAGCCTTATGAAGCTTGCTGCCAAGACAGCAGTACTTTATGTTGATGGACAGGAAAAGTGCGTCCCTGTTGAACAGGTTATGACAGGAGATGTATTTGTTGTAAGACCAGGTGAGAATATACCTGTAGATGGTGTCGTCATTGAAGGAAACACCGCAGTTAATGAATCAGCACTTACAGGAGAGAGCATTCCTGTTGATAAACAGGAGGGAGATCAGGTAAGTGCAGCAACACTTAATACGTCGGGATATATAAAGTGCAGGGCGACAAGAGTCGGGGAAGATACAACACTTTCCAAGATAATACAGATGGTAAGTGATGCGGCTGCAACAAAAGCACCTATTGCAAAGATTGCTGATAAAGTTTCGGGAGTATTTGTGCCTGCGGTAATAATAATAGCAGTTATAACAATAGTAGTATGGCTGTTATGTGGCAAGGACTTAGGATTTGCACTTGCGAGAGGAATCTCAGTGCTTGTAATAAGCTGTCCTTGTGCGTTAGGGCTTGCAACTCCGGTTGCAATTATGGTTGGTAACGGAGTCGGAGCAAAGAACGGAATTATGTTCAAGACTGCTGTTTCTCTGGAACAGACAGGCAAGATGCAGACAGTTGCACTTGATAAGACTGGTACTATTACAGAGGGTGAGCCAAAGGTTACAGATATTATAACAGGTGATAGAATCCCACAAAATGAACTTATTGCTATAGCATATGGTCTTGAAAGAAAAAGTGAACATCCACTTGCAAAGGCAGTTGTTAATTATGTTGAAGAGAGTGGCGATAAGAATTCATTTGCAGAAGAAGTGACTGACTTTAAGGCAGTTGCTGGTAACGGGCTTAAGGGAATGCTTGATACAAATGTAGTGGCAGGTGGTAATCTTAAGTTCATTTCAGAATATTGTAATATCTCTGATGATTTAAGGAACAAGGCTGATGACTTATCATCAGAAGGGAAAACACCACTTTTCTTTGCAAGAAATAACAAGCTTCTTGGAATAATAGCTGTTGCGGATACTATCAAGAAAGACAGCCCAAAGGCTATCAGGGAACTTCAGAATATGGGAATCAGGGTTGTGATGATTACCGGAGATAATGAAAGAAGCGCGAAAGCAATAGGAAAGCTTGCCGGAGTTGATGAGGTTATTGCAGGTGTTCTTCCTGAAGGAAAAGAAAAAGAAATAGCAAGACTTAAGGAGCAGGGAAGTGTTATAATGGTAGGTGATGGCATTAATGATGCACCTGCACTTACAAGAGCTGATATAGGTATTGCAATTGGAGCCGGTACAGATGTTGCAATAGATGCGGCAGATATAGTTCTTATGAAGAACAGGTTATCAGATGTTCCTGCTGCTATAAGACTTTCAAAGAGAACACTTACCAACATACACGAGAATTTGTTCTGGGCATTCTTCTATAATTGTATAGGAATCCCACTTGCAGCAGGTGCGTGGATACCAGTATTTGGATGGACACTTAATCCAATGTTTGGTGCAGCAGCTATGAGCTTATCAAGCTTCTGTGTAGTAACTAATGCATTAAGACTTAATCTTATAAAGATATATGATACAGGAAAAGACCACATTTATAAGAAAAAGTCTAGCAAAAATAAAAATAGAACGACAAAAGGAGACAAAGCTATGACAAAGACTATGAATATTGAGGGTATGATGTGTGGACACTGTGAAGCTGCAGTTAAGAAGGCACTTGAGGCTGTTGATGGTGTAACAGAGGCAGTTGTAAGCCATGAGAACGGAACAGCGGTTGTTACACTTTCTAAGGAAGTTGATAACGATGTATTAAAAAAAGCTGTAGAGGATAAAGATTACAAAGTAACAGCAGTTAAGTAAGAAATATAATGAATAAGAATAAAGCTATAAGCTGCAAATGTATGTGATACATTTTAAGGTATGGAAAGCCCTACGTGATACAAAAGTGTCGCGCGGGGTTTTTTCAATGCATGGTAATTTTTATAACTGATAGTTGAGTAAGCTGTTTAATAATGTTAATATTATGTATATAGATTATGGGTATGGGAGATATGGGAATATGAATATTATGTATCTGTCTCTTTATGGAGTTGCGGCTGTGGTGCTTGTCGTGGTGTTTATAAGAACATGTTTTGAGCGGGATAAGATGACACGGATAGTGTGTCTTACAGAGATGCTTGCTCTCATATGCGTTGTGACATACTCGGTCAATTTTATCACAGATAATTACATGGCAATGTCGGTAGCAACAAGCATAATGATGGCAGCACAGGATTTTGCACTCGTTGCACTTTTAACGTATACAGGCGTATTTACAAGGCTTGCAAACAGGATAACCAGAACTGCAGTTGTTTTGTGCATATTTGCGGCAATGGTTGATTCAGTTGTATTTATAATTAATATATTTAATGAAACGGCATTGAAATATAGTCTTAACAAATGTGGAGGAGTCTATGTTCTCGGTTATGAAGGCGAGTTGTGGTTTGGTATTCATGCGATTATGAATTGCACTGCTTATTATCAAATGCATACGTATTCCATCAGCGTATTGGGGAAGATATATATTTACGGCTGCCGGGCTTATTGTTATAATTGCTTTTAAATATATATTCATCATGAAAGCTGTTGACTTAAGGTTTGACATATCAATTTTTCTATATGCACTTATGGGAACAATGGTGTACTGGAATACTTTCTGGTATTCTAAGAAAAATATGCTTACAGTTACACATGAAATGATAATTGAACATATGCAGATTCCTGTAGTACTGTTTGATTATGAGGGAATTCTTGCAGATTTTAATTCTTCAATGAAGGATGTTGCAGGTAATCTTGAATACGATAACAGGGAACAGAATATTGAGTGGTTTGTCAGGGAGAATGACCTGCCTGTTAAACCTGGAGAGGATACATTTGAATGGAAGCATAATGACAGAATATATGACTGCAGGATTGAGAGACTTTCAGATGAAAAAAACCGACTGCTGGGTACTATTATTGTTATGCAGGATGTGTCGGAGTTAAAGAAGGCTTATGCTGAACTTGAAAATATGGTTATTTATGACCAGCTTACAGGAGTTTACAGCATGTACAGCTTTATGGAGCATTGTAAACAGTATGATGAATATAATGGCAGTGTTGCTGTAGTTGTCTGCGATATTAATCATTTGTCAGATATTAATATACAGTATGGACAGAAAGCAGGTAACCAGGCACTTATAAATGTGGCTGGTGTGCTTAAGAAGATACTTATGGACAGAGCATATATTGCAAGAATTAATGAAGGTAATTTTGTTGCAGTAATGAAGAATGTCACGGATGCAGAGGCTGGTAAAACATTTGAACAGATAAAGAGAACAGTAGAAAAAGAGTGCAATAATGGACAGTTTGGTGTTACTATAGAATATGGTATTGCTATGAGAAAAGCTTCTAACAGATGGATAATGGATATTGTTCATGAAGCGGTTAATAATATGAGAGACAGGAAAGGCAGATAATACACATGAAGTTTGATGGTGTTAAAAAAGTTGATGAAGGAAGGTTTATCAGCAGATACGATCTCTATTATACAACTGAGGATGACAAGAAAAAGGTCTACGAGATTATAAGCAGAAACAAGGATATAAAGACGCTAGAAGATATAAGAAATGAAAAGACTGACGGAGTTGTTATTGTTGCGACTGATGAAGCGGATGAACATATTCTGATTAATAAAGAATATAGAATGTCAGTAGGAGATTATGTGTATAATTTTCCGGCAGGGCTTATTGATGAAGGTGAGACTCCTGAAGTGGCGGCGAAGCGTGAGCTTAAGGAAGAGACAGGGCTTGACCTTATTGTAATTGAAGACAAGCTTTATGACAGCTACAGTGCAATAGGATTTTCCAATGAGACAAATGCTGTGGTTATCGGAAAAGCATCTGGAGATTTTTCGCCAAGCACTTCAACATTTGAGGAGATTTCGGCGGCATGGTATTCAAAACAGGAAGTAAAAGAGCTTCTTAAGGATAATCATTTTGCAGCGAGAACACAGGCATTTTGCTATATGTGGGCGAGAAATAAATAATAAAGAGGCAGGATATGTTTAGAGGAAAAAGAATTATTTCAGGAATTATGCTGGTGCTTATGCTGGTTAGTTTTATTGGATGTAAAAAGACTTCCAAAGCAGCAACATTTACATATGAGGAGAATGCTGCCGGTAATATAGTTATAACTGGACTTACTGATAAGGGAAGAGCGGATGCAAAGGTTATTGTGCCAGCTAAGATTGATGGCAAGAAGGTTGATGGAATAGGCAGTGGTGTATTCCGTGATGATACGACTGTTACTGATGTTGTTATATCAGATGGGATAAGTTATATAGCTGAAAATGTATTCTTAAGCTGCTATAATCTTAAAACAATTGAGATTCCGGAATCAGTTAATTCTATTGGAACTAATGCATTTACAGATACACAGTGGGAGTATGACCAGCTTGCAGATAACGATGAGATTATTGTTAATGGTGTGTTATGCAAGATAAGCATAGATAGTGGAACGTATAATATTCCGGATGGTGTAAGGACAATTGCTTCGGGAGTATTTTATAATAAAGATGGTCTTACACAAATAAATATTCCTGACAGTGTGGAAGTAATTGGGGCATATGCATTTGCTGGCTGCAAGGGACTTAAGGAAGTTAAACTGCCTTCAGGCATTAAAAGAATTGAGTATGGAGCATTTTCTGATATGAATATCAGTGAGATTGTTGTGCCAAAGTCAGTAGATTATATAGGAAATGAAGCATTTGAAGGAATTGGGAATGTCGTAAAACGATAAGGAGGATGGCTTATGATAAAGAAGAAAAGCAATTCTTTTCTATCATGTGATAGAAAGACGTCTGTTAATGTTGTTATTTGGTGTCCCGATGAGACAGAATATGACGAGCCTGTTGCCGTATTGCAGATATGTCATGGGATGATTGAGTATATTGACAGATACGACGGATTTGCAAGATATATGGCAGAGAGAGGCTTTGTTGTTGTTGGAAATGATCATCTTGGACACGGAAAGTCAGTATGCACGGATGATGATCTGGGATTTTTTAAAGATAAGAATCCAGGAGAGACACTTGCAAAGGATGCACATCATCTTACAGTTCTTATCAAGAAAATGTATCCTGGTATTCCATATTATCTTGCAGGACACAGCATGGGGTCGTTTGTTACAAGAAGATATATATGTGATTACGGATATGAACTTGATGGAGTTATTGTAATGGGAACCGGACACCAGCCGACACCAATGGTTTTTGCCGGAAAGGTGCTTGCTGATGTAGTAAGACTTATAAAGGGTGACCGTTACAGAAGCAGACTGATATCTAAGATTATGTTTGGTAATTATAACAAGCGCATAAAGAATGTAAGAACAGTCAATGACTGGCTGACAAGAGATGAAGCGGTTGTTGATGAATACAATGCCGGAAAATTGACAACATTTCTGTTTACGGTTAATGGTTACAGAGGACTTATGAATATGATTCTGTATGTAAGAAAGCCGCGCAACATAGAAAGAATTCCTAAGAATCTGCCAATGCTTATGATATCAGGACTTGATGATCCTGTGGGGGAATATGGCAAGGGCGTTTACAGGGCATATAATTCATATCATGGTCACATTGATGATATTGATATAAGACTTTACGAGGATTGCAGGCATGAGCTGTGTAATGAACTTAATAAAGAAGAAATATATGAAGAAATATATGGCTGGATTATGAACCATATGAGTAAGTAGATTAATAATAGCGGAATGGCAGTTTCAAACCATTCCGCTTATTTCTTTATTGATTATAATCTGATAGTAGTGTACTTAGGAATGCATGCAATTCCTAATGCGTAAGGGCCTGTATGGCAGCCAGAGATAATACTGATTCTTGTCTTGAAATCTTCGCGTCTTTCGAGAAGCCTTACACCAAGCTGTGCTTCAACATCATCTCTGTACTTTTCAGCTTCTTCCAGATTAGTGCAGTAGCCAACAGTGATGTCCCAGTTTTCAATTGGCATTCCCTTTGATTCGATGTATTTCTGAATCATGTCAATAACATTAGATTTACCTTTGTTTCTTGTTCGTGTAAATCCACCAAGCCCAATTTCTCCTTCTTTCATAACGATGATAGGACGGAGACTTAATTTGCTTGTGATTGTAATTGCAGTCTTGGCAAGACGTCCGCCTTTACTTAAGTATTCAAGTGATTCTGTTGTAAACATTATTCGGCCATCGTTTCTTAAAGCTTCAAGAACTTTGATTGTATCCTCATATGAATACCCTGCTTTTCTCATCTGGAGAGCCTGATATATGAAGAGTGAAAATGATGCTGAATTAAGCAGTGAATTAATAACTGTAACTTTAGCATCAGGATGATCTTCTAATATAATGTCCTTAGCTGTGCAGGCTGAGTTATAAGATCCTGAGAAGTATGATGTAATTGTACATACAATAGCAGGTCTGCCAGCTTCCACACTTGGCATAATAGCATCAACAAAATCCTGCACACTTGGAAGAGATGACTTAGGAAATGCGCCTTCGTCTGTCATTCTTCTATAGAATTCATCATGAGTAATGTCATATTGTTCTTTAAGATAATTAACACCATCAAAAGTTGTGTAGAGCGGTACAAGTTTAAGATTGTGTGTCTCTGCATATTCTCTAACAATATCGCAGGCTGAATCAGTGATTATATCA
>OMAL01001113.1_pt1 | contig 12546 bp, 9 predicted proteins | sample 1644711 | NCBI WGS metagenome assembly OMAL01 (sample SAMEA103958122, study PRJEB25191) | human gut metagenome | biome: human-associated habitat [ENVO:00009003]; feature: intestine environment [ENVO:2100002]; material: feces | place: Germany | collected 2013/2015 | reverse complement strand
CCAGCGGCGCGCAGGAAGCAACGCCTCCACGGAACAGGTCAACCCCAGGGCGCCGCACAAAGAAGACAGGGAATAATCCGCCAGACCGGGAACGCACATCCGGCCCAAAGCCAGCGTATCCAGCCACGGGCCGAAGCCGTGGCCCGGAAACCGCCGCAGGAACTTCCGTTCCGTGGCCGGATTATGCCCCACCACCACGGCCTGCCCCAGCCGGGAACGTATCTCCGGCCACAGGGAAGGAAAAGACGGGGCATCCGCCAGCATCTCCGTAGTAATGCCGTGCACCTGGGAGGCGGACCATAAAACCGGCTTCTCCACCGCAATATAGGAAGTCCACAACTCAGGTTCGTCCTCCAGGCGGGAACATGCGGCTATGCCTATCTGGACGGGCTGGTCCGTCTCCCCCCGGGCCGCGCCGGCGGATTCAAAATCAATGGCGGCGAAACGCAGGCCGCCGATTGTATCCGAAAGCGGAGGCATATCAGAACAACTCCAGCTGAGCATATTCCCCGACAGGCATATCGTCGTCCATGTCCGTATTCTTGGCTCTCGGTTCCGCCAGCCGGGAGCGCCCCTTTTTCCTGAGGCGCGTGGAATTCATCTCCAGATGGGACAGGATGGCCTTGGCGCGGTCCACAATGACGGCAGGCATGCCGGCCAGTCGGGCCACCTGGATGCCGTAGGACTTGTCCGCCGCTCCCGGCACAATCTTGCGCAGAAACACGATTTCCTCCTTCCACTCCCGCACGGCCACATTGTAATTCTGCACGCCCTGCCTGGAATTGGCCAAATCCGTCAGCTCATGATAATGCGTAGCGAACAGGGTGCGGGACTTCAGCTCGTCATGCAGGTATTCCGCCACGGCCCAGGCGATGGAAAGACCGTCAAAGGTGGCCGTGCCCCGCCCGATTTCATCCAGAATAATCAGGGAGCGCTCCGTGGCGTTATTCAGAATCAGGGAGGTTTCGCTCATCTCCACCATAAAGGTGGACTGGCCGCGCGCCAGGTCGTCGCTGGCTCCCACGCGGCAGAAAATGCGGTCCACCAAACCGATGTGGGCGGACTCCGCCGGCACATACGCTCCAATCTGGGCCATCAGCGTAATCAGGGCCACCTGGCGGATATAGGTGCTCTTGCCCGCCATATTGGGCCCGGTCAGCAGAATAAGCCGGTTCTCCTCCGGTTCCAGAAAGGCGTCATTGGGAACGAACACATCGCCGGAAACATTCTGCTCAATGACAGGATGGCGGCCATTGACAATGCGCAGGGTCATGGAATTGTCCAGAACGGGGCGGCAGTACCGGTACTGCTGCGCTCCCTCCGCCAGCCCCAGCAGCACGTCCAGATCCGCCATGGCGTCCGCCGTAATCTGGATATCGTCAATGTGGCGTCCCACTTCCCCGCGCAACAGGAGGAACTGCTCATACTCCACCTGGCGGGAACGCTCGTCCGCCCCCAGGATGGTATTCTCCATCTGCTTGAGCTCCGGGGTAATAAAGCGCTCCGCGTTCACCAGCGTCTGCTTGCGCTGGTAATCCGGGGGCACTTTATCGTAATGGCTCTTCGTTACTTCAATGTAATAACCGAAGACGTTATTAAAGCGAATTTTCAGGGAATCAATTCCCGTTCGCTTGCGCTCCTTCTCCTGCAGCCGGGCCAGCCACTCCTTCCCGTCGCGGGAAGCCAGCCGCAATTCATCCAGGCCGGCGTGGTACCCTTCCCTGATGATGCCACCCTCCTTGATGGTCACGGGCGGTTCCTCCACCAGGGCGCGCTGGAGCAAATCCACCAGCTCATCAAAGCAGCCCATGCGGGAACGGATGCTCTCCAGCATGTCCCCGCCGCCGGGCAGGGATTCCAGATCATCCCTGAGCGCGGGAATGCGCGCCAGGGAGGAAGCCAGCGCCTGGAGGTCGCGGGCATTCCCGGCGCCCTGGGAAATGCGCCCCGTCAGCCGCTCCATGTCCCGCACATTCTTCAGGCTCTCCCTCAGCTTGCTCATCAGGTAGGGTTCCTGAAGCAGAACGGCGATCACCTCCTGCCTCGCCAGGAGCTTTTCCAGATCGCACAGGGGATGGAGCAGCCAGTCCCGGAGTTTGCGCGCGCCCATGGGGGTGCTTGTCCTGTCCAGGGTTCCCAGCAGGGAAAGCTTCACGCCGCCGCGGGAATCCACCAGGTCCAGATTCCTCTGGCTGGCCTGGTCAATCAGCACGGCGTTCTCCGTGGCGCGCACGGAAATGCGGCGCAAGTGGTCCGTAGGGCGGCGGAGCTGGTAGCTCAGATAATGGAGCACCGCGCCGGACGCTCCCAGGGCGGCGGTCATCTCCCCGCAGCCGAAACCGTCCAGGGAATGCACCCGGAAATGGCTCAGCAAATTGGGAATGGCCGTGGAAGGCAGAAAAGTATATCCGTCGTAATAAAGCGTGGGATGGGTTCCGGGGAAACAGTCCGTCTGCTCGTCGCTGACCAGGAGTTCGGAGGGATTGATGCGGGACAGCTCGTCCAGAAGCAAATCCATGTGTTCGAACTGGGCCACGGAAAATTCCCCCGTGGTGTGGTCCACGCATGCCAGGCCGAAGCGCTTCTTGTCCTTGTACAACGCCACGATGTAATTGTGACGGGAGGAATCCAGCAAATTCATGTCCGCCAGGGTTCCGGCGGAAATCACGCGGGTCAGTTCCCGCTCCACCAGCTTGCCCGGCTGCGGAATGGTGGTCTGCTCCGCAATAGCCACCCGCTTACCACCCTTCACCAGCCGTCCGATATACCCTTCCGCGCTGTGGTGGGGCACCCCGCACATCGGAATGCCGTGGCGCTTGGTCAGCGTCAGGCCCAGAATGGCGGAGGCCTCCTTGGCGTCCTCAAAAAACATTTCGTAAAAATCCCCCAGCCGGAAAAACAGCAGCACGTCTTCCGGCAGGCCCTTCTTCATGCGAAGGTACTGATCCATCATCGGGGTTGAGGCAGGTCCGGAACTACTCATAAATAACGGTGAGAGAGTAATCCGACTGCGGCTTCAAGGCAAGGTTGGAATCTTGTTAGAACAGGGACTACTCACCGCTTTTTCAAAGAAAAGCCAGGGAGGAAACATCCAACGCCCCGCAAAGAAAATGCGCTGCCGCAGCCATCATTATACATTTTCCCTTCCTCTCTGGAAACAGACCCTCATACGGAAGAGCCTGACTGCGGTGCGCGGCAGATCTCAGAACATTTACTCTAGGGAGGAAAAAACGTGCCGCTGCCGGAAGCGGCACGGTGTAAAATCAGATTGACGTAATTAATACTCCACCACGGGGGCATCCTTCCACAGAGTGTCCATGCCGTAGAATTCGCGCGTTTCCTGCCCCATGATGTGAACCATCACGTCAATGTAGTCCACCACGGACCACAATGCCACAGGCGTATCTTCCACATAAGTGGGGAGGGCTCCCGCCTTTTCCCGGACGGCTTCTTCCAGCTCCCGGATGACGGCGCGCAGATGGGGAACGGACAACCCCGTGCACACTACCATGAAATCCGTCAGGGAAGACATGCCCCGCAAGTCGTACACCCGCACATTTTCAGCCTTGGCGTCATCCGCGGCGCGGGCGCACATCCTGGCCAGTTCCATCGCATCGTTGGCTACCATATTCGATTCGTTTCTATTGAATTATTTCTTTTCTCCGCCATCCTTGCCGGATTCATCAGCAGGAGTGCAGGAGGAAGGATCACGCTCCGCCTGTTCCAGCTTCTCTTCCTCCTTCCGTTCTTCAGCGCCGTCCTTCGCGGAATGGCCGGGAGCATCCTTCCCGGGCTGTCCCTCCACTTCGGAAGGCATGGGGGGCGGAGTCACCCTGGCGGGAGGGTTCTTCATTTCCCCGTATTCCAGAATATCCATGACCTGGGAACCTTCCAGCGTTTCAAACTCCATCAGGGCTTCCGTCAGGATATCCAGCTTGTCCCGGTTTTCCGTCAGGATGGCCATGGCGCGTTCATAAGCGCTGTCCACCAGGAAGCGGACTACCGAGTCAATCAGCTCCGCCGTGGATTCGGAATAATTGCGGGAACGCGTCCCCAGGTCGCGGGCAATATAAACTTCTCCCTGGTGTTCGCCGTATTCAATCAACCCCAGTTTTTCGCTCATGCCGAATTCGCACACCATGCGCCGGGCCAGGTTGGTGGCGCTCTTGATGTCTCCGGTAGCGCCGCTGGTCACATCGCCAAAAACGATTTGTTCGGCGCAGCGCCCGCCCATCGCCACGACGAGCTGGTCCAGCATTTCGGACCGGAGCTGGTGCATCTTGTCGTCGGAAGGAAGCCACATGGTCATGCCGAGGGCCCCGCCGCGGGGAACAATGGTCACCCGGTGCAGCGGCTCGCTGTGCGGTGTTTTCAGCAGGCAGATGGCGGTAATGCGGCGCCCCCGTTCGTTAATCGCCAGGCTGCGGCGTTCACGCCCCCAGCTGACCTTGTCGCGGGCTTCTTCCAATTCGGCCTCCGTAATCTCCTTCAGCCCCTTGCGGGCGGCCAGCAGGGCGGCTTCATTGACCAGGTTGGCCAGCTGGGCGCCGGAAAAGCCGGACGTGCCGCGGGCAATCCGCTCAAAGCTGACTCCGGGCGCCATTTTCACTTTTCTGGCATGCACCTGCAGAATCTGTTCGCGCCCCCGGACGTCCGGCAGGTTCACCACCACCTGCCGGTCGAAGCGGCCGGGACGCAGCAGGGCCGGGTCCAGAATATCCGCACGGTTGGTGGCGGCGATGACGATTACATTGGAGTTGTTTTCAAAACCGTCCATTTCCACCAGCAGGGCGTTCAGCGTCTGTTCCCGTTCGTCATTGCCGCCGCCCATGCCGTAGCCGCGCTGGCGGCCCACGGCGTCAATTTCATCAATGAAAATCAGGCTGGGAGCCGTCCTTTTGGCCTGTTCAAACATATCGCGGACGCGGCTCGCGCCCACCCCCACGAACATTTCCACAAAGTCCGAACCGCTGATGGAATAAAAGGAAGCGTTGGATTCCCCGGCAATGGCCCGCGCCAGCAGGGTCTTGCCCGTACCGGGAGCCCCGACCATCAGCACACCGCGGGGAATGGTGGCGCCCAGGTCGCGGAATTTTTCCGGATTGCGCAGAAATTCCACCAGTTCCCACACTTCCTCCTTGGCTTCGCTGATGCCGGCCACATCCTTGAACGTCACCTTGTTCTTGTCAGGGGAAATGAGGCGCGCCCGGCTTTTGCCAAAGCTCATGGCCCCCCGGCCCCGCCGCTCTGCGCCCGGAACATGAAGAACAGAATCACCAGAATGAGCACGATGGGCAGCAGGTTCAGCAGGATGCCGCCCCAGGAGCCGGATTCACGCTTGAACTTCGTATCCGGCCCCAGCAGCTGCTTGACGCGGTCTCCCTGGAATTCCAGGGTAAAAGGCACTTCCACGCGTTCAAAACGCTGCTTGTCCACGGAAGCGTCTCCCGTGGCCGCAGGCCAGATGCGGGTGACAATCTGGCCGACCAGCACATTCTGGTTGCCGTCTTCCGCCAGGATGATGCCGTCCTTTCCTCCGGCGATGCGGCCTTCCAGGGCCAGACGGTTAAATTCAGGCACGGAGAGCTTCTGCGCTCCCTCAGGAATGAGGGAAACATTCTTTCCCTCTTCCGTCCGGGACGGGCTCTCCACCACCCTGTAGCCGGAAAGCTCATTCAGCAAAGGCTTGTCGCGGTCCGGAAGGGACATGGAATAAGTAAGCGCAAAGGGAGCCATTTCCATCTTCGGCTGAATTTCCTTCCTGTACACCAGCGCGTGAATAACGCCTTCGGAACCGTTCTCGCTCAGCACCACTTCCACGGGAGCCTTGGGATCGTTCAGAACCACGCGCCCCGCCTTATACTGGGCTTCAAAGGATTCCAGATTTTCCTTGCGGGGCCCCAACCCGAAGGATTCAGGGGTGAAAAAGCCAAACGCAAGGACGCCTACAATGAGAAGAACCATGACCCACACGCCCCAGTTGGGGGATTCGGGCCTGCCGGAGCCGGGAAATTTGGGAGGACGGGAAGGACTGGGTGGCATTCTGTCAGACATAATGTGGTTAGCACACAGAAGTTAATGAATAGGGCGGCATGATACGCGAGTCCTTGTAAAATAAAACTTTTTTCCGAGACATGCCAGACAGCCGCCGCTGGGCGGGACCGCACCGTTCCGGGGCCGGGGCTCTTCCCGGCAATAAGGCCATAGCCGGAGCAGGCCTCATTCCCGCTTCCTTTTCCTGCGCCGTCCTTCGTGGTTCGCGCTTTCTCCGTTCATGCGCTGCCGGAGACGCCGCTTCCACTGGGGTACCCTTTCCTCCGCCGGGAGCGCATGGGAACCGGCCTCTTCCCGGCTTTTTTCCTGCCAGAGCCCCTCATCCCGTGCGTTCAGCCGCTCCCGCCTCCTCTGCGCCTGGATTTCCGCCAGTTTTTTGGCTCTCCGGATTTCCACCCGCTTGCTCACCTCCCCGTGGGCGGAGGTCACGCGCCAGGGGCCGATGCGGCGGGGATAAGTAATGGGCGCGCAAACCAGTTCCAGAAAACGCATGGAGCCCACCAGCAGGTTCTTGACATTCGCCAGCAGGCCTCCGTCCGTCCAGACGCCGCCCATGCCCATTTCCAGCAGAAAGGCCAGATGGAGCGTCTCCGCTCCCGATGCCTGAATGGAAAAATCCCTCAGGGAAATGCCCTCCGCCGGTTTCTCGTCCGGGGCGGCCACGGAAGCGGCACGGAGGAGGAACATCGTATCCCGGACCTTGCGGCTCAGGGCGCAGACCAGTTCCCCCACCTTGGGCCGGGCGTCAAAACGGTAATCCTTCACTTCCACCAGCCACAGATCCCTGCGTTCCGGATGATACAGCAGAAAATCCATCTCCTTGCATCCCCCGCAGAAATTCTGTGCCTGCCGGGCATAATAATCCGAGCATTCAATGCGGCACACCACGTAGCCTTCATCGATCCAGAAACGGTGGACGCCCTCCACGTAATAAGCTTTTGACGGCTTATGACTCATAACTCAGCTTCAAATACCTGTCCGCCTGTTCGATTTCCGCTTCAAGAGACTCGATAGGCCCCACGTCCTCCAGGGACTCTCCCCAGGACACTCTTACCCCGGAACGTTCCCCCCGCGGCACGCTCATCCCGAAAAACTTTCTCTTCACCATGGCATTCCGGGGTTCGGAAAGCTGAATCATCAGTTCCCGCAGCAGGAACAGGCTGTGGGAGGACAAAATAACCTGCACCCCTGTCTTGGCAAGCCCCGTCAGGGTTTTCACCAGCACGGGCAGGTGGGAGGCGTTCAGATTCATTTCCGGTTCATCCCAGAACAGGACGGAACCTTTTTTCACGGCCCCGTTCCGGATCAGATAGCTCAGCGTTCCCAGCCTTTTGAATCCTTCCGCCACCAGGCTCATCTCTATCGGCTGCTGTCCGGGACGCTGCAAAAAGAACCGCCCGTCACGCTTCACCACCTTCCCCCCGATAATTTTTTCCAGCCTGGCAACCACGCGCCCGGCGTCCGTACTGATGGGCTCCGCTTCCGCCTCCACGTCCAGATAACGGCAGAGATCCCAACTGCCGCCGTCCAGGAACTCAGGGAATCTGCTTCCCACCTGCACAAAGCTCGGATAAATGGTCAGAACCTCCCGCGCCGCCAGGAACACTACCGGCACGTTCAAAAAACGCCGGGGCATTTCCCGGATGCACAGCCCCTCCTCCTCTTGCCCCGCCTGGAAATCAAACACCAGGTTCCCCATGCCCTCCGGCACGCCGTCCCCCTCCATGGAGGCCTCCACGCGCGCATGGGCGTTCCCCCGGTTCCGGGCCGTCAGCCCGGCCAGCCCGCGGGAGGCAAATACCCGCATCAGGTCTTTCCTGAGCCGCTGTTCCTCCGCCCACTTCTCCGGCAGGGATTTTCTCCCCCCGTCAGCGCTCCACTTGGCCACGGTATAGCATAATTTCAGCAAATGGCTTTTGCCGGAATCATTGCCACCCACCACCACATTGATTCCCGGAACAAACTCAAAATGCTCTCTCCCGGGAAACACCGTCACGCCGCTCACCAGTAGGTCATGTATCATACCGTTCCCAATGTAGCACAGAAGAGCAGGCCGTAAATGACAAAAGCCGCCAGCTTCCGTCCACCAGGGGCCTTCCGGAAAACACCGGAAACAACGGGGAAAACGCACATGGACGCCGTGCCGCCCCATCCCCCGCAGGTTCCGGACATACCCGGAAGGCGGCGCATTTTAAGCTTCCCATTGCCGGGAGCCTTATTAAAGTAATCCGTATGAGCGCACAATGGACCACCGCCAGGGAATACACGGACATCAAGTATGAAACAACGGACAACGGCAGCATCGCAAAAATCACGATTAACCGCCCCCACGTCCGCAATGCGTTCCGTCCCCTGACCGTGCATGAAATGCTCAACGCCCTGAACGCCGCCCATGAAGACCCCAAGGTGGGCGTGGTCATCCTGACCGGGGAAGGCCCGGACGCCTTCTGCTCCGGAGGCGACCAGAAAGTGCGCGGGGACGCCGGCTACATCGGTGAAGACGGAGTGCCGCGACTGAATATTCTGGATGTGCAGCGCACCATCCGCACCATGCCCAAGCCTGTCGTCGCCATGGTGGCCGGATACGCCATCGGAGGAGGACACGTCCTCCACGTCGTCTGCGACCTCACCATCGCCGCGGACAACGCCAAATTCGGACAGACAGGGCCCAAAGTGGGCTCCTTTGACGGAGGCCTCGGCTCCTCCTACCTGGCGCGCATCGTAGGCCAGAAAAAAGCGAGGGAAATCTGGTACCTGTGCAGACAGTACGACGCCCGGCAAGCACTGGACATGGGCCTGGTCAACACCGTAGTGCCTCTGGAGGAGCTGGAGGAGGAAACGCTCTCCTGGTGCCGCCAGATGCTCCGCCACAGTCCCCTGGCCCTGCGCTGCCTGAAAGCATCCCTGAACGCTGACTGTGACGGGCAGATGGGTCTGCTGGACCTGGCCGGCAACGCAACCCTGCTTTACTATATGAGTGAAGAAGCGAAGGAAGGAAAAAACGCCTTCGTTGAAAAACGCGCTCCGGACTTTTCCAAATTCCCCAGACTTCCTTAACTTCCCCCCCCTTTCCGCACCATGGTCCCCAGCTCCGACAATGAAGGCGCTCCCCGGAACGGCACCGCCGGCAGGGATTCCCTGCGCGACCTGCCGGAACATGAAAACATCGTGGAACATTTCTACGATCAGGAAGATCAGGACTCCCGGGAAAAAACCGTCCGTGAAAAAACGCCCTTCTCCCTGATCGGCAATCTCATCTTCCTGCTGACCATAGCCATTCTGGCCGCTATTTCCTGGCTGGTTTACTCTTCCTGGTGCCCGCAGAAGACGGATGACCTGCCCGGCTTCCGCCAAAGGGAAAATGCTCCGGATATCCCCAGAATCCTCAAGCAGGCCATCAACAGGGACGCCTCCGTTTCATTCTCGGAAGAAGACATCAACCGCTATCTGGCTTCCTCCATCCACCCTCTGCAGCACGGAGCCCTGGCCATCTTCGCAACCAACCCGGCGGTAGGCATCCGGCTGCACGGCGGCAAGGAACAGCCGGACGGGACTATCGGGGAAGGATACATGGAGATCATCATCGAACGCTATACGGGCATCGACTCCCGCCAGACGATTTCCCTGTTCCTGACGCCCTTCCAATCCCTGGACCCGCATAATTACATGGCGGTGCAGACCCGTTTCGAATTCTACAATGACGAAACGCTTCCGGGAGGAATTCACGTGGGGGGCACCATCGGCAGCCTTTCCGTTCCCCAGGGTTACATGATCTTTCTCCTGCCCGCGTTTGAAAACCTGCTTCAGGCCTATCTGCCGCTCATCCACATGATTGAAGAAAGCGGCATGGGCATTCATATCAGTGAAGGCAGGCTGAACCTGACTCCTCCGCAAAAGCGTACGCTGTAGGTTAGAAGGCCCCAAGGCCTTCCGCAATCACCGGCCATCCTTCCAAGCAACAGCCTCCGCTTTCCGGCCCCAGCATTCAATCTTTCTCCAGATCCCTGACCATCAATGTCATGTATTCCTCTGGCCAGGAATAAGTAATCTGCCCCGCATCATTGAAAACCGCTACCAGGCGGATGGAATCCCTTCCATCTGAAAGCACCAGCACGGTTTCATCCTTTTCAAAATCGTAACGGGGCTTGCCCAATTTGAATGCCTCATTCCTGCGGTCCGTCCTCAGCCAGGCGCGCGCCTGCTCCATCGTCAGCCCCCGCAGAGCCCGGGCATCCCTGAAAACGCGCCGCGCCGCATTCATCGCTGCAGGGCTGGAAACTACCATGCCGTCCCGGAACGGACGGGTTTCCCACATGCGGTCAATATCCCGGTCCAGAGCGCCGCTCATCCCCCCGGAAAGGAAAAACACGGCTGCGGGCCAGGCCAGGAAAATCCCCGCAGCCCATATTGTCAGCCGTTTGCGGCTCCTGGAAAGAGCCGCTATTCCCTGGGCTATTTTCCCCCACTTTTCCACCAGTTCCCGGTCCGCATGCCCGAACAGAAAATTCACCTGTCTGCGTTCTATGCCGCCCCGCAGTTCAGCCACCGTCTTTCCCTTCTCCGGGGCCAGATCCTCCAGTGTGGGGCTTCCTTCCACGAAGTGGCGGAAAACCTTGGGCCACAGCACGGGAATAACCGCAAACCGGATCGTGAGCAAAACCAGGCTGCCCACCAGGCAGCCGCTTACAAACAGAACGTCAAACGAACGGCTGAAAAAATAATCCGGATTCCACATCCAGATAAAAGGAGCCGCCAGATACATCCCCAGGGAAAACAGGCACCATGACCAGACTATGGCGGAAAAACGGCTGGCCGCCACGACTACCCCCAGCAGAAACAAAAAGGCCCCCAGGACAATTCCCCACGGAAACGCTCCGTAAATGGCGGCAGGGAAAGCCAGGATCATCAATGCCGTACCCGCGGGCTGCCGAACTTTTTGCATATCCGGACCATAGCACAAGCCCTTGAAAGCATCAAGAAAGGAAGCCCCCGCAGTCACACAGGGAGTCCCCCTCATCCTCCCCTGCCTTACTTCAGCCAGCCGTATTCCATGATGAGAGCCGCTTCCACCTCCGCATTCTTGGAAGCTTCATTGTCCAGGTCAGCATACATTTTCCTGATATCCTTCCTCTGTTCCAGATATTCATCTCCGGAAACGGATAATCTGGACTCCTTGAACGCTATTTCCTTCATCAGCACACCCCGCCAAAGCTCAAACCTCCTGCGGCTCTCCAGCAGCGCGGCTATCTTGATACGCCGCCGCTGCAGTTCCATCACCACTTCGCGCTGCAGCAGTTCATGGCTTTCTTTGGCCGATTTATACTGGAACCAGGATGTCAGGCGCGTATCCAGCTCCTCCCGCAGGCTCATGTTCACTTTCATATCGCCCGCTCCCGCGAAAAAACCGCCGTACGTCCCGCCCGTGCTGGAAAACAGGGTCGGGCTGTAAAAATTAATATCCACGGAAGGGAAGAACTTCAGCTTGGCATTCAGCACCTGGAGGCGGGAAGCTTCCAGCTCCATGGCCACCATCGTCACCACCAGCAGATCCAGCTGCCGGGACGCAGCCCTGTACCTGCCCCAATCCAGCCTGGGCATCGTTTCAGGTTTCACCAGCCACCGGGCATCCATATTCCCCAGCAACACGGCAAACCCCTGGGAAATCTCATTCAAATTCCGTTCCCATTCCAGGTCCAGCTTTTTTTTCTGGACGCCATCATCGTCATAAGGAAGGGAGCTCAGCTGGTTGTTGTAGCTGAGCTGCGCATTCCGGAAGGAAAGCACTTGCTGGTACAATCTGGCCACCAGCTCCCTTTTTTTCATCTCCAGCGTCTTTTCCGCCGTATAAACGGCCGCCTTGGCGGAATAATAATCAAACGGGATCTGGGTGAGGGACGGCATGTTGAACAGGATGTTCGTATTGTATTCCACATCGCTGGCCGTCACTTTGGCCAGATCGCTCAATTCCTTGGTCAGCATCCAGTCCAGATTGACACCGGGGATAATCTGGGTAAACACATTGATGACGGAACGTTTTGTCGTCTTGAGAGACTGTTCCGATTTCTTCAAGTCAATATTCCGTTCCATCATCATCCCCAGGGCCTGGTGCCATGAAATTTCCTTCCGCGGCAGCCGCCGCCAATCGGGAACGGCATCCATCCGGGCCATCAGTTCCCCCGCTTTTTTTTCCATGTGCCTTTCCACGGAGCAGGAGGTACATGCCGCCGCACAGAGGCAGAGGCACAACGCAGCCCTCAGCCAAGCCATTTCAAACATGGAATACAGGAAAGAACGGACAACCGGGGGAAAAGGGAACATACAAGCCCCTTGTTACATAGCTCCTGCCCCTGAAAAGTCAAGCATCAACACGCCCGGCGGGGGAAGAAGGGAAAAAGAGGTTCTGAAGCGCAGAGAATCCGGTTTTTCCCTTTCCTGTGTAAAAAATACTTACCATCCGATTCCTATCTTGACAAATCATGTGTGATATCACAG